>Ga0315315_10003850_pt1 | contig 13834 bp, 17 predicted proteins | sample M140m3416metaG_FD_203699 | JGI IMG/M metagenome (GOLD analysis project Ga0315315, IMG submission 203699) | Ammonia-oxidizing marine archaeal communities from Monterey Bay, California, United States - M1 40m 3416 | ecosystem: Environmental > Aquatic > Marine > Intertidal zone | place: USA...
TTTCATAGAAACCATCCATGTGCCTTTTGGTAAATCGTAGCCAAAAAGTCTAGACTTGTCCATTTTAGGATCCTCTATGATCCAAGATTCAACTGTTAAAACACCAGATACTCTATCTTGATGCTCATAAGTTGCTTTGTGATGATTGTTATGTTTTAAATATAACTCAGATGCTTGTCTAACAGTTTCAGGGCTAAAGTAAACGTAGTATTCTGAATCTGTATTTGGATCGTATCTAAAAATATTCTTGTTAGGGATAAGCGCAGGAGATAATAAGCATTTTTTCTCATCATCTACTTTAGCAAAAGTCAAGTTATTCTTTTCTTTTCCAAAGTAAACGAAGTCCTGTTCTATGGCTGGTGCTGCAACTAAACTTATAGCATCAATTGCCAATTCTTGAGAACTTTCATCTATGACTAATTCTTTTATAGATGTGGTCTTTTCGTAATAGTCTTTATTAGCAGCTTCACATTCAGCTATTGTTTCATATTCACAGCTTCCTGTTTCTCCCCACTTTACATTTCCGTCTTTACATTTTTTACAAGGCATATTATATAATAGATTTAATTAATATTTATTTTATATTGTAGCTCTCCTTCTAATGGTAGCTAATTTATCTTGGTTATTCGTTATGTCATCACTTACTACATAGGCTTGTACTGGCTCTGGCTTAACCCCACCTGTTAATTCAAAAGATCCCCCCATTGTCTGAGGTGCAGGGCCTTGTGCATTTGCGGTAGGTACTGATCCACCACCCCCACCACCAGGAACTGGAGTAGACATTATTTTCTTAACATTAGCTAATCCCTGTACAATAATAGCTGCACCTGTAACAAAGCCCAGAGTACCCCCCTGCTTAAATGCCTTATTAGCACCTGCATAAGTGTCCATAATTGCTTGTGCTACTGCAAGTTCTTTGCTTTCTCCTGCTAAACTCATTAAAGCTCCTGCTAATTGTGAGTATGCACCAAGCTGTGTGGCTACATTTTCTGCAACCACCATAGATTTTTGTCTTTCAAATTCTTTTGTTATAGCAGTTGTTTCCATTCCTGACTTTCTAGCCATATCTAGCTTTAACTTGTAAGCAGCATCTAGCTCCTCTAACTCTCTTTCTAGACCTGACATACCTTCTGCTCTTATTTCATTTTGAGATTCTAGTAATTCTTTATTTAAAGCTACTTCATTAGTTTTTTGCTCTGATAATTGCCCTGTGATAGTTTCCTCTAATTCAAGCATAGCAACTTTCTGTTCCTCTAATGCAATCCAATTTTCCTCACTAGCATTTATATCATATTGAGCTTGTGCAGCATCTATTTGAGTTTGAACTTGCTCTTTTTGTAGTTTTTGTTGTTCAGCTAAAATCTTATCAAGTTCTTTATTGGCTTCAATTCTTTCTGCAAAAGTCTTAGTTTCATCATCTCTTATTTGTCTTTGTACCTCTGCATCTTTTAAGTATTGAGCATTTAATCTAGCAAACTCTACTGCTGCTCTGTTTGCTGCTTTAGTTGTTTCTGTGATTGACTTTGCCTGATCTACTGTACTTTTCGTGTAATCTATTACAGCAGCTGTTCCCTCTTTTACTGTTTTAGTCAGCTTATCAACGCTATTATCTACACCAGTCCAAGTATCTACCATTTCTTTTCCTGCGTTTACAGCTTCATCTTTAGCTGCTGCAAATTCTCCCTTAAATAAATGTCCGATAGCTTTACCTAAATGACCAATGACATCTAAAAAAGACATCATTCTTTCAATTAAATTATCTTTGATAGCATTTGCAAAGTCTGTTAGAGCTTCTTTTGGATTTTCAAAAATATCTTTGAACCATCCTGTAACCTTGCCAACATTATTGCTTATAAAAGTAAATAAATCATTAAACGCTATTTCTAAAGCTGTCATAGCAGTATTGAAAGTATCAACTACTTTTTGGTTTTTACTAAATACTTCCATGAGTTTAGCAAGTAAAGCTACTGCTAAACCAATCCCTGCTGCTTTTAATGCAGTACCAATGCCTTTAATTGCTGTTCCCATACCCTTAAAGCCCTTTGTACCTTTATCTGTTGCTGGTTCTATCTTTTTTGTTTCTTTTACTAAACCTTTTACATCTTTAGTAACATCTCCAACATTTGCATCTATTTTAAAACTTAACTCTGTATCTGCCATAATTCTATACTTTTAATTCGTAAAAATCAAGTGTAGCTGTCCAGCTAATACTTGTTTCATTTGCACCTGTCACTTGAATAAACATATCTCCACCACTAAACGCTGCTTCTCCTGTCCACCCTGTAACCGTTCCAAATTCTCCTATTTTATAAGTGGTCTGATCTACTGCTTCTAAATATATTAAGCCATAAGTCTTAACAGCTTTTCTATCATTAACAGCTCCTGAGCTTCCGCCACCTGTTCTAACTCCTACTATCATTACTTCAAAAGATTCAAAAGTTCCTGTTCCATCTCTTGCAATAGCTGTTACGTTTGGATCTCCATTGACAAATAGATTAGTAGGAGTAGCATCAGTTGTTGTGCCTGTTAGAGTTATTGTAGAGCTTTGAGCTTTACCCACAGCAACACCATTAAAACCACCACCACCGAATACTACTTCTCCATCTCTTGTTGCTTTTCCATAATTACCTAAGACCGTTGCATTGTTTACTCCATTTGCTATTTCATTTGAATCTCCTATGATAATATTGTTTCTGTTGTTTCCCTTTGTTGTATTACTTTCGCCCATTATGAAAGTATTTGTAGTATTAAATTCAGTTGTATTATTAGCACCTCTGACTACATTCTTTTCATTGCTTATAGCTTGTTGTGTTTTCCCTGAATACCTGTAAGCAACGCAACTTCTAGTAGCTGTATCAAAAGTATAACCATAGGCTTCACAAGCAGCTTGATTAGGCAAGACATCAGTTGTTCCATCTGTGAAAACTACTTGTCCACTTCTTAGAACTTCTTTAGGCTTTATTGTATATCCGTTTCTAAATTCCATTATCCTATTAATATAAATTCAACTGTTGATAAATCTTTCGGTTTGTAGTCAATTCTATTTACTCTGTAAGATCTATTCTTAATCATACACAAGTCTGAAAACTCAAATTGAGCAATATCTCCAGCAGTTAGATTGACTTTTATAAGCATAGTCTTAGTATCTGGGTTGTAAAGCTCATTGTAATAAGGAAACCAATAAGTGTTAAATAGATTAAGTGGCGTTGTTTGACCTATTGGCTGAATATACTGACATTCTCCAAAGTTATAGTCTACCGTAGGATTGGCAGATGTTAGATCAGTAGGTATATCTGTTAAGTGAGAAAAAGAAAAGAAATTAGATGAATTTTCACTACTTCCACCGTTTTGACTTGGTATATAGTATGATGTAGATCCCATAGCAACAGGGCTGCCACCTGTATGATTATAGAGTATTCTAGGCATATTATCAAATGGGCTTGTAGTACCATCATCATTCATAGAATAAATAGTCGGTACGATCATCTCATTAAAGCCCTGACCTAATGGCTTAGATACTGTTGCAGCAAAAGGACTAGCTACAATTTCATCCTCTCCTTCTAATAATGTTAAAGTTCCTGCACTAAATACTTTACTTCCGTATAGATGACCTCTAGTTGATTTTCTGTACATATTAAAAATATAATCATCATCATCTTGCTCATACTTAAAAATAGTTCTCTTTTTTAAATCATTCAAAGGCGTTAATGTAACATCTTTTAAATCCACTTTATCTGTCCAATCAAAGTTAATACTTCTATCTTTCAAAGTTGTGCCTTTAGTATTTTTAATAAATACATCTGAATATGTTTCTATGATAATATTAGCAGGATCAGATTTGTCTTGCAAAGTTACTAAGTTAAACATAGTAAAAATACCTTTAAGAAAATCCCATTGATTAACCTCTCCCCGTAAACTATTTAGAGTTGCGGATGTTACATTTGCACTCATTATATTAAAAGTCATTGTAGCAGTTGGTCCAGATGCTATTCTTTGTTTAATAGTACCACCGCCACTAGTACAGGCAAATTCAGGATATAATTTATCTCCATCATTTAAAAGCCTTGATATGTTTCCCGAAAAAGTTTCACTTTGATTTGCATTAATAGGTTGTGTATCTGAATTAAAAGTAGTTGTTATACCAGTTGCTGCTACATAATGAGCCCATCTTAAAGTTGCTTCTGTATTAGGATCACTTGAATTGTTATAAAACTCAATACTATAATCTATCTCATAAAATCTATTGTCTGATGTATTAACTATTTTATAAATATCAGCAGCCACAGGGCTTGTAGTGTCTTGATATTCTGCTGGTGTATTTGAATTAACATTTCCCGAAGGCTGTGTTCTATCTATTACTGCTGCTGTAATATAAGCAGTTGTTGTTGATCTTACTGGCGGACCTACTCCCGATTGTACTTTCGGATAAGTTGCTGTTGTAGTAGTATCAGGAATAACAGTAGGCATATTATCACCCCCCCAGTTAAAGTCCATAAACAACCTCTTGAACTTTCCTGTATCAAATAAAGTGCAAGTATATGTATAACCTGCTTCACTAAATATTCTATCAATTAAATATTTGATCTGTATAAAAGGTCTAAAGGCTTGTTCTAATGATGTTAGTTCTGGAAAACCATCAGTAGAGTTGTTACCTGTTGCATCATTTGCTATTAGTATCTGACCTGTCCAATCTACAAAAGGATATTTTAAAACATCTGTAACAGTAGCACCAACAGGACCAGCGAACTCATTAGGATTAGTTAAGGCATTTGATAAAGGTAGCCCATCTGTATACCAGCTTCCTTTAATAGCCACTTTAGAATAAGTATGCTCTAACTCCGAAAAGTCTATAAAATCAAATGTTCTGTCTTTTAAGGTGTCGGCTAATGCTATTGTCTGAGCATATAGATTCACATTGTAGCTTATCTCCCCATCTCTTTCTTGTATGTCTAATAGCTTTAAAAAGCCATCAAATAAAATAAAACCATCTTGCTTTAAAACTGATCTAGTCCTTGCGTAAGGATTAAAGTCATAAGGATTTCCAAAGCTTCTAGTGATTTCAAATATGTTTCCAAATATTTTATTATTTCTTTTTGTTGCTGGTAAATTAAAGTCCTTTGAATATGACTGTATCTTTTCAGCTACATTCTTAAAATCATCTACGCTTAAAGTCAAAGGGATCTCCTCATGCTCATATAAGTCACAAATCACTTGACCTTCCCAGTCTGTAATACCAGCAGTTCCTGTTATTGAAATATTATTGACCACTAAATTGTCAGCAGTATTATTATAATAAGCAATGAAAAGAGTATCAGAGTCAGACATAGCAGTAAAAGTAAAAACTTTTTGAGTTGTACTACTAGCTGAAAATGATGTCTGAACACCACTCTGCCCATTTTGATTTCTTACAGCAAGATATCCTGGTGCATTAGCTATATTTATAGTAGCAGTATAACTTTCTCCAATAATAAGCCCAGACAGTTGTTGATAAACTCCACATCCACTTCCATACATACTATTAGCAGTAGATGCTACTACTGAATTTAAAACTAGATTACCCCCTGAAGTAGTTGCTTGTGCAGCAGTTGCATTAACTGTACCTCTAAATCTATACCAAGCACCAGCAATTGTAGGCGGTGCAGTACTCATTATTGAACCGTAAATATTAGAATTAGATGCATTATCAGTATTTGTAGCAGTATCGACAGTAGTAAATTCTAGTGCATCTACTATAAACTGGCTAAGGCTTGTGATTTGCGGATATACTATTAGCTCTACACTCATTAGGCAGGTTGTGTTTTTTGTGTTTTATTTCTTTCTAACTCAAATGTGTATTGAATCAGTTTATCATTTGCTACTGTCTTTCTTGTATAGCTTGAAGTTGTTATTAAAACAGGCTCTACATATTTATTTGTTATTGTGAAATTTGATTCTGTTGCATTATAACCATTAAGAATGTAAACAGATTGACTATTCATTAATTCCTCAAACCATACAGCATCAGCTTCTGTAAGAAAGTCACTATTAATTTGTATTCTCTCTGTTGAATTAACTCTAAAATTTTTCTTGCCACCTTTATATCCTTCTATTTCATAAACACTATTATTCCAAGTTCCACCCATTTGAGTATAGGTAGTTCTATTAGTTGTTGTTGATCTGACAGATTTCATAGTAAAAGTATAGTAATCCCAAGCACCCCACTGATTAAGCCAAGTAAGTCTTATGCTTTCATATCCTTTAGCAGTAGGACAATTTAAGTTTATAGTGTACGTTTGCTGCTGTTGAGGTACTGAATTCTGCTGTGCTGTAACTGTGTAATAGCCGCCTTGTATAGTTCCAGCAGCTACAAGAGTCTTAAATGTAGTAGATGTATTCTGCAAGTTTCCAGGAAAAGCACCGACAAATAAATATTTCGTAGGAGCAAAGGCACTACTAGTAGGTCCAACCCCCCCTCTAGCATTATCATTATATAAAATGTCACTCCCAAGGAAAACACCTGCACTATTATAATAATAAAAATAGATTTGTTTCATTCTATCTGCTTGAGTAGGCATTTGATTAAAGAAAGCGAAAGTTCCATAGTCATTTATATTTGCATACTGAGTAGTAGGTGCATTAGTTAAGAACTTAGAGTTAGCTGTTGTGCTGCCTAAATAAAACAAGTTAGCATCTAAGTCAAAGCCATAATTAGCACCCTGAACTAGAGTTCCAGTTGCATTTATTCTCCCTCTAGTTAAATAGTTTTCCTTTTGTAAAACACCATTAAAGAAAAGATATGATTCTGAATTGATAGTCTGACCTGATATGATAGATACAGGACCGTCTTGAGTTGATGAGCCTTCTACTTTATATTGAATAGCAAAGTAGTATAGCCCTTCTATGTTTCTAGCATATTGATCTATCAAATGAATTGGATGTGGCTGATCGTAGACAGAAACACCTTTGTACTTACTCCCAACACCACTTTCTCCCCCTCTATTTTGAGGACCAACATAGCCTTCTAGTAAAGACTGAAAATCAAATATTCCCACCCCTGCATTGTTAGGGGTTGTTTTAAAAGTTCCTATCACATCTGAACTGCTTGAAAGGTTTATCGGAAGTCTGCTTACATGCAATTCTGCTAAAAATTTAACATTCCAATAGTTATTCACTATACTAGAATTTTCTATTGTAAAGATTATCTGCTGCCCGACTGGCAGAATATTGTATAAAGGTTTTTGTGCTATGTTATTTGCCATTAGTTTACTGTTGTTAATCCATTAATAATATCATCTTTTACTGCTCTTAACATTTCTTTTGGTAAGTTTTTCATTCCTAATTGTAAAGGTCTTTGAAAGAAACTAATGCCCTGTATTCCTTTACTATATATACTTCTTGCTATTAAATACCCCATACTTTTATGACTCATAAATTTCCCTGTTTCTTTATCTTTCCACTGAAAACCTTTTCTTTTTGCCCATTTAGCCATAATGCCTGACATACCCCCTTTTGACTTCCCTACTTTTGCCGAGCCAGTTCCAAACCTATAAGGACTTATAATTGACCTACCTTCATAGTTTGTAAACTTCCTTTGTTTATTTGTTCCTGAAACTCCCTTATCTACAAAAGTACCGTAATCTTGCATAAAAAATTGAACACTAAAACCTTGAGCATTTTGTGTTACTTTGAAACTTATAGAGTTATATAAGTCTTTAGTATCGTTTTTTTTAGCTTTCGTAAGATTAGTTCGTGCTTGTTTAACTATATATTTGCCAAAACTTTCTAAGTATCTTTCTATATTGTCTGTTTTCATTAGACTGATGCCACAAATATTTCTACATCTACATCAGTTGTATCTCTTGGTCTAACCTGTATGCTTGTTATGTCCTCTAATGTAGGAAAGTTAGGAGTAGTGTCAGCTTCAGCAATTGCAGCAGTATCAGCTTGGCACAATAAATGTGAAGTACCTGCTGTCATTACTACTTGATAGTTAGTGTTCTCTGTTACGATTGCTATATCCATATTTGCTGAATCACTTAAATTTGTAATCCTAATATATTTACAATTCTCTAAGTCTAAAGCACCTGCACTTCCGTAAACATTACTGTTGAATGTTGCTATTGTAGTGGTGTTAGAATGAGGACAAGTTACTACTCTTTCAAATGTATCTGTAATACTTGCAACTGTTAATGTGTTTGATGATCCTCTTAAAGCACCATTGATTGTGACACTCTCACTTATTGTTACCGTTAAATCTGCCATATTTATTTATTTTTTATTAATTCTAATATTTTATTTATTTTGTCTTTTATTTCACTCACATTGTCAGCATTCTTTTCATGATGCTTTTCAAAAGTGCTTTTCACTTCTCTTACACTAAAAAAAAAGAATTGATATAAAGCATAAAAGCAGCCTACTAACAAAACTAAGGTCACTCCGTATCTCTCTATTAATTCAAATATTTCCACTATAATTTAATTTTTATTGTTGGCGGTATTATTTTTATTTCTACTTTGCCTATCTTTATCTTATTTAATCTCATTAATATCTTTAACATTAGTACCCTGCTCCTGCATCTGTAACAGGTATTATGCAAGTATCAAAGTCATTCATTACTTTCACTCCCATTTGAAAAACCCATCCACAGCAAAGATTATCAAACCTTTCTTGAAAAGGCTCTATTGTAAATTGATCTTGTGTAAAGTATAATGGTGCATTAATATCGTTTGTTCCTGCTTGTGATTGTCTTGAACTATGCCTTAACATTCCAATGAAGTCAGTACATATTTCTAGAGTCTGATTAAATACTTCTTGTTCATTATTTTTCATATCAACCAGCTTAGTCAATTGCTCATGCTGTTTAGTCTGCCAGTCTTTCTTTTCACTTACCATATCCATAATAAAAAGCTGAAAGTTATATACTAATTCTGACTCTCCTGTTGTTACATTAACTGGATTGATATGCAGTAAAGGAAACTTCTCCATCTTTTCCAAGTTGATGTCATATATATCCCCAACAGAAACGGTAGATATTTGGTCATGATATTGACCTAATCTAATTAGTGTATTTACTACGTTGTTATATGTCTTATTGCTGACTGCCATGTTTTACTTTGTTTTGTAAGTTTAAATCTATTTCATAACTCAGCCAAGTTAAGCATTCTAACAGGCTAAGGTTTGTAATTCTTTCTAAGTTTACTATCTCCCCATTTGTCAATCTGTACATCACTCCGAACCATCCCCATTTTTCTGCGAAGGATTCTGTTGCAATAGCTGATTCATTTCCTTCAGCTGATCCATCAAAACAGATGGCAAAGTCGTTAGCAATCCTTTCCCTAAATGATAAAAAAAAACCAGTGCATTTTGCACTTGCTGAGCTGACATCTTTTTCATCTGTTCGGCTCGTATGCTTATATTACCATCATAGGCTGCAATAGTATAAACTCCATTCTCTCCTTTCTCAGTAATAGGTCTATATAAGATTGCCATTACTTCTGGTAGGCTTTTCTCTACATCATTCTTAATTAGAGTTTCCAAATCTGCATACTCTCCTAAGGAAATATCATCTAAATTAGGATGAAAGCCATACTCCTTTCCATCTACTTCTATTATCTTTTTTAAAGAACTATCTTGCTCTTGTTGTAACTCTGAGATCTTACTCATCATTACTGCCACATCTCTTAAAGACAATTCATCAATCAACTTCTTAGGAATATCTGACAAAGCAGCTATTGTTTCTTTCGCTTCTTTTGCCTTACTCTTGGATGAAAACTCTATCAGCTTAAGCCACTTTTCAAGAGTAACATCACTCCACTTGCTGATTAATTTGAACTGCTTTACCTTGCCTTGCTTCTTAATCTTTACCTTCATCTAATATATAATAGAAAAATTCATAATTTAGTTTACTGTACAAAATACCTTCCTGCGTTTGGATTATCTAAGTGATAAATAACGTTATATCTTACACCATCAATAGCGTGATTGTAATTATCTACATAGAGCTTTGATCCTTTGTCTGCGTAAACATAGTTGTTTAATTCTTTGGCTATGTTTGTTGATTCTGGGCTTACTATTAATTCATAGTCTTGCATTCTAGTTATACCGCTTTCAATAGTTCCTTTTTTAACTGGCTTAATGTTTACACCTAAATGCTTTAAATCTGCTATTAGTCTAGGCTCTGCTGAATCTGCTATGATTAACTTATCACTTATCTTGCTTAATATAATCTCAGCAAGTTGATTAGACTTTAATCCATTCTGATAGATATGTTCTTTTAGATAGATCTTACGCTTAGACTTATCAATGGCTACTTCTGTTAAGCTGTCTGGATCAACGCTAAACCCAAAGTCCATTCCACAAGATGTCTGTAAGCCATCAGGATTAAATTCTCCAAATGTCCAATTCTCAAACACAACACCCTCTGCTTTGTCTAACCAGCCACCAAGTATCTTATGCTGATACTTTTTAAAGTTTCTATGCTTTATAGTGTTAATACGCTCTAGGAAGCTCTGTGAGAGATTTTCTCTGTTGTCTAGGTATGTACTATGGATATAGCATACATTGTCTCTAACGCCATTAAAACCAGCTTCTACGCCTTTGTCTTGAAAGAACCTATTGTATATCCAATGCTCTTTAGTGACTGGGTTTAATATTAAGATGATTCTGTTCTGCACATCTTTTTCCCTAATACTTAAATCAATCGTATCGAATATATCCTCATCAATCAATTCCTCAGCTTCATCTAATACCCACGTGCTTATTCCTTGTAATGATTTAAGACTAGCTGTTTGATTACCTGCTGATGTCTTTATACCTCTAAATAGTATATCTGATTTATTGCCTAAGTTTACAACCTCAGCTTTGTTTACGCTAAAGATATTATCAAAACCTAATAAACTGATCTTTTCTAAGAATTCAGGAATAATTGAGAGATGTGCTGACACCATTGTGAATCTTGTAAATAATACTCTAATGTTCTTAGACATTGTAAGCAGCGTAAGAAACACCGTTACAGCAAATGACTTTCCAGAACCTCTACCCCCTGTGATTATAAAGTAACGAGCATCAGATTCAAATAAAGGATTATATTTCTTATTCAGTATCAGTTTCAACAAATGTTATGACAGGCATATTAATAGCTTTATCTCCAGAAGTTACATCTAATCTATTCGTTTCATTCCATCCTAGTCTAGTCTTTGCTGCGTGTATTACAACTGAAGGCACTTTATCTTTTACACATTCATAATACTTTGACTTGATAAAGTCTTTTTGTATGTTTTCTATTTCTTGTACTTTGTCTGCAAATTCTTGATCCTCTTTTACCCACTTGTAAAAGTTTGTTCTGCTTAAGTCAGTTGCTTTTAAAGCTGTTGTTATTACTCCTAGTGAACTTTCTAATGCTTTGAGTAATCTCTCTTTGTTAATCTTTGTTCTATTCTGTTCCATTCTTTATTGCTTTTTGTCCTGTAAATTGTTCCCATCTTTCTATTATAACATCACAATACTTTTCATCTAACTCCATACCATAGCATTTTCTTTTAAGTTTCTCTGCTGCTATTAGTGTTGAGCCACTTCCTAAAAATAAATCAGCTACAATATCTGCTTTATGATTTCCTATTGCTCTTAATGGAACTTCTATTGGTTTTTGTGTTGGGTGTAGTTTATTTACTCTATCTTTTTTTATCTCCCAAGTTGTATTTTCTGTGGTACTCCCTATAAAATTTGTCTTACTTCCTACTTTACAATATACAAAAGGTTCATATCTATTTTTATAATGGCTATTCATATCAGCATATCCTGTGTTAATTTTTACCCAAGCCAAAACACTCATTATATCTATATTGTTATCTTTTAAAGGTTTGTAGATTTCATAAGAATATTTAATGGCATAAAAAATATAAATTGCTCCATTATCAATAATTAAAGGTATAAGAGGAATAAAATCTGAATAAATATCTATCTCATCATTTTTGAGCATATCCCTTTTATTATTAGTGTTAATTGTATTTCCGTGAATTACTCCACCTCTATAGCTTACTCCATAAGGAGGGTCTGTAAATACCATATCTGCTTTTTCTCCATTCATTAGTTTCTCCACATCATCTGAGCTTGTGCTATCTCCACACATAACTCGGTGTTCTCCTAGCTGCCAAATATCGCCACGCTTTACTTTGCTTTCTTTTACTTCAGGTATTTCATCATCATCTATTAATCCTGCTTCAGGTTCTTTATCATCCTCGTTTTCCCACACATCCAAACCCCATTCAGCAAGTTGTAAACTATCCCATTCATTAGCTAACATATCCCATTCCCATTCGCCAAAGCCTACATTATCCTTTACTATAAACTCTTTCTTTTGTTCATCAGTTAATCCTTCTGCTATTTCAATCCATACTTCTTTTAGTCCTGCATCTTTACTTGCTTTAAGTCGCATATTACCACCTAAGACAATCATGTCCTCATCTACAACAATAGGTCTTAGCTTTAGCATCTCAGGAAAGTCTTGTATTGATTTTACTAACTTCTTGAATTTATCGTTCTTAATAATTCTAGGATTATTAGGATTTCCTTTGACTTGACTGATCTTAACTTGTTGCCTCATAGTATATAATAGAATTTGTTATTATTTATTTAATTAAAAGGTTCATTAATACCACGTTCTCCACATAGCTTTTCTTTTGCACTATCCCAAAGCTTATCCCCTCTTTTCTTTTTACTTAAAGATGCTTCAGTTCTTTTAAGACTAGGCATACCATCCTCTGGCTCTGAATCCATCCACTTGCCACAATCACATAGAGCCTGTATGGTTACCCATTTCTTTTCTCTATAAGCGATAGTTGATTTACCTATCTCTTTAGTTTCTCCACATTCGCATTTGTATAATGTCATTGCGCTAGTCCTCCTGTTATAGATTGATTATTCAATCCGTATTATATAATAGAAATTAAAACAATTTGTTTTGTATAAGAGGTTTATAGGTAGCATCATATTTTTTATTAATTCCTTTTGGATATTTTTTTATTTTCATTTTTAATTCTTTAGTCATCTTTTTAATTTCTTTTTTATTCCCATTAAAATATAAATATCTATGAGTGGGCTTTATTAAAATCTTTTCTACTACTTTGGCTTTATTATCTAACCCCCTTCTAATATCAAATTCAGTTCCATCTTCAAGTATGTATTTATGCTTAGGAGTGCTTTCGCCTGTATATTTCCAATTAGTAGCCTGATAAATATAACCATTGTGTCCAAAATTTGGGTCTGCATAAGATACTACACAATTTGGTTTTGGTAACATTTTTAAGCATTGTGAAACAAAATAAGATAATGAATTTTTATTTAAGTCATCATTTGTGATTAATCTATTGAGTTCAATCGTTAAACATCTATAATTGTTAAATACACATTTTCCATTATTATAGTTATAATTAGGAGGATAACCAAAAGTGCAAACACCTTTTAAAATATTATCAATATACAATCCAAAAGCAAAAGAAACACTACACATTCTTTTAGCATAGTGTTTTTTTAACAACCATTCTTTACACAAATAATTATCTATTGGTTCAACTTTATATATATCTTTTATACTCATTACTCATATTCGTTTTGTTTCACTTGATTCATATAATCTGTCTAGCTCAAAGTGCAAGACATTTATTGCTTTCTGTATATCTTGTTGAGCTGAGCTTCCTTCTTTTTTACCTGCTCTTAAAATATATTGTGCTGCCTGTGCAGTCCAAGGGCTTAGTTGAAAGTCATCTACTATTTTTCTAGCAGAATAACCGTACTTGTTTCCTATATAGTATTGAGGTTCAGGAGTTTGCTTGTAATCTGTTTTCTTTGTCATTTTCTA
>Ga0315315_10003852_pt1 | contig 13830 bp, 14 predicted proteins | sample M140m3416metaG_FD_203699 | JGI IMG/M metagenome (GOLD analysis project Ga0315315, IMG submission 203699) | Ammonia-oxidizing marine archaeal communities from Monterey Bay, California, United States - M1 40m 3416 | ecosystem: Environmental > Aquatic > Marine > Intertidal zone | place: USA...
GAAATATGAAACCGAGTCTTGTATATACTGTGAAGCTTCAGCAAGTCTTTTGTCTAAAAAAATAAAAAAATTAAATATTCAAACAATAAAAAATGATTTTAATGACCTAAAAAAAATTTTAAAAAAAAAGGGAATTAAAATACCAAAAAAATTTGCTAATTTTAAAAAACTTTTCAATAGCGACAATTTTAATAGATATAATTGTTTATTTTTACCTTTTGATGCAGTAATTAAAGCATTAAAATTATGAATAAATTATTAATAATCTTATTTATGTTTAGTTTTTTTAACAAAGTAGTAGCTGAAAATTCTAGTGTAGCTTACGACTATAGTTTTAATGGAATCGATGGTAACGTAATAAAGCTAAGCGATTATAAAGATAAAGTGATTGTTGTAGTAAATGTAGCTAGCAGATGTGGATATACACCCCAATACGAGAATCTTCAAACTCTATACAATAATTATAAAAATAAGAATGTAATTGTTATTGGGATACCAACAAATAATTTTAAACAAGAGCCAGGAACGAACGATCAAATCAAGGATTTTTGTGAGACTAATTTTGGTATTACTTTTCCTATGACTGAAAAAATTAATGTTATTGGTGCTAATTCTCATCCCTTCTATAAATGGGCAAAAAAAGATTTTGGGATGAGTGCTATACCTAAATGGAACTTTCATAAAATAGTGATTGGCAAGAGTGGTAAGATTGAAGATACTTTCGCTTCATTTACAAAACCAACATCAAAAAAATTTATAAAATTAATTGAAAAATTAATTTAAAAATTGAAACTTAAACCATCAAAAGCTGGAATGATATTTTTTGGTAATTTTTTTTTCAAAACAAAATAATCTAAATCTACATGCAAATTTGTTAAAATTGTTTTTTTAGGTTTGACAAGTTTTACAAAATCGATTGCATCATCATAATTAAAATGAGAAGGATGCTTATTTTTTCTTAAACAATCAATTATTAAAAAATCTAAATTTAATAATTTTTTTGAAACTTTTTTAGTAATCTTGTTACAATCACTTATATAAGCTATTTTATCAAATAGATAACCGTTGGCTTTAATCATTCCATGTATAACTTCAAGGGGCTCTATTTCAATTTTGAAATTATTACTAGAAATTTTAAATTTTTTTTTTACAATGTTAGCTTTCATTATAGGTTTGTATCCATGTCGTTGATTAAAACAAAAAGTATATTTATTTTTTAATTCATTTATAGTTCTTTGAGAACCATAGATTGGAATTTTTTTTTTATTTTTCCAAAAAAAAGGTCTCATTTCAAAAATGCCAGTTGTTTGATCAGCATGTTCATGGGTATAAATTATTGCATCTAGTGTTTTTATCTTATTTTTTAAAAATTGATTTTTAATATCAGGTGATGTGTCTATAAGTATAGATAAATCTCCTTTTTGAATATGTGCACAACATCTAGTTCTAATATTTTTTGAATTCCTTTTTAATTTTGCTGAGTAGTTAGTTATCCATGGAGATCCTAAGGAACTTCCACATCCTAAAATGGTAAATTTATTTTTCAATTAAGTGTACCAAATAAATTAAAAAAATTTTTAGTAGTAATATTGGAGAAATCTTCAAAAGATAGATTCTTCAATCTAGATAGGAATTTAACTGTATGAATAATGTAACTCGGTTCATTTGGTTTTCCTCTTAGTGGAACTGGTGCTAAATAAGGTGAGTCTGTTTCAACCAATATTCTATCATTTGGTATTTCTTTAAATGTATTTGCTAAATCCTCTGATTTTTTAAAAGTAACTACTCCACTTGCTGAAATATAGCTACCCAAATCTAGTAGCTTGAATGCGAATTCTTTTGATCCAGTAAAACAATGTATTAAGATTTTGAAATTTTTTTCATTTAATCTATTTTTAAGTATATCTAAAGTTTCAGCTTCTGCATTTCTTGTATGTACAATTAATGGAAGCTGCGTTTTTTGTGATGCGGTTATATGTTCTTCAAAACATTTAATTTGGTTTTTTTTATCAGAATAATTGTAATAAAAATCAAGACCGCTCTCACCTATTCCAATTATTTTTTTATTAAGTTTAGTTTTTTTGATTATATCCTCAGATTTGATAGATGCATGATTTTTAGCCTCATGTGGATGAATTCCATAAGAACCATAAACACATTCATTTTCTGATATAATATTGAGAATCTTATCATAACTTTTATCCTCGGTTGAAATTGTAAGTAAATACTTAACTCCGTCTTTATTTGCTCTATTTATTGTTTCTTTTAAAGATAGAGACATAGGCTCATAATTTAAGTGACAGTGTGAATCAATTATCATCTTCAATTTTAGTAAATAATATTTCTAAATTACCTATTTCCTTTTTATTGTTTAAAATATTTCCATCTTTAATTGTATCAATTTTAATGTTTTCAACTGGTATATTGATTAAAGTAAGTATTTTATTTGAAGCATTAGGAATTATAGGATTAAGCAAAATACTAATGTTTTTTATTTGTTCTACAATGGTAAATAATATAGCATTCATTCTTTCTGGGTCCTTTTTTTTCACCGCCCATGGCTCGGAATCATTAAAATATTTATTGGCATCAAAAGAAAAACTTACAACTTTTTTTATATATTCGTTTAATTCTTGATTGTTCATTAAAGATATTAGTTTTGGTAAATTATCCTTTAAATTATTTAAAAGTTGTTTGTCAGAATCATTTAGATTAGAACTTAATGGTATTTTATTGCCACAGTTTTTTTTTATAAAAGAAAAAACTCTTTGGCATAAATTTCCATAATTATTTGCTAGATCATTGTTAATACAATTTTTTAAATTTTCTAATGAAATTGATCCATCATTTCCAAGAGAAACTTCTTTCACTAAGTAATATCGCAATTGATCAATTCCGTATTTGTTTATTATTTCTATAGGATCTAAAATATTTCCTAATGACTTTGACATTTTTTTATCATCAGAGAGTATCCAGCCGTGTCCAAAAACTCTTTTAGGTACAGGTAATTTTGCTGCCAACAAAAATGCAGGCCAAAATACAGCATGAAATCTTAAAATATCTTTTCCAATAATATGTACATTTGCGGGCCAAAAATTTTTATATTTTTTATCGTCTGTATTAGGAAAGTTTAAAGCACTAATGTAATTAGTTAATGCATCTAACCATACATAAATTACATGTTTTTCATTATCAGGAACAGGTATACCCCAAGTAAACGAAGTTCTGCTTATAGATAAATCTTTTAATCCTTTTTCAACAAATTTAATTACTTCATTCTTTCTAGATGTTGGAAGTATGAAATTTGGATTTTTTTTATAAAATTCTAAAAGTTTTTTTGACCAAGCTGATAATTTAAAAAAATATGACTCTTCTTCTACCCATTCAACTGATGAGCCAGAAGTTTTAGATATTTTGTTACCGTTTTTGTCTTCTATTTCATCTTCATCATAAAAAGCTTCATCTGAAACTGAGTACCAACCGCTATATTTATCTAAGTAAATATCTCCAGATTCAACAAGTCTATTCCATATTTCAATTACAGACTTGTGATGTCTTTTTTCTGTAGTTCGAATAAAATCATCATTCGATAAATTCAAAGTTTTTGTTAACGATCGAAAAGTTTCGGATAATTCATCACAAAAAATCTTAGGATCTTTTTTATTCTTTTTAGCTTCTTTTTGTATTTTTTGACCATGTTCATCCGTTCCTGTAAGAAATAAAACGTTAAAATCTTCTAATCTTTTAAAACGTGCAAATATATCTGCAACAATACTAGAATAGGCATGGCCCATGTGAGGTTTTCCAGAAGGATAGTATATGGGAGTAGTTATATAGAAATTCTTACTCATAATTTAATTTTTCATTCATTGCGTTTAATAAAGAACTTTGATTTATATTGTACAAGATAAATTTATTTAAATTATCGAAAATAAAATTTTTAATTTCATAAATTTTATCATTTCTCAAAGCCTTTTTTTTGCTTAAATAATTAAAATAATAATCAACGACAAAAAAAGCAAAATTTATAAATAAAATATCTTTATTTTTTTTATATAAATTCAATAATATTGGAAGATTTTCTTTAAGCTTATTCAAAATGTCGATTTTATATTCATGACATAAATAATTAAATCTGACAAAATTTCCAGGTGATAATTGTGAGGTTTTCGGATCTAGAACTTGTTCTTGGTTAAAAGTAATTAATAAATTTTTTATTATTTTGATTCTTTGACCCTCATTCAAAATAATTTTTATTTCTAGAGATCTTGATTTAATAGTTTCAAGAATTGGTTTTGATTTATTATTGATTAAGAAAAAATAGTTATTTTTAGTAGGCTCTTCAATTATCTTAAGTAAAGCATTAAGACTATTCTTATTAAAAATTTCAATATCATTTAGTATTATGAATCTATCATGATCTAAAATAGTCGATTGGAACATTTTTTTTTTTAATTCTCTTATATCATCAACTTTTACTGATTTAAAATCAGATCCGTTTATATAAATAATGTTTGAAAAAACATTATTTTTAAATTGTTTTAAAAAACTTGATGTACCATTTAAGGCAAAGGATTTTTTATTATAATTATTAGAGTCAAATATTGAGTAAAGAAAATGATTTACTAAAGTTTGTTTACCAGAACCTTTATCGCCGGTAAACATCAAAACTTTAGGTAGTTTTTTTTTTGAGTAGAGACTTGATAAAAAATTAAGGTCTGCTTCTAAACCAAATAAATTTAATGAATTTTTAGAGTTAAAAAAAATTGGGTAATTCATTTAATATTCAAATACCTTTTTATTATGTTAAAAATTTTGATCTGAAGAGAGTTATCATTTGATGAAGAGTCTAATACAAAATAATTCTTTTTATTTTTAGCAATTTTAATAAAAGATTTTTGGGCGTTTGTATAAAAAGATTGTTTAAAATTATCATAACGGTTTTTAGTTTTTCTTTTTTTTAATCTAATCCTTGAAGTTTTTTTTGAAACCTTTAAGACAAAAACAATATTAGGTTTTATACCTCGAAGTATTTTTTTGTGAATATTATTGATAAATTTTTTATCAATTTTTTTACCGTAAACTTGGTAAGCAATTGTAGAGTCAATAAACCTATCACAAATAACGACTTTTTTTTTTAATAGAGCAGGTTTTATTTTATTTTTAATGTGTTCATTTCTTGCTGCTAAGTATAATAATGTATCTGTATATTTATCAAATTTTTCCTTACTATCTTTTGTAAAATAGTCTTTTAAAATCAAATTTCTTATTAACTCTGAGCTCTTTGTTCCACCTGGCTCTCTTGTTAAAATTGTATCAACTTTGTTTTTTTTTAAATTTTTATAAAGTTTTTGTGCTTGAAAAGATTTACCACAACCTTCGACTCCCTCGAATACTACAAAAAAAGGCTTTTTTTTAAACATCTCCCCAAATCAAATAATTGATAGAAGTAAGTAAGCTTTTAAAAAAATTTACTTTTTTAAGATCTTCTGATGCATATAAAGGTAATTTTTTAATAATTTCATCTTTATTAGATACAACAATATTTGCGATTTTTTCACCTTCGTCAATTGGAGCTTCTACTGGACCTTCGTACTCTAAGGATACGGTTAAGTGACGAATATCTTTTTTATTGATAGTAACATAATAATCTTCTTTAGTTGTAGCTTTAATTTTATTTTTTTTTCCTAACCATGTATCTAATTCGAAAAAAGTTTTCCCTTTTTTTGAGATCTCAAAAGTATTTGTGTTTCTAAAACCCCAATTAAGTAATTTTAAAGACTCTGAACTCCGTGTGTTTTTTGTTTCAAATCCTGATACTACGGCAATCAACCGTCTATCATTTTTTATCATAGAGCTTGCAAGTGAATATTTTTCTACTGCCAAGTAACCAGTCTTCACTCCATCTACTCCAACATTTTTATATAACAATGGATTACGATTACCTTGTTTAATAGGCTCACCACCAGTTCTATCCCATGTAAAAGTCTTTTCAGCAAATAATTCGTAAAAAATTGGATAATTTTGAATTAAATGTTTACTCATCATTGCAATGTCGCGAACTGTTGATGTATTGTCTGGGTCATTTATACCAGATGAGTTTGTAAAATTTGTATTCGTCATGCCAATCTCGCTTGCTTTTTCGTTCATCATATCAGCAAAATTTTCTTCAGAACCAGCAATACCTTCGGCTAATGCTACGCATGCGTCGTTTCCAGAAGCTATAATAATTCCTTTAAGTAAATCTTCAACGCTGACTTGATCATTTATCATTATAAACATAGAAGAATATCCAGCTTGTGATAATCTCCAAGCATTTTCCGAGACAGTAAAATTATCATCTAATGAAAGTTTGCCTTTTTTGATTAAGTCAAAAGCTACTATTGCAGTCATTATTTTAGTCATTGAAGCAGGGTAAATTTGAGAATCTGGATCTAATTCCATTAATATTTCATCAGAGTGATAATCTATTAAAATACCTGTTCTAGCTTGTAAACTGGGATTAGCAGATGAGTTTAAAATCAAACTAAAAAAAATAATTATGATTAGTAAAAATTTATTCATTTGTAAAAATATCTAGTTCTTCGAATCCAAAACTTTTTATCTTAATGTAGTCATTTTTTAATAAATTAACAGTACTATATGGACCCGAAATGACTTGCGTTTCTTTATTATTTATTTTTTTAACTTTAATTTTATCGCCATCTAAATCAGGTACATCTTTAACGATTCTTTCTTTTAAAAAAATTGCTGTTTCAAGAGAGTAAAAAGAACCAATTAAAATATAAATTTGATCTTTCTTCCCCTTAATATTTTTAATTTTATTTTTTGAAATATTTGAAATTTGAACAGAAGCTACAGGAGCTTTAGACGGTATTTTTTTTTCTTCTTGAAATATTTTTGCTTTTTTTGCTACAAAAGATTTATTTTTTCTTATTTCTGTAATTTCTAATATTGGTAGATCTAAATCTAAATCAAGTTTTTCTGCAACAGCTTTGGTGATCAAAACTTTGTAAAAATCGGGATATTTAATTCTTTTTATATTTTTAAGTACTACACTTTTCTTATTGATTGGATTTGTAATTTGTATCAATGAACCAGTTTTTAAATTTTGGTGTGAAATTTGCATTGTGTCATTATTCATTTTTCCTTTTATTATTTTCTTATTAAAATCTTGATCTTGGTAAATATATGCAAATCCTTTTGCAGAATAAATTTCTTTTTGATTATATGTTACTAAATGTGCTGAACAGGAAAAGGTAAAAAAAAATAAAAAAAAAAGTCTAAATCTCATTTTTGAAATTTTCCTTCAATGTACAGACAGCCAGTGCAAATCTTAATGATCTATTCCAATTTAATATTTTTTCATAGTTTTCAAAAACAATATAGGCTGGGGATAGCGTCTCCGCCCCTGGAATAATATCTTTATCAGGTATTATTATAGCTGCTTTAGGGTTGTCTTTAATTCCTATGTTATCATAGTCTTTTATATATTTTTTTAAAAAAGATACCTGTTTTTTATTTTTAATATTTCTTGCTGAAGAATTTAAATATTTTTTAGGAATATTATCCTTTAACTCTACTTTATAAAAACAAGGTTGGTTTTTTTTCCAACCAATAGTTTTTAAATAGTTTGCAGCTGAAGCAAATGAGTCTTCAATTTTTTTTAACTCTATTGTTTTGTTGTTATTGTAATCAATAGCGTAATTTCTTATCGTTCTAGGCATAAATTGAAAATTTCCAAAAGCACCCGCCCATGAACCGTATAGAATATCTTTATCAATTATGTTTTTATCTACGAGCCTTAATAAAATTAATAATTCTTCTGTAAAAAATTCACTTCTTCGCTTATCAAAACTCAAAGTTGCTAAAGATGAAATTATATCCATTTTTCCTAAATATTTTCCAAAATTAGTTTCGATGCCCATTAGAGCTAGTAATAATTCTTTTTCAACTTCAAAATCTTTTTCAACAGTTTCAATAATATTTTTCTCTTTACTGTATAACTTTAATCCTTCTTTAATTTTTCTATTTGAAGACCTTTTTTTTATATACGTAAAAGTATCTTCATAAAACTCTGGTTGATATCGATCATATTCAATAACTTTTGGTAAAAACTTAGCGTTAGACATTATATCTTTTACTACTTGGTCTGAAATTCCTGACTCAATAGCTTTAACTTGAAAATTTTTTAACCAATCATTGAAATCACTATTAGCAAAACAATTTACTGCGATAAATAAATATAAGATTAATGTATTTAAAATTAATTTAAACATTTTACTAATTATCATAATTAATACCTATTAACTAGTTCAACTTATTGCTACTTATTTATTGTTATTTTACCTCTTTGATAGTATTAAATAACCATATTTAATTTCAAGGAGAGGTGGCTGAGCGGTTGAAAGCACTGGTCTTGAAAACCAGCAACGGGGCAACTCGTTCGTGGGTTCGAATCCCACCCTCTCCGCCATCAAAGTTTATAGTTTTTGAATAATTCAGAAACTTTGTTCTCGTCAATTTTTTTATCAATAATATTTTTTTGATAGAAATTTAAAATTATTTCATCTTCATAATTAAGAAATTTTTCTAGTTCAATTAACTGTCTTTCGTCAAAAGTATCGATATATTTATTAACAAAAGAACTCAATAATATATCCATTTCTTTTGTACCTCTATAACCTGCACGGTAAATTAATTTTTTTTTAAATATTTCTAATTTATTATCCATTAAATTATACTATACATATTTTATTCATTTTGATGGAAAAAGATTTTATATTTAGAGAAATTGTTCAATTAAAAGGGGTTGGCCCCCAGTTATCTAAATATTTAAAAAAGAAAAAAATAGAAAGAATTAAAGACATAATTTTAAATTTACCATATTCGGAAACAGATAGATCTAAAATTTCTAAGATTAATGAATTAGAGGTTGGAAAAATACACTCCATTAAAGTTAAAGTTAAAAAATTAAATTTTCCAAGAATCAGAAATTTACCAAATAAAATAATTTGCGAAGATGAAACTGGAAAAATTGATATTGTGTATTTTAATAGTCGTGAAGGATATTTAAGAAAACTATTTCCTATCAAGGAATGGATTATTGTTAGTGGTAAAGTTAATTATTTTAATAAAAACTATCAAATTACAAATCCTGAGTATGTAACAAAATTAGAAAATCAAGAATACGTAATAAAAAATATTCCTAAATATAATTTAACTAAGGGCATTAATGAAAAGAAATATAGATCAATTAGTGAGCAAGTTATTAATAATATTCCAAAAATAGTAGATTGGCTGGATATTGATTTTATTAATAAAAACAATTTAATAAATTGGAACGAATGTATTAATAATCTACACAAATCTAAAGATGCAAAAAATAATCAATCTAGAAGTTTTCGAAGACTAGTGTTTGATGAGCTCTGTGCAAATTTTTTAACATTATCGCAGAATAGAAGAAGAATTAGAAAAAATAAGTCTCCAAAATTTTTTAATAATCAAAAAACAGAAATTATAATTAAAAATTTACCATTTAAACTGACCGCCAGTCAAAAAAAAGTATTAGCTGAAATAAATTCAGATCTTTTAAGTCAAAAAAGGATGTTTAGAATTATCCAAGGTGATGTAGGATCGGGAAAAACAATTGTATCATTATTAGCCATCTTAAATGTAATTTCCAGTGGATATCAATGTGCATTTATGAGTCCAACTGAAATACTTGCGAAACAGCATTTTGAACTTGCAAAAAAAATTTTTAAAAAGATTAATTTAGAAATAGATTTTTTAACTGGCAAAACCGAATTTAAAAAAAGAAAAAAAATTTTAGCAGATTTATCTAACGGAAAAACGAAATTACTCATTGGAACACACGCCTTGTTTCAAAAAAAGATTAATTTTAAAAAACTTGGATTAGTTGTTATCGATGAGCAACATAAGTTTGGTGTAAAACAAAGAAGTGATCTCGCTAAAAAAGGTGGGGCTAATTGTGATGTTTTATTAATGTCTGCAACACCTATCCCAAGAACGATGATGATGTCTCTGTATGGAGATATGGATATATCAAAAATTACAGAAAAACCTGCTAAAAGAAAAAAAATAATTACATTAAGTAAACCTGAAAAAAAAATTGATGAACTATGGCCTTTTATAAAAAAACAGATTGAGATTGATAATCAAGTTTTTTGGGTTTGCCCCTTAATAGAAGAGTCAGCTTTTTTAGATTATTCATCCGCAAAAAAAAAATATGAAATAATAAATAAAAAATTTAAAAATAAAGTTGGATTAATCCATGGATCCTTAGATAAAGAAGAAAAAGAAAATATTTTAAAAAAATTTCTAAGAAAAGAAACATCAATTTTAGTTTCTACAACTGTTATTGAAGTAGGTATTGATTTTCCTAATGCAAATTTGATAATTATTGAAAATGCAAATAAATTTGGTCTTGCACAATTACACCAACTAAGAGGTCGGGTTGGGAGAGGTGCTAAACAAGGAACATGTATTTTGTTATTTAAAGACGGTCTAAGTAAAAATGCTATAAAAAGAATTAAAATTTTAAAAGAGTCGGATGATGGTTTTTTTATTGCTGAAGAAGATTTAAAATTAAGAGGTTTTGGAGATTTAATAGGTTATCAACAAAGTGGTATTAAAAATTTTAAATTTGCTGATCCTGTACAGCATGAAGAACTATTTGGTTTAGCTGAAAAATTTGTAAAAAATATTAGAGAAGAAATAAATTCAAACAAATATGCATTTCTTCTAAAACTTTTTGATAAAGCAGAAATAATTAATATTGATGAGATTTAATCAATATTTGTTGTTCCTGCTGAAACTATGAATTTTGATGCTTGTTCAAAAGATATATCTAAATATATTAAATCTTTTTTTGGCACCATTAACAGAAAACCGCTCGTGGGATTTGGTGTAGTCGGAACAAAAACATTTATAATATCTTCTTTTATTTTATTTTTTATTATTCCTTCATTTTCTCTAGTAGCAAAACCGACTGCCCAAACACCTTTTCTGGGGTATTCAAGTAGAACTACGCTTTTTTGCTTATTGTCAGATTTAGTAAAACTCTCCGTCATTTGTCCAATAGCAGAATAAATCGTTCTGAGAATTGGTATTTTTTTTAGGATGTTGTTAAAAAATTCAAAAAATTTTTTTCCTAAAAAAGAAAGAGATAACCAGCCAGTAAATGTAATTATAATAAGTGCCATAATTATCTCAACGCCTGGAATATCAAAAGGAAGATAATTATTTGGATTTATTTCTTTTGGAATTATTTTGCCAGAAATTCTGATAAAAAAAACAGTGAGATACAAGGTTATTCCAATTGGTATTAAAACAACAATACCGGCAATAAAATTATTTCTAATTTTAGCAAAAATAGATTTTTTAATGTTTGGATCAGGCATCAACTATGAATAACTTGAGTAAATTATGAAAATTATTATTAAGATAAAAATTGCAATTAATAATTTATTATTTAAAATCATGAATCTAAAATATGTATAACATAAATAGAAGAAAATTTCTTGGCTATTTTGGATGTAGCTGTTGCTCATTAATATTACCCTCCTGCTCAACTGTGCCCATCACAGAAAGAAAACAATTAAGTATAATACCTGAGTCTCGAATTAACAGACAGGCTGCTGCTGCCTATGAAAATTTTAGGAGAAAATCAAAACTAATTACAAAAGGGTCTCAATTAGATGAAATTAGAAGCATAGGGAAAAAAATGGAAATTGCTGTGAGTGCCTTTTTTGAAAAACAAGATAAAGAAGATCCAACAAAAAATTTTGGATGGGATTACGTACTTGTTGATAATGATAAAGTGGTGAATGCATGGTGCATGCCTGGAGGAAAAATCGCAGTATACACAGGGTTATTAAAAGTAACAAAAAATACTAATGCACTTTCAGTAGTTATGGGTCATGAAATTGCGCATGCGGTTGCAAGACATTCTTTAGAAAGAATGAGTCACGCGATGACGATTAATCTAGGAACAAACATAGCAGATATATTTTTAGGTGGCGCAATCAACAGAACAAGAAACACAGTTGGTCAAAATACTGGTTTTGATATTTTTCAACTAGGTATAATGAATCCTTTCGGAAGAAAACAAGAGACTGAAGCAGATTACTTAGGTTTAATTTTTTCATCGCTATCTGGTTTTGATATAAGAGAGTCCGTAAAACTTTGGCAAAGAATGAGTGCAAAAAATAAGGGTAAAGAACCACCAGTTTTTTTAAGCACTCACCCAAGCAGCAAAAAAAGAATTGAAAATTTGGAAAACTGGATTAGTGAAGTAATTATTAAATACCCACCAATCAAAACTTAAATGATGGTGAGCCCTGATGGACTCGAACCATCGACACCCTCCTTAAAAGGGAGGTGCTCTACCAACTGAGCTAAGGGCCCTAAAAATTAGTACTTTTACATACTAATTAATTAAATTTCAAATATTTAATCAAACAAATTTATATATTTTTTAAAGAATGATTGAAATGTGCCATTATGAATACTTTTTTGAATTTCACCCATAAATTGTTGATAAAAATATATATTGTGTAGAGAAATGAGCATTGATGCCATCATTTCATTTGATTTGATCAAATGATTTAAATAACTTTTTGAGTATTTATAGAGATCTCTAATTTTACAATTTTCATCTAGAGGAGACATATCATTCTGATATTTAGAATTCTTGAGATTTACCTTCCCTTGCCATGTAAATGCCAATCCTGTTCTACCTGATCTAGTTGGCATCACACAATCAAACATGTCTATACCTTCATTAACAGCTCCTAATATATCGGAAGGCGTGCCAACGCCCATGAGGTATCTAGGTTTATCTTTTGGTAGAAAATCTGTTGTCTCATTTAAAATCGTAAACATTTCAGACTGTTTTTCACCGACTGCCAAACCACCCATTGCATATCCATCAAAATTAATATCAATAAGTTTTTGTATACTTTCAATTCTTAAATCTTTATATAAACCTCCTTGCGCAATACCAAATAAGGCCTTGGTTTTATCATTTCCAAATTCTGTTTTACTTCTTTTAGCCCAATTGGTAGAAGTATCAACTGCATCTGATAAGATTTTTTTATCAGAAGTAAGTTTAGGACATTCATCTAAAACCATAATAATATCAGAGTTAATTGATTTTTGGACTTGTATACTCTTTTCTGGGCTTAAAATTATTTTTTTACCATCTATATGAGAGTTAAAGATAGCACCTAATTTTAAATCTATTTTGTTAAATTTTGATAAGGACATTATTTGATATCCACCAGAGTCAGTTAGAATTGGTTTTTTCCAATTCATAAAATTATGTAGGCCATTAAATAATTCTAATCTTTTAATTCCGGGTCTTAATAACAAATGATAAGTATTTCCTAGGATAATTTGAGTATTAGTTTTTAAAATATCTTCTGTAAAAACTCCTTTAACTGTGCCCTGAGTTCCAACAGGCATAAATGCGGGCGTATTAATTATCCCTCTTGAAGTGTGAATTTTACCAAGTCTAGCTTTGTCATCTTGAGTAATCAACTCAAATGAAAATTCTTTGACTGACATTAATTTTTTATTTTGAACGAAGAGATATTATTTTATCAGGATCTGGAACCGCTCCACTATTAGGGTCTCCTTTTTTAATCTTATCTATAAATTCCATTCCCTTAATAACTTTACCAAATGCTGAGTACTGTCTATCTAAGTGAGGAGCTGAGTCAAAACAAATAAAAAATTGACTGTTAGCGCTGTCAGGGTCTGCTGATCTTGCTGCGGAAATTGTTCCTCTTGTATGTGCTATATTAG
>Ga0315315_10003854_pt1 | contig 13828 bp, 9 predicted proteins | sample M140m3416metaG_FD_203699 | JGI IMG/M metagenome (GOLD analysis project Ga0315315, IMG submission 203699) | Ammonia-oxidizing marine archaeal communities from Monterey Bay, California, United States - M1 40m 3416 | ecosystem: Environmental > Aquatic > Marine > Intertidal zone | place: USA...
CGCTTAACAGTCACCTCTAACTTTTCAGTCACAGGGGCTATTCCAGCGCTTGTAAGGAAGTTATCCTTGGCCTTACCTATAATCCCCTTGAATACAGGAGACGTTTCCGTCCTCTCTATTACTTTAGAGGTTGTAGGGTCGTAAGTTGACTCAGCATCACATTTAAAGTACATCTCGGCTGTGAAAGCACCTACCATATCAAATGCTAGGTCTAACGAGCCATCTAACAAGCTTCCCAGACACAGTCCCATTACCAAGCCCTCCAAGGGGTTAGGCCACCAAACTCCGCTAACTCACCCAATGCTCTACGAACAAGGTGAGGAAGTCTGGCGGGGTATTGTATCTTAGTTAGCTTAATAGATGCTACGGCTATACTCTCTGCTTGTGCAGTGGTATCCAGAACACAGGGGTTCTCGATAAGGTGCATCGCCATCTCAAATGTAGCCTTTTGCAATCTAGCTGGTCGATCTGGATCCTCAAAGGAAACCATATCGTTATACCTGTCGTCAAAGTAAGAACCTTCACGAGGCCATGCAAGAGGCTGAGAGGTGGACACGGCGACACCGACATACGTTACAACGTCGTCAAGGTAACCAGTGGCAGTAGTAAGATACTCTTCCTTCTCGTTGTTATTAAGAAGGTGCCACTTGTTACTGTTTGAGCGGTCGATAAAGTATGCGTTAGCTTCATCCAAGGTGACATAGCTATTCATGTTTAGTTTGATAGCCATGAACCACCCCTTTTGTTATTAAGAGTGCAGAATCGGGAGGATGCCCAAGTTCAGGTAGCCTGCTTCGCTACGTACCCAAGAATCGGCTTGATCGTATCCGCCAGTACCGGCAGTTTGAACAAACTGAACCTCAGAGCCATCCCAAGAGTAACCCATTGGATGGCATACGTAGCCCCAACGATACCAGATGTCAGTAGTACCTGAACCACCGTGAGCAGCTGCTGCTCGGTCCATTTCTACAGGCATAGGTACAACAAGTGACTTCATAGTCAATGCGTCAGGCTTACAGATGAAAGTAGTCTTTACAGACTCATCGTTAACGTTAGCAGATGCAGATTGGTCGTTACCCATAGCGCGGGTAAGGAGCAGACGGAACTTACCTTGGAAGATCGTGTTGAACACGAGGTTTCCTTCGGTGATAGTGGTCTCGTCTACGAGGTTAGCAACACGAAGGTCAGCCAGAGTCTCTGGGCTGGTGATCATGTAGTAGTAGGGAGCTTCGTAGTCCTTCCAAGCCATTCCCATGGACTTGAACAGACGCTCGCCACGAGCTGCGCCTTTTACGGCAGAGTCAGCGTCGATAAGCTTTCGTGCGTCGGTAGCGTCAGTTGCAGCAGGGCCGAACTCACCAAGAGCGTTTACGTCTACGTAGAAACCAGTAGTAGGGCTATCAGCGTCAGTGTTGAAAGAAGTGATACCGCCACCACGAGAAACCTCGTAAGCTGCTACGCCGTTAAGCGACTCAAGTACAGAGTTGTGCTCGTCTTGTGCCTTGGTCTCACCAAAGTCACGAGCAATTTTAGCCAGACCATCTTCTTGCGAGATGACCTTTTGTACGTTGACTTCCTTCGCGCCATGCGTACGCACAGTCTTGGCGTACTTGTAGAACGCGGTGTCAACTTCAGTGTAAGCCCCGTCAGTTGCGTTGGTTACGCTGGGAACGTTGATGTTAGCCATCAGCGGCTTGTACCAACGAGCCTGTCCGAGGTAGTCTTCGATGCTGGTGTTAATCTCAGCGCTAGCGCCTACGATAGCAGTACCAGAAAGCTTCTTAGCGTTCGTATACATCTCGTGAGCGTAGTCACCAACGTATCGCTGAACCTGAAACTTCATTGTAGAACCGGCAGTACCGGAAGTAAAATCAGAAAGTGCCATGTGTAAAATCTCCTTAAAAGATTATGTAATTATTAATTAAAACCCGAAGTCATTCCCTTGTGGGTTAGGGTTGTTACGGAGGAAGTCTTCAAAAGACTGCTCAGTAATTGGCTTATCGCTCTTAGCGACTGAACCAGAGTCAACCCCTACCTGCTGCATTGCTGCTGCACCAGTAGACTGCTTGGGTTTAAAAAGAAAAGCGTTTTCTTCGTCTTTAGCGAAGGCTTGAACAAATTCACCTAATGATGCACCTGTAGCGTGAACCCATGCACCTTCAGCATCTTGCTTTAGCTCATTGACAATCTGTGCTTTAGCCATTTCCTTTGCCGTAACATTGCGGAAATCCTGCTCTCCAAGAATCTTATCAACTTGATGGTCACGAGTCAAGGTAGTATTAATACCTGAAAGAGAGTCTACTCGAGCAAGAGCTTCGTCCAGCTTCATCTGCAGGGCTTCAGAAGTTTTACCTTCTGCTTCAAGCTTCTCCAGTTTAGCGGCCTTAGCTGATTCCTCAAGTTCAACTGCCTTCCTCATCGCTTCATCGCGTTGCTTAGACATCTTGTTCATATTGTCTTTCATTTGAGCTAATTGCTCTGCTACTAAGCTCTCAATCATCTTTTGTGCTTCAGGTGATGAGAGGTCAGCCTCAGTTGATGCTTCAGTTTCCATAGTGGTTTCCATTTCAGTTACTTCATTATTATTAGTTTCATCGCTCATTTTGTACTCCTAGGCCACAGGCCAATTATTGTTTGTCACAGACTAAGGTTATGGTCCTATACCATACCAGCTTTCACCTATAGGTATAGGTGCGAGAATATCATCGCGGGTCATCCCGCCACTCTCTACTATCAATCCATCTTGCTTGGCCTTGGCGAGTAGTCTTTGGTAAGCCTTCTCAGAGAGCCCCTCGTCGCGCAATGCGTTAAGGGTCTTAAGAACGGTGTCAGACTCTACCGCATCAGCGTATAGATGTCTTAAAGCGTCCTTAGCCTTTGTTGCTTCTCCCATGTTAACGAAGAAAGCATCATGGATGGTTGCAGTTTCTACTTTATTCTTCCGGCCCCATAAATGGAACCCTCGAACAATCGCCGCATCATTTGAATGGTTACCGTTTACACCATAACCAGTTTTTGCATCATTGATTGACGATTTGCCCTTGAACTTTCCGTCAGTTACAGAATCTTTATAGACATTGTAAACTTTTCGTCCAGTTACTGGGTCAGTAAACTCTATACGCTCTTCCACTGTAGGGCGGTAGCGTTGATAGAGCTTTTTGCCATCAAAAGTATACCAAGGAATATCTACCTTCCCGGTATCTACGATGAACTCTTCAGCGGCCTCTTTCCAGAAGCCAATGAACTTGTCAGTAATAGGTGCTCGTTGAGATAGCTTTTCAGCCATAATATCCGATATTAGTTTAAACTCGTTGGGCCCAACTAGCTTAGACCTACCGGCTGTAAGTTTCTCAACAAACTCTTCAACATCAGGATGAACATCCTTAGACATATGAAGCATTCTATTACCTATAGGAGCCTCTTTAAGAACGACATTATTTATCTCGTCTTTAAGATCTTGAAGCTCCCTTATACTTTCTGTTGCACCAAGTTTCTCTGCATCTTTAATGTGGTTATCAATAGACTTATTGATCTCATTAAGAGACAGAGCTTCTTTTGGGGTATTGCTAGTTCTGTTACGAACAACAACTAGCTTGTCTTTTTCTAACAAGGTCTTAGCAAACTTATCTGCTATATTGTTAGCTTGAGTAGCTCTACCAGCACCGTAGAATGAAACCATATTCTGGGCCTTAGCGGCCTTAGAAAGGTCTTCCCACGTAATATCGTCTACAAGATCGTTAATACGTTGAAATCTAGGGTCAGCTACGGTATCCATAGCCATAGTGTCGTAGAGTCTATTCTTTTTAGGGGTCGCCATCACATTGGATTCCCAACCTAAATCTTTGTTGCGAGTGCTAAGAGCAATCATCTGTGCTCCTGAAGCAGACGCATCAATCTCAATAGGTAACTGAGTCTTATAAGTAGATAACCTCTTTAGATCGCTGAGATCACCTCCTACGTGGTCGTTAATTCTTGCATACTCAAGAGCAAGCCGCATTAGCTTTGGGTGCTCTACAGGATCCATCCCTACCACTAGAGGATGCTCCAAGGCACTTCTTATACGAGAGTCTCGTTGAGTATTAGATTGAAGTAGCCTACCCAGTTCGAGTAGCTCTTTCTTATTCCGTTCAAAAATTGCAAACCTACCGGGGTTAGTTAACGCCTCGGTAGCAGGGCCAAGCAGAGAACCTACTTGCTCCTGAAAATTAACCCAGCCCCCTTCTCCCATAGGGGATACTTTCTTTGTGTTAAGGAAGGGTCTAACAAACTCTCCTCCAGTAGGAGTAAGATATCCGTTAGCGTATATCCTTCCACGACCATCTATCTGATGGGAATTCTTAAAAGACTTACCTCTATTAAGGTGCCACTTAACTGTTTCCATCATACCTAGCCCTTGATCTCCACGATCTAAGACTATCTGTCGGAACCCGTTAAGCTCGTCATATTTCTTTACATTACCTCTAGGGTCTCTGAACCTCGCCATATCTAACATGAAGGAACTAAACTCTTTGTCTACTTCCCATTCAAAACTATTAGCATGGTTTATTTCATCGATAATGTCTCTATCAAGGTTTACTTTATCGTAATTCGCTCCAGCCTTTCTAGTGATTACAGAATTACCAGTTACTGTTCCGGTGCTAGTCCTATAATGACCGTGACCGGGGATAGCCTTAAGCTCGCTACTTTCATCTATTAAACCTATACGTCTGGCTACATAGAGTCGCCTATGGGCGTCTTGCAGGGCAACCATCTCAGGGTCGGTAATAGTGACTTCTCGGCTCAGAGTGTCCCGCCAAGGGCCTCCGGGTCTACCTGTCTCTAGATCGTTGACTGCTCTTCGAGTAACCCCGCGATACCCTAGCTTAATCTTTCCTTGCTTCTCTAATTGATTAAGAAGCTTTGACCCAACCTTGTGATATTGTTTAGTAGTGGGCTTATTTTTAAAAGGAAGTATTAGTGGGTACTTACCTATCTTGCCGTTCTTTAGAGAACCTTTCTCACCTATCATGCCTTTACCAAGAGCAATAGCAAGAGAATCATAGTCAGTGGTTTGGCCTTCTGCAATAGTCTTCATAGAACTCGCTAAAGACTCTATTGCCGCGCCATTCTTCACATTGTCATCTATGTTCTCGCGCAGGAACTTCCTGTAAGCTCTGTTGATAGAGAGTTGCTCAAGTTGTTTGTTAATGTGTGCTTTAACATTTACTTTGTTCTTAAGCTTCTTTGTATACTCTTCAACTAATCTCTCAGTAGGTTCGCCAAGCATTTTCTTTGTCCACCACTCCCCTACTACTCCTTCTAACCATTTTCGTGGCTTTATATCGGGAACTAGCTTTACATTTAGAGGTGGGAAGAAGTAAGTACGTAAAGGAGACCTGCCTGTAAAGTAAGCTTTACGAGCAAGCTTCCTACCAACACTATCCTTCCATCCGTCTACAAACTTCTGGTTCTTACCAATGTCTGCCGCCAGCTCATCAAAAGTAACTAGCTTGCCTCCAATACTAATCTTAGCATCAGGGTCTCCAGAAGAGAATCCATCGAACTTCCTTGACCTAGAGCGAGATCGCCTATCAAGTATTCTTGAAACGTTAACCACAGAGTTAACCATTTCTGCTCTAGTAATTGCCTCTAGGTTCTCCCAAGGTTGTCTGTAAGACTTTGCTTTAGGGTTATAGTAGCGTTCAAAGTTAATACGCAGATTCTCTACCACAGCTGTCTGTTGGTTAATAGACATAGTGTCGTCAAGAGAGTTTGCAAAGTTTTCAATAAAGTCTCTCTGATCACTGTTTAGTATCTTACTTGATTTTAGAAAGTCTACTCTTTCCTGATACACAAGATGGTCAGGGTCATACAGCATAGTATTACGAGACTCTCCGGTAACAGGGTCAATTACCTGCGTCCTCTTATCAAAAACATTTTCCGCTCTGTTACGAGAGGTGGCTTTACCTTTTAGAGAAGTGCCCTTATAGTCCGTTAATGCTAGAGCCCCTCCTCTGGAGTTAGCATCTCGGATATAAAGCTCCCTAAGTTCCTTCTGTCTATCTTTGCTACGCATTAGCTCAGATGGTTTCCTAGCCATAGCTGCGTCTTCGGCTTTGTCTATCATCTTAGCCTTAGTGAATATGCGCATAGTAGCAAGGTTGTCCAGCCGCCTTAGAGTAGCAATGTTTATCTTTTTACCTTTGTCACTGAAGAACTGCTTTAGCTTAAGCGAGCCGCTCTCGAACATTCTTAACCTTTCTGTGTCACCAGAGAAATGTCTCATCTTAACTTCTTGTGACTGTCTTCGAAGCCATTTACTGTAACTCTCTTTTTGAGGGCTACGTCCGTCTAGCTTTCTGAGTTCCCTTTCTGGTAGCGCTTTAAGAACTTTCTTTTTAACACGATCGCTCTTTGTGGCCATTAACTCAGTATAAGATTTGGTTATAGGTACTATTGTTGAACGACATCTCCAATGTAGTGGTGGGAGATGTTGTTTTTGATCTATGGGAAACTCCATCCCATCTTTAGCAGAACATATCTCTGAAGTACGAGAGTCTAGTATGGCAACAAACTTGTAGCCCTTGATTAGCTCCTCATTGTTCTCCATAGTAGCTGCTTGAGCAGAGGTAGCGGACCTAGTTATACTAGTTCTTACTACAGCATCTGCTTGGCTCTTAGTAAGCCTAGTAGTTCTGACAATCTTTTCTGTTATCTCTTTATTAGTGAGGCCTTTAGCAATACCGTTGTTGATAGTGTTGTTAATTCGCTTTAACTCACCATTACCGATCTTAGAAAATTGCTTACTTAATGCTCCACCGTCTTTAATGTTAGACCCTACAATAGCTTCTAGGCTCTTATTAGTTCTTGGTTTACGCACTTTAAAAACATCACCTGCTGATTTATCTAGGTTGTTAGTGTGAAACTCTAGCTGAGCTGCATCAAAATCTTTTATGTGGCCAGATACGTTTGCGCTAATCTCTTTAGTGAATCTATTGACCTCTTTGCCGACAGCGTCCATAGCTACCCTTTTCTGGGCTGGGTTAGAGAAGTTAGTTTTCCTAACTGCCTTTCCCAATCGGCCAGTGTGTCTTTTAACGATTCTATTAGTTTCGACACCTACCTCGTTCTCAAAGAGACGAGACATGGCGGCATTATCTACCGCCCTATCAAATATGTCATCGTTAATAGACATTACTATTCTCCCGTACTAACCTCAACTGGTTCGCTGGGTTTAGGTGCTGGAGGTGTGTAGTCTTTAAGCTTGCTGAAAGGCACACCAGATTCCCTGTTGCCTTTGTCGTCTTGAACAACACATGCATCTGTTTTACCGGAACGACCTACAATAGTCACCTTCTTTCCTTTATAGTTATAATTTTTCATTTCTTTTCCTCTTGTTTTGGTTTGGGCTTGTTATCCTTTGGTTGAGGTTGATTTTGTGAAGCATTTGCTACTGCCTCCATATCTAACTCATCAACTTCTACTGGAGGACCCATAATAAGCTCATCCTCCATAATCTCAGTCTTAGCAATTTCATCATCATACTCCGGAGAGATAATGTCGTTTGCTTTCATGATGGACAACCACTCTGAACGTGGGAGTTTACCTGTGTCATACCATTCTGTGATAAGACGTAACCAGTCTGCGCCTAGTGGAGCAGGGTTGAAGTCAGCAGATAGCTCAAAGTCAATCTCTGATACTCGATACTCAGTGTTGTATCTCCAGTTAATCATAGCAGTAACAATACGTGCCATAACGTTGGATACTTTAGCGTTAAGAGTTCCTAACTGTGCTGTTTGACCGGCGTTACGAATCTCCAGTGCTACACCGGATTGGTCTCGAACGTCAGGGGTCATCATCCTGATACCCATGCGACCCATCTCAAGAACAGCAGAGTCAATCGCTCTGTCCATATCTTTCAGGGCATCTGTAGGGGTATCCAGAACGTCAATCTTCTCACCATCGCGCACTCTCAGCCAAGAGCCAAGACCTGCGGATACAAGGTCCTCAAAATCTTCATCTGCCATGTCAGAAGCTACTACGGGTGTGTAAGTTGCCGCACCGTACATCAAATGGTTTCTTCGACTTAACTTGTTGTATAGAGCAACCTCTCGGTTAATAAGTGGCATCAACAGAGGCTCTGAAGGGGCTACGTTACCGTTTAAAGGGTATACAGGGATTTCTGTTAGTGGCTTACCATTGCTGAGAGGTACTTCTGTAGCTCTGAGCTCCCACCGACCTTCGCTGTTCTCTACTGAATAGTTCTCTCGGTAGTTACCTGAGATTACCTGAGTGTCACTGGTGTTCTCATCAGAGACATACTCGTATGCTCTTATCTGATACTCGCCATTAGCATTAAGCTCATGTACCATTACAGCATCAACAAGCTTATCATGGAACTCATTCTCTGGGTCTGCTACTTCCATAGGTTGTCGAACGATAACGCGTATGAGGCCCTTCTTTCGAGTAACAGGGTGTGTAGCTTCTTTCCAGTTAATAATAGACTCACCTTTGTAGAGGATAGGAAAGGGTTTTAACTCTTTCTGTTGCTCTGGGGTAAGCTCCATGCCTTCAGGGACGTAGGGGAAAGATACTGCTACCCATGCCCTGCTGGTTATGATTTCTTCTTTAAGAGCCTCATCCAGAAAACCAATAAGTCCTCGACCGTCTCCGGTGAACCCTTGGGTGATCCAGTTCTTAGCGTCTTCTCTAATCTCTTCTGGCAACTCTACCTTAGGGGGTTTTCTTAAAAGACCACCTACAAGTGTCCTACAATACTGTGAACAAAGACCCGGAAGCTCAGCTTCTGCCTTGTAAAAGCAATATTGGTCCCAAGTCATCTTAGGAGAGAACGGGAGTAGTAAATTACCAAAGGAAACTGTGTCTAGCACATCATCATATGCCTTAACCGAATCTTGCCCACCAATCACAGCCCTCGCTCGCTCATAGAACAATTTAAGTGATTCGTACTGTGGACTAGGGTCTCCTACAGATTTAACAGAGTTATTACCAACGTAGGTCACTCCGTTTTGATTGTTTCCACCTTTTACGAACATATTATTGTTCTCCTAATTAGTCAGCCCGATACTCTTTAAGCTTGTCTGCGGGAACAAAGAACTGTAAACCAGTTTCTAAGCTCTGGATGTAAACTCCACCATTAGGGTTGGGACCCCAATACCTAGCAAGCTTAAAGCCCTCAATTAACTTCCAGTTACGTGGGTCCTTGAGTGCTTCTTCTTTCTTACGAGCTTCTTCTCTTTTGTTAGATTTGATTCTGTTTTCTACATCAATAACTTGATTAGGGAAAGTCTTACGATGGTCAAGCTCTAGGCCTGCCTCTGCTGCAATCTTGTCAAGTTCTTCTTGGTTTTCGTTTTCGATAACTTCCTTGGGAATCATTACTTAGTCCTCTTATATTAATACACTTGTGTTTCGGATTGATCGGAGTGCTCCAGCCTGAATGGGGTATAGGTATTCAGTAGCGTACCTGATACCGTCAGAGTGGTGCTCATCTCCATTTCTTTTATCGATAGTAGCGCTATCGGGGTTCCTCTCAGTCCATATGGTTCTTTCCATAGATCTGATAGTGTTTATTAACTCAGGTCTGAAATACATATCAACATCACCACGAGCATTCTTAAGCTTACGGTTAACAGCATTAGCACTATCAATGATAGGCGGGTGCTTTCTCCGAGCTTTAGTTTTAATACCGTAGTTCTCTAGTATAGTAAAGTCAGTCCTGCCAACAGCGGCAGATGTCTTTCTTGCTCTACCTGACGGATCAGGGTAGGCAATAATCTCATGGTCTGGGTATCGTCTCTTAAGGCCATTACACAGTGCGTCAGTGTCTGGGTGTCCCATAAACTCATCCACAAAGTGCATTTGGTTACCTCTTAAAACAAATACTGAGCAGGCCATTACGCCGATGTTAAAGTCAATACAAGCATGAACCGTTTCTCCCGGTTGCAGCTTATCGATGTCAGATGTGACATGTGTCTTTCTGTCAAAGCAATAGAATACTGTTGTGCCAGACTCGTCAAAGGATGCCTCGTACTCACGAGCAAACTTAACAGGGTCTAGGGTAATCTTTGCCTTCTCAATTACACTGTCCATTAGAAATGGAGAGTCTTTGTAGCTGAAGTGATAAGACTTCCAATCATCATCCATTGATTCAAAGTTATACATATCGTAGAAGTAGTCGTGACCTTTAGGGGTAGATATAGTTAAAGATTTACCTTCCCTAGGCCATCGTGTAAGAATACAAGGTTGTATAACTGATTCCCACGCCTCCTGCGGGGTAGTACCTGCGCCCTCCCAAGAGCTAATCTCATCTGATACGACAAAGTATTGTCCTGTACCACGCATCCGTTCAGATGCTTCATAAGACCAGACTCTTAGGTGAACCTCGGGGCCAAACCAGAATGTTCCATTTGCCCTTGAGCTTTTAGTAGCTAAGTTCTCAAGTCCAAACTGGTAGGCCAGTAAAGGATAGTAGATATCCACTGCTTGCGAGAATGTTGGGGCTATAAGAGCCACGTTGCGGTTAGGTGTGCCTGCAGGTAAAGCCAGTAATTGACTTATCGCATTAACAGCACACGCCGCCGCAAAATATGATTTCCCGAAACCCCGTGATGCGCATACTACCGCATGACGACATTTATTATCAACAAACAGATCTCTGAACACCTGAGATTGACCCGGGTGTAATTCTATGTTGCCTGTCATTTTTAGTCCTTATTTACAGTTAGATTTCATTACGTAATCTACATCAAGAGATGTGCATTTCTTGTTTCTATCCCATCTACTCTTGTCGTTATCCCAGAAGGTTCTAGCTTCGTCAGCATCCCACTGGACTATTCGAGTATCTTGGTAGTGCTCTGTCCATAAAGCTTCACCGTAGCCCTCGTCATACCATACAGTGTTATCGTATTGATCCCAGAAAGTTTCTCTGTTCGCACATGTATCGCTGAGCTTGAACTCTCGGTACTCTGCAAGCAACACTACATTGCTCTTAAGTGGTGGTGCGATGTTGTGGTCAAACCATACATCTCCACCAGACAGATTGAATACACCATGTTTACTTGGGTCTTTAACACCATCTGGGTATTCTATGGTACCGTCTGCTCTAGTAACAGTGGCCTTAACTTCAATCATATCAACAGTGAATACATCGCTGTTTTCCTCAACATCCCAAAGTGCTTCTTCTGGTTCATAGATCCTGTCCCATAGAGTAAGAATGTCAGTGACGTCTTCTAACCAGAATGTCTGCTCAGTAATCCCCATATCCACACTAGTGTAGTAGGAAGACTTCTGGAGCTCAATTCGGAACTCGCCTGTTTCACTGTAGAGGCTTCTGTCGCTGTTAGGATGAACAACGCGGAACTCACCTGTCTCTGCGTAGAGCTTGTTAAGATCTATGTTATTGCCGTTAACCTCAAGGTAACCGCTAACACCAGCTGGCATTCCTACAAGGAACCTGCCTGCCTCAGCAGTGTTGTCTTCGATAGGACAGGGGATATCTGGCCCTTTAACCTTATCCCATAAGGTAGAACCAAGATCCCATCTGGATAGACCAGCATCCCATCTTGTGTAGCTGATTGTGCCACAGCCAACTTGAATGTCACTGCCTTCAACTTTAAAGGTAGTGTGAGTGTTAGGCTTGAAGTTACCGTAAGCCTTGACTTCTTGCAACTCAATTCTGAACTCTGCATTAGGTCCGGCATCGAGATGAGTGGTTTCAGAGTTAAATACTGCTCTGACACCCTCAAGCAAGAACTCACCAGCTTCTGCTTTAAGGTCTGTGTACTTGTTACAGGGTGCTTCTACAAGGAATTCACCTGTACCAACAGCCCACAATTCGTGGTTGTCGGAAACAACGTAATTACCTAATACAAAGAATTCACCGGCTTCTGCTTTAAATACATAGCTTCGAGTAGAACCTACTGGTTTACCATAGAGCCTGAACGAACCAGTTCGGGCCTTGTCTCTCTCACCCCACTTAGCAGTAGCATGTTGTCCTTCAAAGACAAACTCGCCTGCCTTAAAGTAAGTGCTTGGTCTCATACCAGCGTCTGCTACAGTGACAGTGAAGTCACCTGCAGTTGCAGGCAGATGCGCTATGCGCCCTACATCAGAGGTATCAACGGTGAACTCGCCAGTATCTGCTAATGTTGTATAAGTCCTAGTAGAACCTACTTCAATAGTGTCAACAGTGAACGAGCCAGAGTTGAAGATAGAATCTTCGTCTCTTCCTGCTGTATTCACATCAACAATAAACGTAGCGGGTTCAATGCTAATCTTATAGCTAATACCAGAGTTAACACCGTCTACAATAAACTCGCCAGACTCAGCCGTGAGGTTTGTAACAGTTCTTCTTATGCTAGCATCTTGGCCTTCGAGGTTGAACTCGCCAGCCCCAGACCCACCTTTAACTTTAGCGTGGGCATCCATTCCTGTAAGGGTGTAGGATGTGCTACCAACATAGAATATTTTCTGAAGAGTGGACTCAGAAGACATACCTGTGAGCGTGAACGCCCTTGGTTGTGCTTTAAGTAGTCTATCTCTTTGTGAACCAATCTCTTGGCCCGATACTTTAAATTCTCCCGGATCAGCATAGCCGCCAACATAACCGCTGGCGTTATTGCCTGTGAGGGTGAACACGCCTGTTGCTGGGGTTAGCCTGTAAGGAATAGTGTTAATAAGTTCAACTTCATTACCTGTGAGGGTAAAGGAGCCTGCGCCAGCTTTGAGAGCGTAGCCTTTGTTCTTACTAACGTCTTCTCCTTTGAGTAGGAACTTGCCCTCACCGGAGTATTTTGTTAGATGGAAGTTGGTGTAGTTATTTGCGTTATCCCACCATTCGGTGTCAACACCATCATCTTCTTGCCATATTGTTGTATTGTTATCCCATTCAACTTCAGCTTCTTCGTTAACAAAGAACGCACCTGCTTCTAATGGGAAGTGAGTGTAATCATCAAACGCAACATCCATTCCTGTAAGAACAAATGTAGCTGGCTCTGGGTGCAAACAACGTAGCTTGTGTGTATCCCACCAAGTCTCTCTTACGTTATGTATATCCCATTCTGTATTCTTAGGCTTATGTGTATCCCATTCCGTTGGGTTTCTTACACATCCGCCTTCTCTGTACTTACCTTTGCTCTCGCCTCCGTTGAGACTAAACAAAGCAGGCTCAGCATCCAATACGTAATCAACGATGCCTTTCTCAATGATTGTGCCTGTTGAATCGCCACCTGTCAGTGTAAAGCTTCCTGCTTGAGGTCTGCTGAAACTAACTCGGTGCATTAAGGCCCTGATGCCCTTGAGAGCAAAAGAACCTGTTCTTGATCTTATCCCTACATTTTCTAGGGTATCATACAGGTCTAAATTGAATTGACCTGCTTGCGCGTGCAAGGAGTATCCTCTACCTGCATTAACGCCTTGTGTTATAAACTCCCCTATCGCTACAAAGTCATACCAATAGGTCTTCTCGAATACACCTGTTCCTGCTTCGTCCCAGACTGTATCAAGGCTGTTCTTAGTGTCCCATGGGGTTTTACCTTTATCCCACGGAGTCTCTGATGTTATTTCATCTCACCATTCAGTGTAGGTTCTGTTATCATCTTCTAGCCACATACCGCAAGCGCCACCGGCCTCTAGCCAGTATTGCGTATTAGGGCTTTGTTTTATTCCTTTTGAATCCCCTCCAGCTAATGAGTATTGGCCAGTTGGAATTAGATATTTATATTGAACATTATCCCATAATGTATCATATAAGGCTGTCTCGCCCCAAGTAGTATCTCCATTGTCCCACTCAAAGTCAGATTCGACTATAGGACCCGGAATATGGGTC
>Ga0315315_10003856_pt1 | contig 13826 bp, 19 predicted proteins | sample M140m3416metaG_FD_203699 | JGI IMG/M metagenome (GOLD analysis project Ga0315315, IMG submission 203699) | Ammonia-oxidizing marine archaeal communities from Monterey Bay, California, United States - M1 40m 3416 | ecosystem: Environmental > Aquatic > Marine > Intertidal zone | place: USA...
TCTGCAATGTTATTAGAAACAGCAAATTATTTGGAGCTAACTCCACATTTTATAGAAGTAGTACCAAAAGATATATTTAGATGTGTTAGTGATGGATTTAGATATCCAAGATATTTTATCTTTAAAAAAGACAAATTTACAGATATGGAAGATCGAAATTTTATTAATGGAAGTATAAGTGATGATATTATTGGAAATATCATAGGATTTAATTGTCCAGGAGATATGAAAGGTTTATGGTCGATTACATATTATATAAATAATAAACCTTTTTATGCAGAAAAATGTAATGATTATGATACAATTAAAGAAAAACAACAAGAACAATCATCATGTTTTAGACAGGTTGCCGAAAATTTAGGATTAGAATTTAAGGAAGTGATAAAAAAAAATTTAAGTAACGCTGAAATTATTTCAGCTATTGAATCATCAAATAAAAATATAATAATAGAACATAAAAATATTATTGGAAGTACATATTATGATATAGGATTAGATGATATCGGTAAATTAATATTTAATGAAAATATTGATGACGTTTTATTAGAAACAATGAAATCTAGACCTAATATTAATTTAGTAAACGAATATTTCAAATTATTTTCTGGAGGATCAAGAAAATATAACATTAATTATAATCAATTTTAATTATTAAAATATTAATTTTTAATAATTATTCTTTAATATTGACATAAAAATCACCATCTGGTGATTGGAACATATTTCGATTATCATGAATATTTGAAATTACATTATAATTTCCAAATCCTCTATAATTATCAGTAACTTTATACTTTTGAATATATTCTGGACTTATATTTTTTGAATCTAATGCTTTTTTAACTATGAATTTGTTAAAGTCTAATACATTTTGATCTGGTTCACCAGTATCTTCAGGTTTGGAACTTTTCCAAGCATTTATAAAGTAAGATATTATCATATAAATTAAAATAACTATTACTAAAATTATAACTGATGCAATCACAACTTTAATTATTGTTTCAGTATCCATATAATTATAAAGATAAAAATTGATTTTTTTATATTAATAAATATAAATAAACAACTAAAAAATGGTTAACAAAAAAATATTCCAATTTTCATGTGACCTTATGTGGGGCTATAAAGTAGAAATAGATTTAGATGATTGTGATACAATAGATGATGTTATGATGATGGTAACAGTTAGTCTTAATAGTTTTCTAGAGGCAAATAATTTATTAGTTTTACAAGAAAAGGTTAATAAAATAAATTATCATATTCATGATGTTACAATTGAAGATATAAAAAATAGTCCATTGAATAATAATGATAAAGTTCATGGTTATATTTGTGGTCACCCGGGAAATCATTAATCTACCAACCAGTAATTCCAATATCACTATTAGATATTGAAGGTAAACTCAAAAATTTAATAACTTCTATCTTTTTTCTATAATCAATTGGTTTCATATTATTATCAATATATTCTTGCAAATCATCTCGATGAAGTTTACGTGCCATAAATTCTGGATAATTCATTAAATGAATTTTAGGGTAATGTTTAGAATAAAATTTAACTATAAATTTTTTAGGCAAGTCAAACCATTCTCTATTAGATTCAGTTTCATATTCTTGCATATATGTATTTGCTTTATACCAATTCATAATTTTGTATACAAAATTAGAAAATTTCTTTTTTTTACTAAAAAGCTTATTAAAATATTTACTTAATAATACATATTTAGAATGATATGTATCATTAAAATCGAGTATATTATAAATAACAGGAATAGGTAAGTTTGCCATTATATGTTTATTTAAGTTATTAGATTATGATGATTAATTAGCTTTTTCAATTTTTATATATTTAAAAAAATACCTATAATGTATATTAATGTTCAAAAAATTATTATATAAGAACAAAAATATTTTGATAACAGGTGCAAGTTCTGGTTTAGGAAAAAATATGGCACTAAACTATGCAAAAAATGGTGGTAGGATTATAAATTTATCAAGAGATATCAGAAAGATGGAAAGTTTGAATGAAGAACTAAATAAAATAAATAATCAAAAAAATTTATTTTATCCTGTAGATATATCAAATTATAAACAAGTTGATATTATTAAAAAAGATCTTGTAAATAAAAAAGTTATGCCAAATGTTATAGTTAATAATGCTGCAGGTAATTTTTTATGTCCATTTAATAACTTGTCAGAAAATGGTTGGAATCGTGTTATTGATATTGTTTTAAATGGAAATTTTAATGTTACGCATTTATTTGGAAGAGAATTAATTAAACAGAAAAAAACTGCTGTTTTTCTAAATATTACAACAACATATACTGATACAGGATCTGCTTTAGTTATTCCTTCTGCTGTTGCTAAATCTGGAGTAGATGCATTAATGAAAAGTTTAACGGTTGAATGGGCAAAGCATGATATGAGATTTGTAGGAATAGCACCAGGTCCTATAGAGGGAACAGGTGGTATAGTAAAATTAGATCCTTTTAAAGTTTTTAAACATTTAAATGACTACACTAATCCTAGAGGAAGAATGTGTAATCCAAATGAAATATCAAATTTAGCAATGTTTCTAACAAGTGAACATGCTGATTATATTAATGGTGAAATAGTTAGAATAGATGGAGGAGAACTAAATAAAAATAGTGGAGAATTTAATTTCATAACTAATATTCCATATTGGGAAAAGTTAGTCAAGAGAAATTAGATTTTTTTAGAACATATTTTATTATAATAATTAATCATAGTATAGCATGCAAATTTATGTATGTCAACTCCAGTACAATCAATTGGTCTATAACATTTCTTTTCAGAATCAATTATTTTCTTACAATATTCTAACCAATTTGATTTAAATTTTTCACAATTCATTAAAAATATAAAGTTTTATATTTTTAAATTATTTACTATTAATTCTAAGCGTTAGCATAGAAAATAATAAACCTACACCTATACCTAATATTAACTTGTAGTTATCTTGATTATAATATTTTACATTATTTATATGCATATTAACTTTATAATTAATTTCATTTATTTTGCATAAAATATTATTTAATTTAGTCATATTAATGATCTTATATTCTTTTTCATTTGTCTCTTCAGTAAAAAAACTATTAAAAGAAGTACTTCTTTTAATTGGTTTTAGTTCTATATTTGCAATATTATTATTTTCATCTGCATATTCTGAACTGTCCGAGTTACTTTCCGAATCATTGTCCCACCAAAAGTAATTAGATATAAACATAATTATAATAAACTTAACTATAATTGTTTAAGTGATTAAAATTGAAATATTTGATGATTAAAATTTATAATTTTGTAATTTAATAAATGTCTCTTTTATCACATGAAAAAAAAATTATTACATCTCTTATTAGAGATGCAGAAAATGAAATCATAAATCAAACAATAACTGAAAATAATGAAATAATAATGCAAAGATATCGACCAATAACTCTCACAATAGACACAATATTAGAATGTATGTGTATAAACTGTGGATGTGGACCTCTCGCACCCCGTGGCCCTACTAGGAATGATTTATGCGCATCATGTAGAAGATAATTAATATATAAAATTGAATTAGTAATATACTTATAGAATTTATTATATTAATAAATTTAGTAATTAGCTAAAAATGCCAGGAGGTCTAATGCAATTAGTAGCATATGGAGCACAAGATATATATTTAACAGGTAACCCACAAAAGACTTTTTTTAAAGATAGCAAATTTCAAAGATATACAAATTTTGCTAGTGAAAATATAGAAATTCCATTTCTTCAAAATAATATTAATTTTAATGAAATAAACATAATTAAAATACCAAGAAATGGTGATTTAATGTACAAAACATATATTAAATTAAAAATAGTAGGCGATGATAGTAATTTTATTGAAGATTTAGGAGAGAATATTATAAAAAAATTTCAAATATTTATTGGTGGTCAATTAATATCTTCATATGATAGTGATTATATGAAGATACATAATTATATTAATAAAAAAGGAGATGATTATAACTTATATAAAAATTTAATCCAATTAGACGATGGATGTTTAATTATACCGTTATTATTTTGGTTTTGTAAAGAACCACAATCTGCAATACCAATGATCGCATTACAATATCATGAAATAGAAATTAAACTTGAATTTGAATCACTTGAAAATATATATAATGGAAAAGAAGAAATTCAATTATCTGGTAGTTTAATGATTGATTATATATTTTTAGATACAGATGAAAGAAGAAGATTTGCTCAACAATCACAAGATTATTTAATAGAACAGGTGCAAGTTAATGAATATCCTATTAAAGAATTAAATGAATCATATAAAATTAATTTTAATCATCCTTGTAAAGAGTTATTTTGGATAACAAAAAAAGATAATAAATATGTAAATAATTTAACAAATGTGAATATACAACTAATTGGTCAGGATCGAATTAAACAAAAAGATCCAATATATTATAACAAAATTCAACCTTATCAATTTAATAGAAGATCAATGAAAGGATTATATAGTTACTCCTTTTCATTAAATCCAAAAGATAACTTACAAGCATCTGGAAGTTGTAATTTTTCAAGGATTGATAATTCTCAAATAGTTTGTGAACATAAACAAATAGATAATTCAAATATAAAAATATATGGAATAAATTATAATGTATTAAAAATTATGAGTGGTATGGGAAGTATTGCTTACTCTAACTAAGATTTCTCTATAAAAATTGAAAAATAAATTTACAATTATTGTAAATTTAATTAGCATATATCTCTCAATATGCCTAAAAGAAAATTCTCAACAACAAAGCGAAAGCCTCGTGCTAATACGGTCCGTGATCGTAGGTTAGCAATCCGAAACAGTATCTCTTTACATAAGAGCTGTCCTTCTTGTGGAAGTTCCTCACTTCAAGTGAGTGGAACTTTCTCGCATGGAAATGAAGTATGGACATATTGTACAAACTGCAAACTAAACGAAGATGGAGATGAGACTCATACTCATTCTCATCTCACCGCATGGTTTGACGTGTATTGCACAATTGTCGATGCAAACGATGACGATGATGATGCCTAGATGTCACAATCAATGTGTTCATCTTTTTTGTTATATACATTCCCATGGTAATTAATTTTACAATCTACTGCAGATTCTTTTAATGCCATCTCAAATTTAGAAACAATTTTGTTTTTTTTATAAGCCATATTAAGAATATATTTATCAATTGTCATTTCATCTTTTGGATGATCTGCTATGTATATATAAATATCTACATGTCTATGTTTTTTTGCCAAATCTTTATGAGAACAAAAACGCACTGCTCTGCCAATTACTTGTTCTAATCTAGATAAATTCCAATAAGGTTCCATAATATGAACTTCAGATACTCTTAATAAACTTACTCCTTCTTTAATTGAAGGTGACCCTAATATTACTTTTAACTTGCTTCCATCTGCATTGTCAAATTGATTATAAACATCTTTTAATTCATCTTTCATTTCATGTTTTTCATCTCCACTCCAAACTGCATATCTTTTAGGACCTTCGCCAAAATCTTTATAGTTGGAAAAGTTATGATGTTCTAATACTTTAATAAATGATTTTAAACCACCATATTCTTTAAAGTTAGAATATATAAATACAGGACCATCCGATTGTTTTATTTGTTTTAAAATTTTATAAAATTTTATAGAGAATTTTTTTAAATTTGTCATTAATAATTTATCTTCAGCTAAAAGATCATATCCATCCTGATTAATTCCTTTTTTTGGAAATGCAATATTTGAAATTAATCTCGATCCAATAAAAAAATTATTTGGTAACTTCAAAATATCACCAGTTCTAAATGGTCCTTCATCAGTTGCAACAGTTTTATAAGATTTATATTGATATTCGCTCATTTTACAATTAACAATTTTAATATTTTTTTTTGGAAATGCAACTGGTGGAGCACCTCTATAATAAGAAATATAACCTTTTGCTAATTCCTTAAATTTAGTTAAATTTTTAGCTTTATATTTTATCTCACCGGATTTTAATTTTCTGGCACTCAAAAATTTATCATTGAATTTAGATCCTCTTGGAAATTCTTCTTTTAACTTTAGTAAATTTAAAGTTAATCCAATTTCTAATGGTTTATCAAAAATTGGCGTTCCACTTAATAAAACAACCCTTAAATCATCGGGTGCCTTAGAAATTGCTCCGTAAATAGCTTTATAGAAAGATCCATGTTCTGAGACTACATTTTGTACCTCATCAATAATCAATAAAGTATTATTTAATTTTATTCTTTTTTTTTGTATTTTTTCAACAAATTTATTATAACTCAATACGGTATAATATTTATCAATCTTTTTGTTAACTTTTTTTATTATTTCTTTATATTTTTCCGATGATGGTTTTAATTTATTAAACTCTTTTCGGAGAGATGGTTTTAAATATTCATCACCTGTACATTCACTTCTTAGCTCCTTGTAGAAATTACCCATTAAAGAAGCAGGTGTAACAACTAAAATATTTTTTTTTCCCTTGAAATTTTCAGCAATAGAAACTGCTGCACAAGTTTTCCCTGCACCAATTTGATGGAATAATAGTAGTCCTTTGTATGGAGTTGATGGAGTCATAAATTCAGATACAAATTGCTGTGGTAATTGTAATTTAAACTTAGATGGATAGCAAATTTCATCCATATTAAGGCGTTTATCCTTTATTTTAAATTTTTTAAATAATTTTGATATTTTTTTATAAAACTCTTCGTTACTAATTTTAGGATATCGTGTCATCTTATAATTAAAATAGATATTTAATTTAACTAATTAAATAAATTAAATATTTAGACATATTTATATTATAATTTCAATTTCTGATTCATATTTATCATCTCTTTTAAAAGATTCATTATCAAAGTTATAAGCTGCAAAAAAAACTGTTAAAACTAATAATATCCATCCAGAAATTATAAGTATAATATTAAAAGTTATAAAACCTAGTAATAATAAAGCACATACTCCTAATAATAAACATTGTATTGATAACATTTTTACTAAAACTTTATACATATTAATTAATAATTTTAATATCTTAAATAATTTAAAATATTAATATTCTGATAGCACATCAATTAAAATATTTTTAATTAAATTTATTTCATCATCACTTATTAAGAACCATGGTGTAAATCTTAAAGCATTTTTTCCACCATGTATTACATTTAGACCTTTATTTCTACATTTAGTTTCCATTTCATTATTTCCAACTACTGGTATATCTTCTCTAATATGTGCAGCTAATAATAGACCAGTCCCTGTAACATCAGTAATTATATTTGGAAATCTATCTTGTAGCGTTAATAACATATGTTTAAATTTATATCCTTGAACAACAATATTTCCAGATACTTCTGGCGTTAATCTTATAAGAGTTTCATAACCTATATCTAATGCCTTTGGATTGGCACACATTGTATTTCCATATGTTCCTATTTCATATATATCTGCAATATGCTCTTGCATTGCTAATACAGATAATGGATAATGACCAGAACTAATAGCTTTAGAAAAAATTTCCATATCAGGGGCATCTAAACCTTCCATTTGTGGGTAATCCACTATACTTAAACAGCCATTTGTTCTAATACCAGCTTGAACTGAATCAATAACTAATGGTATATTTAATTTTTGCGTAACTTCTCTTACACACTTATAAAAATCTTTTGATAATTGTATACCTGGATTACCTTCTCCTTGAACTGGTTCCATTATCACTGCATCTATATTATAATTATTAAGTAAAGTATTAAATACTTTTACTTGAAAATCATTTTCATTATTTATCTCCACAGTTTCAGTCATATTATGATATCCATAAGATTTTAACTTACTTTTATATAATTCACTTCCAGAATTTGAGAATAATGCAGCATTTGATGTCCTTCCATGAAAACTATCTTTTAATACAATAAATTTTGATCGTTTATTTGACTTTTTTGCATTTGTATCTATTATTCTTCCAGCTAATTCCATAGCTTCAGAACCACTATTTAAAAAACCAAATTTATCATAAGGACACGGATTACCTATTTTTTCTTTTAACATATTTGATATTTTAAATTGCTCAATTGATGGAGTCATTACATTAGCCATTACATGATCTTTAGCCATTGTCTCTAATAACCAACTTGGAGAATGTCCATAACCTAACATTCCATATCCCCCTACATCATAAATAATTTCATCTTTATGTGTAAGAATCCATGGACCTTTCGCTGCCATTGGAACATAAGGAGAGATTGTATTTTTATTGTAAAAATTTAATATATTTTTTTGTAAATTAATATTTACTTTAACTCTACTTTCTCTATCTACTCTATTTAATATATAATTTAAATTTAAGTCTTTTTTAAAAGGTCTTAAAAGCTTTGAACCAATATTCATATATATAAAAAACTTTTTTTTTAAATACTAACTTTTAACCCATAATGATCCGACATTATAAAGTCTTTTTCTAAATCAAATGTTTTTGCCTCTAAATTTTTAGTAAATGCTCTATCTATTCTACTTCTGATTTTATTCTTTAATAGTGGATTATTAACGCCATCATATGTATATTTATTTTCTTTTGAATTATCTAATTTTAGATACACATCTTGAAAATCTTTTAAATTTAAATGTTGATCATTTTTTGGAGTTAAATTAGTATCTCCTACAAAAAATACTTTTTCTCCTTCTGATAATATTTTAATACAGTCGTTAAATTGATCTATTTTTTTATTAGCTAATTTTCCAAATTCTGATTCTAAATGAGTAGTTGCAAATTTAATATCACTTACTTCACCAATAAGTAAACATCTTCTCATTCGAGTATTTTTAAATTTTAGGACTTCTCTATTTTTAATTTCATATTTTGAAATCATACATATACCATAAAAATCATCTTCAATATCAGTATGAATATGAGGATATTTTTCATGAATTAATTTATAAATATATGCAAGCACAGTTGTAGTTGCCTCTTGTAAGAAAATTAAATCGAAATCATTTTCAAGTAAATACTTAGCTAATATCTGAGCTCTTTCTGCTTTAAGATAATCACTAAACCAAATGTTCAAAGAGAATATTTTCATTTTATTACTAATAATCCTTCTGATTCAAAGTGATAAATAATTCAATTTATGTTAAAAAATTGAAATTATTAAAAACTTATGTAATTATAAATAATTACATAAATCTTATTAATAATAATAACGATTAAATTCATCTTTATTTTACTAGTGATAATGGGTAATACTCAAGGGAAAACTTTAGATAGTATATCAAATAGATTATATTACACTGCAGAAAACTTATTCGATGATTATAATGACTTTATTCAAAATGACGAGGCTTTCAAAATAAAAGATAAAGACGTAAATGGTGGTATATCAACTGGATCAAGTAGTTCTGAAACTTATACCTCTGGAAATGACAAGATTAAAATATGGTATGATATTAGTTTTGTTGAAATTCTTAGAGGAAGAACAAAACTTTTAACAGAATGGGTTGAAGATTTTAACATTATGAAGAAAAGTAATAATTTTAAAGTTTCAAATAATTCAGCATTTACATTTTCAAGTGAAGAGCAAAAAGAAGCTTTTATGAAAAGAAGAAAAGTTACAGATGATGATTTATCATTAGATGACTTAATTCAAATATATAAAATTCCAAATAATTTGCCATATTCTGAATCCAGCAAATATATACTAAAGAATCTAAAAGAATTATTGGCATTACATGGTTTTAGAGGCAATAAAGATGTCCGTAAGTCACTAATTAATCTGGTTAATCTACCAGAAGGTAGATGTACTTCTGGGTTAAGAACTTTTTTAGATGCCATAAAACCGCGTCAACAAAATATTATTTCCGAATGTGATGATGATAAAAAATTCAGTATAAAATTATCTCTGTCATACAAAAATCCAATACATGTAGAATTATATGAAAATGCAGAAGAAGAACTAGAAGAAAAAATTAAGTCAGAAATGCTAATTCCTATTAAATTAAAAATAGCTGACTATATGAAAGAAGGGGATGTTATTCTAATTAAATATGAATGGAAAGATATAAATGAAGAAATTTTAAATCCAGAAGATGAAATTGATGAACAAACTATAAATTCAGAAGTTTTTGAATGGACTATTCCAAAAGGATTTCTCAGCAATTATAGTATTGGAGATGAAATAGATTTTCCTGAAAATGAAATTCCATTTGAAACATCTTTAAAAATTGACAGATTATGGCGTAGAAAGTATTATAGTGAATGTAGAAAAATAAAAGATCCTCCTAAAATAAAAAAAGAATATCATTTAAGTTTTAATATTGGAGATATTGACAAATTTAAAGCATTTATTACTGAAATGATGAGTGATTTTATCACTCACAAAAATAAAATGATATCAGAAGGTGCATTACAAATTTAAAGCATTTATTACTGAAATGATGAGTGATTTTATCACTCACAAAAATAAAATGATATCAGAAGGTGCATTACAACATTATGAAGTTTAGTATATTAAATTAAATTAAAATGTTATTTATATTACTTACTTGCCAGTCTTGATTCGGGATCATCATATTTCTTTCCCATTCTAATACATCAAAATATTCATCTGATTCATATAAAATTTTAATTTTCTGCTTTATACCTTGTTGGTCCCAAATTTTTCTAACTTCTGGACCTAAACCTCCTGCTATTAGTTCGTGAATTAATTCTTCTTTACTATAAAATCCAAAAAGCTTATCATTTCTTTTAGTTAGGCCGTATTCATACCATGAATCAATAATTTTTGTATTTTTAATATTTATATTTTTAGTTAAATTATCAATATTTGCATTATTTCTTAGTTCATTTAATGCTATAGATAAACTTGGTGTCATATAACAATAATCCAAAAAATCTTTTTTTTCTAAATATGAAGTATAAATTATTTTGTAACTTTCTGCTGAATGTTTTTTAAAATTAAATTGATGAATAAATTCTCTATTATCATCTGATTGAAAATGTGAACAAACAGAATTTTTTATATTTTTTAATTTTTTATTGTTAAGTTTTGATCTCCAACTCCAAGGATATTTTATATTACATAAATGTGGACATAATTCAAATTTGTGCAATAATTGTAATAAGTCTTTTTTCATAAATATTTATTATATAAACATTTTAATTTTTTAGCCGTTACCTAAATAAAATAAATAATGTGTATAATATGTTTTTTAATTTAGATAAAATTTCAAAACAGATATTTAAAGTTAGTATGTTTAATAATAAAAATATTGGTAATTGTATTTTTTCTATAAAAAAAAATAAAGCTACTATTAATAATTTATATATTAATAAAAATTTTAGAGGAGAAAATAAAGGATCATTATTATTACAAGAGACAGAAAATATAATAATGAATCAATTTAATGTTAAAAATATCAACTTACTAGCATATGAAAAACCTTTTGGAAATTTAATAAAATTTTATGAATCAAATGGATACGTTGTAAATCCTATACAATATAATAATTTTTTTGATGATGGAAAGTATTTATATAATCTTGTAAACATGGAAAAGGTATTTAATTAATTCAAATTTAATAAAATATTTTTTAATATAATTTCATCTTCTGGATTTGTTAATCCAATAATATTATTTTTTATTTCAAAAAAATCCATTTCAATATATTTCTTTTCTATCAATTCATTTAAATTATCTGGTAATAAACATTCAATTTTAGGATCATTTTTATTTTCTTTCTTAAAATTTTGTAAAATTTCATTTAATTGAATTAATACATTATATTGTAATCCTATAAAATTAACATTTGCTAAAAAATCCATTAATTCTGGATTTTTTTGCTTAGAAATTTTTAACATTTCTCTTAATCCAGTTACTTTTGTGTTATTTACCATAATAACTCCTCTATTTACTTCACCATCATCTGGCATTGTTTTAATTACTGGCAATCCACCAATAATATTTTTATTTTTATTAAACATTTTATTATAACCATCTTCAAATGTACTTTCTCCATAAATATCATCACCATTTACCATTATAAATGATTCATTAATATGACATATCATACTACAAATAGCATCAGTTGTGCCCCATGGTCTTAATCTTTTTGTTTTATTATAATATTGTTCTATATATAGAACATCTACATCTAAATATCTATATCCAAATATTTCTTTAAATAAGTGTTCAGTTTTTGGATTTGTGATAAAAACTAATTTACTAAAGTTTTGTTTTAGTGCTTGTTTAACAGAATATTCTATTAATGTTTCATTATTTGGTCCAACTTTTGCCATTTGTTTAGGCCTACCACCAAATCTAGAAGACATGCCTGCTACCATATACACTATTGCTACCATTTTATTATATGATAATTATTTATTTAAATTAGTTATTGATAAAAAAATTGCAAAATTTAATACATAAAATAAGTAGTATTAAAGTTAAAAATGAATTCAAATAAACGATCATATGATGATATGAACGATAATAAAAAACCTAAAAAAGAGATTGAAATAAATTCATTTGATGGAAAATTAGATTTAAATAATTTCGAAGAATATATTATTAAAATAAGATCTTTTCAGGATGAAGTAAAAGAATTAGTAAAAAAACGAAAACTAGAAAAATTACTTGAATCTGATTCAAACTGTGTTGAAATGAAAAAAAAAATTAAAGAAGTTAAACATAATGTAAATTATAATTTATTTCATTTACAAAAAATTAATAGAATTTTAAAAGGTATAGAAGGAGAATTAAAAACTAATACAGAAGATTTTTGTGATCATGATATATATTCAGAATGTGAATATCATAATGATAGATATTACTATTGTAAAAAATGCACTTACGAAAGATAATTATTAATATATAAAAATTATTTTAATTAATTAGTGCATTTCTTATCATATAATTCATTAAGTTTTCTTAATTCTGTTCCGGTTACACATTTGCCATTAATACAAAAGTTCATGTACATACTTTTGTCTTCTTTCATTTCATCAGTTATAGGTATTTCAGTTGTTTCTACTTCTGGTGCTTCAGTTGTTTCTACTTCTGGTGCTTCAGTTGTTTCTACTTCTGGTGCTTCAGTTGTTTCTACTTCTGGTGCTTCAGTTGTTTCTACTTCTGGTGCTTCAGTTGTTTCTACTTCTGGTGATTCCATAGAATCATCTTTTACAGTAGTTTCCATTACTGAATCATTTGCAGTTGCTTCCATCGAATTAGTATCATTTGATACTCCTTGAGTATCAAAAGCCATTGTGGCATGTTCAATTATTCTATTATCAAAAAACCCTTCAACTACATTTTTTTTATTTACGAATCTTCCGTCTATTGTATAAAAACTCATTATATATATATATATATAAAATTAATTATATTAGATATATATCTAATATAATTAATTTTTAAATTCATTTTAATATTATTTACATGTTAACTAATATCATTTTATATCCATGTTTGTATTATTACCTAATCTAGGTATAATGAATAATAACAACTTTAAAAATAGAAAACCTATGATAAAGTCTGATAAAAAAAATATAGAAAAATCTTTGTTACAAAGAAAACCTAATAAACCAATGTCAGAAGATATGAAAAGACAAGAAATTATGAAAAAAAGACAAAATATGAATCAGGTTCATGATATAAGAAAACCTAATAAACCTTTAGTAATTAATAGAGCTTTACCACAAGATATGAAAAGACAAGAAATTATGAAAAAAAGACAAGATATTAGAAAACCTAATAAACCATTATTAATTAATAGAGCTT
>Ga0315315_10003857_pt1 | contig 13825 bp, 10 predicted proteins | sample M140m3416metaG_FD_203699 | JGI IMG/M metagenome (GOLD analysis project Ga0315315, IMG submission 203699) | Ammonia-oxidizing marine archaeal communities from Monterey Bay, California, United States - M1 40m 3416 | ecosystem: Environmental > Aquatic > Marine > Intertidal zone | place: USA...
CTGACCAGTTTAAACTAATATTATTATTATTAGAAAGATCAATTGGTCCAATAACAAACCAATTATCAGGAGTAAGTGGTCCAGAATCACTTCTCCAAGATTCAGATCTTATACATTGATTACCACTATCAACTGTATATGTAACTAAATCCCAATTATAAGCATCCTCATCTTGATCATAAAATGTTATTCCAGTTGCATCAGAGAAATCATTTGAATAAATTATATTCTCTGGTTCAGTATTTCTTTTTACATCATGTTTTTTAGATGCTTTTAACATTTTTTTTACATCATATTTTTTAGATGCTTTTAACATTTTTTTTACATCACGCTTAACATCATTTCTTTTAGTAACTTGTTTTTTTACATCATTGTTTACTTTATTTTTTTTAATATTATCATTATTATAACTTTTTGATTTTTTTGCCATAATATTTTTCATTAAATATAAAAATATTATAATAAAGTTGTGGTTATAAATATTATAACCATTTATTTAGTAATAAGTTCAAAAATATATCTTTCAATTAAATTTTCTTTTAATATAGGTTTAATATCTGATAATTTCAAATGATCTACACCATCCTTATTATTAGCATCTAAATCATCTAAAATTATTTTTTGTTTAATTACTGATGATAACTTTATACTTTTAATTTTAGATGTATGAACATGTACCATTTCAGTCATTTTACCAACTTCTGGTACTAATATATTATCAACATTATTCAAACATCTATTATATAGAACATCATCTTCACCGCCCCAACCCCAAAATTGATTAGGGTATCCTTCTATTTTTTTAAATAATTCATTATTAAAAATTGTAACTCCTCCAAAAAATTCATTAAAAGTATATTTATCCCATATTGAACCTGGATGAATTGGATTTTTACTTTTATAAAAATAATATGGTAACAAATCATTGGAAGGGGTTAAGTCAACATCATGAAATGCTAAATTATCAAATCCTTGTTTTTCAGCTATTTTCTGTCCTAAATTTAATAATTGACCTCTATTGAACTTCCTATTATCTTTACTTTGTTCTATTACAAATATTCTATATGTAAAATCTTTTAACATATCACTTTTACTCTTCCAAAATTCAATAAATTTATTTAATTGGCCTTTTCTATCTTGAAACTTATTATCTCTAAATGGAACTATAATTGCTAACTTTATTGTTTTATCAGTATCTTTCCATTCTACCAACTGTTTTATTTTTGGAATTACTTTTCTATTTTTTTTATAATTACTATATTTTTTATATATATCTTCAGAATTAAATTGTTTAGTTGCTATTTTAATAAATATATTTTGCATGTAGTCATAAATATAATCTTCATTAAATACCTTTTCACAAAATTTATTTGCATTTAACATTATTTGTTTACATTTATCATCATTTCTTTTACACCATTCTATAGCTGTTGCTAAGTCACTTAAATCATGTTTAACAGGAACATAATGTTCATATGGATTTAGTAAGTGCTCAAACCATAATTTATATTTTGAATCTACTAATATTACTACTGAATTTAATGATAACATATAAGATAATCTATATGCTGCTGAATTACCTTCTATATAAATTATATATTTGTATTTTTCTTGATCTTTCATATCCACAAAATCTACTAGTTCTAATCCCTTCTTTTCCATGTCATATTTATTATTAAAATCTAAAACACCATTATTTGCTTTACTTCTTCTAGAATAACTAATTATACCTGCATTCAAAAAAGGAACCTTATCAATACTATTATTTTCATTATATTTATCATCTGATTTCCATAACTTATTTAACTTTGTTATATGAAGTCTAGGATTTTTAATTTCATCTAATGAACATCCCGTTCCTCTACCTCTAAAAAATGCAGTGTTTACTTTTTTGTTCCAATCTGTTAGCACTTTTTTTTTGATATAATTATTTTTGCAACTATTTATGAAATATTTTTGTGTTATAAATTCCCATTCATCAGAAGATGGTATTGGAATATCTGCATATTCTTCTCTAGTTGATTGTGATAAAATTGGTGAAAAGTAATAATACTTGCCAATATCTAATGGATAATTTGAACCCATAATTGATTCAAATGCATGAGTTCTATTTTTTTTTAAAAAAGGTAAATCCTTTTTATTAATAAAAAAAATTATATCTGGAACTTTCCTGTTCTTACAAGTATGTTCAATAATATCTTTTAATTGGGTCCAATATTCATCATTAATATATGGATCTCTACCCCGTTCTGTATATACTAAACAATCAGTAGCTGACCATTTTTTCTTATCATATAATGAATAAAGTTGCTTTCTAATTGGATAAATTTTGTTTTTAAAATTAAAATAGTCTTTTGTAGATTTATATTTCTTATTTATTTTTATTACATCATGCCAATCATTTTCATAATCCATATTATTAAAAGGTAAAAATTTATGTATTTTATTATCTTTTATTTCTACAAATATACCTACACCCATATCATGAAATAAATAATTTGCAGTTGTTGCAATTGATTCCCAATATATAAAATTATATACATCACTATTTAACTTTTCATCGACAATCTCTAAAAATTTACTTTTTAATTCCTTATTTGATGGCTCTTTCCCAGAAGTTACTTTTATTTTATTCAATTCTTTACTCTGAAATACCGCAGGATAAACAGTTTTCATATTTCTGAATTCAGATCTATGAAAATTATTATTATTTTTACATTCTTCTAAACTATTAAATGAAGACTTAATATTTTCCATTTATAATAAATAAAGATAATAAATAAAATATTTTAAGTATATATGTCTAAGAAATTAGCATTTTTATTTTTAACATATGATAATCAAAAAAATGAAATCTTATGGGGAAAATTTTTTAATAAAATAGATAAATCATTATATAACATTTATTGTCATCCTAAATATAAAGATAAAGTTACTACCAGTTTCCTTAAAAATAACATAATATCTAAAATTGCAGAAACTAATTGGGCTGGTTTTGGTATCGTTCAAGCTATGATTAATTTATTAGAAGAAGCTTATAAAGATAAAGATAATTATAAATTTATTTTTATCTCAGATTCATGTATTCCGTTATACGGATTCAATTATATTTATGACTTTTTAACTGAAAATAATAATAGCTTTTTTAATATTTTATATCTAGATGCTTTAAAATTTAAATCAATTAAAAAAAAAATTTATGTTACTAGTCAATGGTGTATTTTAAACAGAGATCATACAAATTTACATTTGTCTCAATATAATAAATATAAAAAAATATATTTAACTTTAAATATATCGGAAAATAATATAGGAGCTTATGACGAGCTATATTTTTATAATGTACTTAGAATGGAAAATAAATATAAAAATATTCAAAAAATGATGACAACATATATTAAATGGAATTATGAAATTGATAAATTTCATCCAATGACTTTTAATAAAATTAATAAACAAATTTTAAATAATTTTATTAATTTGAATTCATTATTTGCTCGTAAATTTATTAAAGCAGATAATATATTATTTAAATTATTAGATAAAAATGATAAAGTAGAAAGATTAAAATTAGTTAATGATATAAAATTAAAAGATAATTTAATATGCACTATTTTTGAACCTAAAGACCTTAATAAGAAAGTAAAATATTTTAAAAATTTTAAATCTAAATTTGATACATTATTAATATTATCAGCTAACTTTAATTTAAAATTAAATACTACTGAATTAGATGTATTTGATTACTATTTTAAATATGCTGGAATATTTCCAACATCACTATTTATTAATTTAATTAATGCAAATATGTCATTATTTTTTTCAGATTATAAAAATTATATTTTAATACAACAAGATTTAGATATAGATCAAGATACTATTAATGAAATACTAAAAATTCATGAAAAAAATAATAATCTTGTTACAACAATAAAAGTCCCTAATTTAGGACTTGATATTAAATATCTTCCTATTTTTTTTATTTTAAGTTCAGAATTTATTGAATATATAAAATTATATAATCTAAGTATTAAAATAGAAATAAATGATTTTATACCAGGTTTCAAACATGTATTACCTAAAGATAGATTTCAAATAGTAGATAATCCTAAAATTAAATTAAATAAAAATTATTTAGAAAATTTTAAATATTACAAATACAAAGAATCAAAAAATAAGTATTATAATAAATAACAAAAATATTTTTCATAACAATATATAATGACTTATTATGAAAAATACATTAAATATAAAACAAAATATATAAATCTAAAACATTATGGAGGCCAGTCAAAGGATTATCTTATTATTACTCCAGCTGGCGATAAATCATTACATACCAAATGGGAAGGTAGTAAACTATTTGATCTTTATGTAATATATTTTGGTTCTACTCCAGAAATTGAAAATAAATATAAAAAAAATGCAAATTTTTTTATTAAAAAAAAAGGACCTAAATGGCAACTATTAAGACATGTTTTAAATAATTTTGACTGGAGTAAATACAAATATGTATGGTTACCGGATGATGACTTAGATATTAGTAGGGAAGATATTGAAAAACTTTTTAAAGTATCAGATAAACTAAATTTATCATTAAGTCAACCTTCATTAAAACCACCTGATTTATCTGATGATAAATTATATAAAATTCAAAAAGATTTAGATTGGGCTAGGAATAAAAGCGAGTCATATATTGGATTTAATAAATTTTATAGAAATAATAATAGCAATGAAATACAAAAAATACAAGATTATATTTCATATAAATTATTATTAAATCGTTATAATAAGAATCAAAAAGCTATTAGATATTCTACATTTGTAGAAATCATGTGTCCATTATTCAAAACTGATTTTTTAAAAGTGGCTTTTAAATTTTTTAATAAAGATGGGATAGAATCTGGATTTGGTTTAGATAAAATATGGGCTCATGTTTTAAATTATAAAAATATTGCAATTATAGATTATATTTCCGTTATACATACAAGACCTGTTGGAAAATTTAATACAGGTAAAAAAACTGGTAATTTTAAAGTTCTAACAGATGACCCAGAAAATGAAAGTAGTAGAACAATATCATCATATTTAGAAACTGTATCAAATAAAGAATTCAAATATTATAAAAATATTGAAGTCAAAAGTATGGCTAAACCAAAAATTGCAGTTCTATTTTTGATTAGAGATTCAATAAATTACCCTAAAGTTTGGTCTAAGTTTATAAAACAAGGCAATGATAGATTAAATGTTTATGTTCATCCAAAAACAACAGATAACTTACAAAATGAATTTAAGAAATATGTAATTAGTAGAAATGAAAAAACACAATGGGGTAATATAGGTATAGTAAAAGCAATGAATTTACTATTAGAAGAAGCGCTAGAAGATGCAAGTAATAGAGTATTTATATTTGTATCTGAATCATGTATACCTATTCATAATTTTGACTACATTTATAACGAAGTAATTAACCTAGATAAGAAAGAAAAATCATATTTTTCAGTAGGTAATAATACTGGTTATCATATTAAAAGATTTGATTATATGAAACAGCCAGAAACTAAAAAGTATGGTATTAACTCTAAAAATTTCTTAAAAAGTGAAACATGGTCTATATTATGTAGAAAACATGCAACCTTTCTAACAAGAACAAAAGGTATATATACAAAAATATTTAAAGATGTATACGTTCCAGAAGAACATTTTAATATTACATTATTAAGATTAAAATTTGGCTCAGATAAAATAATTAATAGATCTACTACTTATACAAAATGGATTAATCCTAATGATAAACACCCATACACTTTTAACGAGTTAACAAAAGAAAATAAAGATGTTTTAAAAAAAGAAAAAAAAATAGGACAAAGACTATTTGCTAGAAAATTTAAATATTATGAAGATAATAATAAATATTTATTGCAATTAATTGATTAATTTATAAATTATTGTTTTTCTTATAAAAATAATATCCTATTGGAAATATAACTATACTTGATATAACATCATTATTTAAATTAATTTCATTAAATGCAATAAATCCTTTTAACAAATAATTAAATAAATTTACGGAATAATATGTTAGTATTATTGTGCTTAACCCTTCAACAGTTTTTTGTAATTTAATTTGAATATCTGTTTTTTTACTCATATTATCTAATAGATCTACACTATTCTTTTTTATATCTAACTCTATTTGTGTTTTTGTTAATAATATACTCCTACTTGCTAATTCTAAAGTTTCATTTAATCTATTTTCAGTTGTTAAAGTTATTCTTTTTGTAGGATTTATTCTGCTATTCAAATATATATTATATGGTTGAATTCCTTCTATTTTAGATAAGTTTAATTCCTTGAACCGATCTTCTATTATTGGATAATATCCTTTTGAAGCTTGAAATCTAAATTTATTTCTAATATTTACAAAATTTATTTCATCGGATATATCCTTAAGTTTTAAAAACTTTTCATTAGCATCTTCTATATTATTAATTTTCATTAAATTTTTATTTATTTCATCTAATTTTAAGTTTATATCTTTACTTTTTATAAAAGAAATCATACTCATACTTCTATAAGATTCAATATCTAATATTCTTTGTACTGATCTACCTAACTGATGTCCTGACATAATACCATTTTCATTACCATTAATTAATAAAATTCTATGATATCCATTTGTATCAATTTTAAAATCACTAAATACTGACCCTCTATTATTACATAAATTTGACCCCACTACATAATTATTATTAAATGATGAAAATATAAATTCATCATTATCACTCTTTATATCATCTTTATTTATTATATCTAAATTTACACAGTTAATTACTGAATCTAAATTATTAACCCACATATTTGGAACTAAGTTAATATTGGAATCTTTAAATAATGTAGTATCATCCAAATATATATTTTTAATAAATTGAAATGTGCAAAATTCTCTATGTGACTCCCATTTTACTCTAAATTTATCTTGATGATTATAAGAATATGTTAAATTTCTATATTCTGGTGGTGGAATTGATAAGTGATCACATAATTTAGTCAAATGATTATAATTATTTTCATAATTTTTAGTATGTAAACTAATCAATGATATTCTCATTGGTGCATAATGTTCATAATATGGCCTTCTATGAATTTCTCCAGAAATTTCATGTCTATATTTACTCCATATATCTCTTGATAAATATTTTATCCCATTCATAATATATATATTAATATATTATTAATGATATTATTTAATCTCTTTTTTTTAAATCATCTGCTTCTGTTGAATCGCTTAATGTATTTACATCTGCAGAACCGACTGCTAAATTAAATTCTGCTTCCACTCCTGTTCCAGTTGCAGATTGATGTTTATAGTAAGTGTAAGATTCATTTTGTAAAGAATATAATCTTTCAGGACGTTGAGTATCTTTAACGAATGCATTAATTCCCATAGATGGAAATTTATCTGCCAATTTATGCATATTATATGCTGTTACATGAAATTCAGGTAATGTTATTAAATGCATATTAAATCCATAATTAGCTAACATGGTACTAAATATAGATAATCTATGATCTACTATTATTTCAGTTATTTTATTTTTAGGATTAAACCCCTCTTTTGTATTTTTTTCTAATAAATTATTTAATTCCATTCCAAGATTTGAATCTTCTTTATTTACAAGGTTAGACAATTGACTCTCCCATTTTTTTTCACCTTTAATATTATCTACTGCTAATTGAGTAATAATTTTTACATTTTCATCTGAAATTAAATGATCACCTTGAACTCTCTCACCTTCACTGATAAAGTAATCTTTAACTATTGTATTTATTACATCTCTGTAACTTGATGATAAAAATCTATTCATGGTTAAATATTCAGAAGGATTAAATATACTATTCATATAATTTAATGCTTCATTATTAATATAATCACATATTTTTTCTGTCAATATCTCTGCCTCTGCAAAAAATTTAACATCCCAATCAAATGAAGGAGAATGATTATATAAACCATATGCCTTCTTTCCATTTTTTACTAAATTTTTATTAACTGTCATTAAATAATCTTTTGCAACTTGTAAATCTGCATCAGGTGTTTCCATCCAAACATGACTTGCTAAACCATCATCTACTATTCGTGTAGAACGCGATATAGAAAGATCTAACCCCCATATATTACCTGTTTCTGGATTAGTACCTTGTTTTAAGAATAAATATTTACCATCATCACTTGTTCCTCTATCCCAATCAACAAATTTATGTTCTGGATTTTCCTTATTATATAAAAGAGAAGAATTATGAATTCTTTTTGCAGAATATGCATCGGTTCTTGCTACAAATCTTACCCATTGTTTATCTTTTTGTTCCTTTCCTAAAAGTTCTTGAGCTGCTAAATTTGCAGATCTCATTATAACTGCATAATCTTCATATGTTGCAAGTTCTTTATCTCCTAAATGACCACATCTTTTAGCTACTCCCTGATCTTCAATATGAATAACATTTACACCACTTTGAATTGCTTTTTTTACGGCTATTCTTGTTTTCTCAGGAATGCTCCAACCTTGTTCTAAATCTGCTAAAACTGCAACATCATAATAATTAACACAATCATTGAAATCAGGATTATTTGATTTATTAATATGTTGCACTTGATCTGCTTTTTCTAAATGCTGATTAAACTCTTCTGCACATACAGACACATCTTCAACTGATACATGTAAAGTATCTGGTAAGTTCATGTTCAATCTATTTTTCATTGCATTAGCTTGCCAACCACCTGAATATGGACCTACATTTCCTTTACCTCCTGCAACCACATTAACTGCAGCAACACCGTTACTTGTGCCTAAAAATTTATAAGCATCATTATTATCTTCATATAAGAACTTATTTAAATATTCACCTCTATGTTTTGTTAATTCAACACCAGTAAGATATTTTTGACTACCGCCTAATTTATTTAATGTATCCTGACTAAATTCAATAGAACTAAATTGTTTATCATGATGTAAATAAGGTTTAGCTGTATCAGATAAAAATTTATATTCTCCTTCTAAATATTCTTCTAAAATATGTTTAGCAGTATTCAAGTATTTTTTTGCATAACTTACTTCACTATTCACATACAATTTTGATAATTCTTTATCTAAAAATTCATTAAATATACTATCAAAACTATCGCTATTACCTAATTGAGTATTAAATGTCTTCCAATTTTTAATTTGTGATGCAGAAATTTCAGCTGTTGCTAAATCTTCCATTAAATTATTTATTGCTACTGCTCCATTTCCATCTACCCAAGCTGCTAAATATTGCAATAATACAGATATATTTTTCTCTAACTCTAATTTAGTAAATTGATTATTATTACCTAAATCTGTTAATTTAGATTTTTTTAACACTTCTAATTCACCTTTAAAACTATCAATTTGATTGTCATCAATTTTATTTTCAAATAGATCTTGAACTAAATTAATTAAACCTGGGTGTGCTACCCATGCACCGTCACAACCTCTACTTATTTCTAATTCTTTATCTTTAGTGATAATATCTAAAATCTTTTCATTCTTTTCCTTGTCATTGGTTGGTATAAATGCGGACATTCCTCCCATAGCATGAATACCTCTTTGATGACATGTATTTACAATTTGATTTACATATGCTTCCATAAATGGTTGGCTCATATCTAATGTACTTCTATCTGGAAAATTAATATCATTATTTAATGATTTAATCATACTGAAGATATAATCCCATCTACCACAATTTAGACCAACAATTCTATCTTTTAAAGCATGTATTATTTCATGAGTTTGAAAGATAGCCGGAAAAGTTTCTATTAGCACAGTTACTTTTGTTGAGTTAGGTTCTAAACCTAACATTTCTTCACTTGAACTCATTATATCATTTACATATTGAGCATCTTCATAATTTTCTAATTTAGGTATATACATATAGGGTCCTAAATTATTATCTATCATATATTTTCCATTATTAAATAAATGAGTTCCAACATCAAATAAAGTTGCTTGTATTGGTTCATTATTTTCATTTACAACATTATGTTCATACATATGTAATCCTCTTGCTCTTACATGTAAGACAGGAGGATTTGGATTTGTAATTTCATATTTCTTTTTTTCTGTTTCAAATGTTAATGTCTTAGACACAGCAGGTAAAATAAAATTATGTGCATTTACAACATTGTTCCATGATGGTGACATTGAATCTTCTATATCTAACATATAACAATTAGCATTTGAATTCATGGCATTTATAATCATTTTTGCACTATTTCCTGGCCCTGTTAATTCAACATGTCTTTTTTTTAGGTTGTCTGGTATTTTAGCAGCTTGCCAATTTGAACTTCTAATAGACTCGGTGTCATCACGATAATTTTTAATTATATCATTTCTTTTGACTAAACAATTCTTATGATCATTATCATGTTTATTATGTAAATCATTAAGAAAACATGATAGTTCTTTTCCTACAAAATTATCATGATTTTTAGCATTTACATGAAAATGTCTAAAATTGTTTCTTACTAGAAAATTTCTAATATTCAACATATATATATATACATAAATTTTTTTTTAAATATAAATTTAATTATTATGATATACTTATAATAATTAAATGATAAAAGTATTTTTCTACTTAAATTTCAAAAATACACAACACATAAATCAAATAACGACAGAATATATTGTTACAAATGGTAAAATTAATATAGAATTTTACAATTCGAAAGAAAATAAGTTTAAAATAAATAAAGATAAAACAAAAAATAATTCTTATTTAAATGGTAAACTTTATTACTTAAATTTAACATTAGGCGAATTAGTAAAAAAAATAAGTAATATAAACAATATTCAAATTAATAATAGAACTAAATACGAAATAGATACTATAGATGTAATTACTGATAAAGGAATAGAAAATGATGTTTATATAATATTATAATTAACTAATAATACATTATCAAAATTTAACTTTTCAGAAAAATTTAAGCTAAAAAATATAGATCCAAAACCATATGCATCAATATACTTTCTTACTTGTTTTTTTATTTTTTTTTTGACTAAGAATGTATTTGCACCATAAAAATTCTTTGCGTCTATCCAATTAATTTTTTTATTATTTATATAAAAATCAGATAAAATTAAAAAATCAGGAGTATTTATCGGTCTACCATATTTTTCTATCTGTTCTTTCACTAACTCCTCTTGTGTTTTAAATTTAATATCATGTTTTTTTAAAAAATTACCTACTTCTATTTCAAAATTTTCTGAATGTTCAATCTGTTCAGTTTGAACAACTTTGTTAAAAATATCATTTTTAATTGCATAATTTAATTGTTTTAAATCAAAATCACTTAATTTGTTTAATTTTTTATCATAAAAAAAACCTTTAACGATATCTTTTGAATATTTTTTTTTATATAAAATATTTTTAATTAATGGAATTGGTGGTAAGTCATGTTTTTTTGTAATTTCTTTTAAAGAAATATTTTTTTCATACATTTTATAAATTTCATTCATTGACTTTTTTAATCTATTACTATTTTTCATTATTTTCATTGTCATATATGCACTACGAATTGAAAATATATCTTCTATTTGTAAAGACAACTTTCTTAACCTAATATATCTTTTAAGTTTATTAATTTGTTTGTCATTCAACTTCTTATAATTGCCTTTAATTAATACAGCATTAGCTAATTTCATTTCTAAATTATAATCTATTGGACTTATATTTATATTAATCTTTGTCATATAATATAAATATATTAAAATCTAATCAATTTTATAAAGCAACTCTTTTAGAACCTTTACTTTCTCTTGCACTTCATATGAAGTATAACTCGCATCTAATAACTTAATTAAATCTTTTGTATTTTCAATTACCTTAACCATTTTAGTCTTGTTATCTTTTTTCATATTTACATATGAATGAGATATATCTTCAAATAGATTTATATCATGAAACATTTATATATAAATTAAAATATATTATAATATTATATGTTTGAAGAAAAATGCACTATATCTAAGTATCTAGCATATGCAATGTTAGCATATACTTTTGCATCTATTTATTACATGGTAATGACAAGAAATATTGGGACACCTTTTAAAGATTCATTATCTCCTGAACAATTACAAATTAAAGCTGACGCAGCTTCATTGAGAGGATCAATTTTCTACCAAGGAATTGGATTAGCAATAGTTTTAATATTTTTATTTAAACCATTTGAGTTATGTTGAAAAGTTGAATATTATATATATTAAGTTGATTTTTTAGTTAATATATATATTAATAATGACAGAATGTCTTATATGCTTAGACGATTTAAATGTTTACAAGTATCATGTTAGATGTTTATACTGTAATCAACTTTTTCATAATAAATGTTATCATACTTGGCACACATTACAAAAACAATTTTTTAGTAAATGTGTTCATTGTCAACAAGTAGGATTACAATGTAATTACATTAAAAAAAAACCAAGATCTTTTCAGGAAAGGTTTGTAAGATGGTGGATAGGAATTTAAATTATCCGTCTCTATATTTTGATAAAAAGGAAATATAGCATATTTGGCGTCTGAATTGAAAATTGTCACGAAGACTGAACAACTCGTGTAAAAGTGGAATTTTAAAGGAAATTTATCAGCCCCATGTGCTAATATTGACGTCACACGACCGAATCGCGGATGGACTCCAATATTGTACCCATGTTGCGAAGGTCATTTCGGTGGGAGTGCCATACATTAGACATATCGACAATCTTCTGATTCTGAAATGTTTACTTTATTAAAAAAATTGAATTATATTTTAATATTACAATAATAAAATATAATGATAAAATATTATAATAAAATATTATAAGAAAATATAATGAACGAGTCTCGGAATTCTGAATCTGAATATGAGTCTGAAGATGATTATAAGTATCCCTCATCTGATGAAGAATCATATTCATCTTCTTTGCCTGAAACACTTACAGACAACCAAAAATTATATTTGGCATTATGTAAATCACAACAAGAAGAAAATTTAAGAAAGAAAGCAGAAGAAGAGAGAAGAAGAGTCAAGGAGAGAGAGAAGAGAGAGAAGGAGAGAGAGAAGAGAGAGAAGGAGAGAGAGAAGAGAGAGAAAAAGAAAGAGAAGAAAATAGAAAAAGTTAAAAGACAACAAGAAATAGAAAAAGATCCAACACGTAAAAAAAAAGTTTATGATGATTTTGTTGAACTAGTTTTAAGGGAATCATACAGAATTCAAACAATACCAGATTATGTTATATGGACAAGTTTTTCTAGGTTGATAATTTATTACGATAATTCACTTTTTTTGGATAGTGTAATTCCTTCTATCTCTTCTTTTTGGAAATTAAGAAAATATAAAATTGATATAGATTATGGATCCGATGTTGTAAAACCAAAAATTATTGAAAAAATATTAGCATTAAGAACTAAATTAATTAATTTTATGAAAGAAAATTATATTACAGCTGATAAAAAGATAGATCTTGGCGTCTGGAGTGAAGTCTGCAGTTGTGCTGCATGCCGCACATCCAGATTTTATGTTAAGACTGATTGTAAATTGTACGAGGAAAAGTGGAATTCATTGTTCAATGAAAAAGACATTAGAGAACATTTTAAAAATAACATTATAAATGAATTATTACTATTTATTGGTACATTATATAACTTTTACAAATATAGTAATGATCGTTTCTATTTGTAGTTATCGACTATAGGATGATAAAGACGGATAAATATTAAAAAAGTAATACACAATGCAGTATTTGTTCTAGGG
>Ga0315315_10003858_pt1 | contig 13825 bp, 5 predicted proteins | sample M140m3416metaG_FD_203699 | JGI IMG/M metagenome (GOLD analysis project Ga0315315, IMG submission 203699) | Ammonia-oxidizing marine archaeal communities from Monterey Bay, California, United States - M1 40m 3416 | ecosystem: Environmental > Aquatic > Marine > Intertidal zone | place: USA...
GACGGCGACGCTGGCGATGGATATTCGGCCCAGCGACTTCAGCTCGATTTCGACAAGAATCAGATCACCGACGGCAATGTGCTGCGGATTGATCGTGTGGCCATCCCGCGTCAGCCAGCGCCGTCGCACCTGAATCTGGCGATCCTTGTCTTCCGGAAGATTCTCCGAAAGACCGGTTGTCTCGATCGCCGCAAAGAGTTCTCCGGTTCCGTGAGCGATCAACTCTGCCGAGTCGTCAACGTTCGACAGCGTGACGTGTTTCGTCTCGCCAGGTTTCAGGTCGACCGACAGGCTGCCAATCTGGACCTTGCCTTTGTAGCTGGTTGAATCGGATGATTGTTTGCGAGCAGCGAGAGCTTCCAGTGCCAGCGCGTTGTCCAGAGTGCTCAGCCACACACCGTTGGAACGCGCAGCGTGCAGACTGTTGACGAGTTGCGGAATCCATTCGTGCTGCGGATCCAGATCGACCAGGGCGGAAAGCAACCGGGCGCGTTGAGCCACCGGCGATGTGAACCTTCCCGTGTACGACGAGTGTGCTCCCAGGTCGATAGTGTCGTTTGGAATTGCCACCAGTGCCTGATCTCGACGACCGGCGTGCAGCCATGCCATTGCCAGGTGGGCTCGGCCATCCATGTCCAGTTCGTTCAATCGCTCCGTCAGAACCGACATCCAGCCGACCGAAGGATGATCGAGACGCGACAGTACGTGACAGATGGCCGCACGCGAGTTTGCATCAACGTCGTTTCCCGCATGAGACAGCGTCTGGTCAAGAAACTTTTGCAGGCCGGTCAGCAATCGAGCATCGATCGACACGCCTCGATCGCGAGCGTCGAGCAGCGTTTCGGCGGCGTAGGCACTTCCCCATGTATGAGCATCCGTTTGCCCAGGCCAGTAGCTGAGACCGCCAAAAGACCCCTGCATGCTCCACAGCCTGGACGCTCCTGACTGGAGCATCGCATTGACCACTTCGTGCCGCCGATCTTCGCCCGCTTCAGAATCCAGCCACTGGCCGGCCGCGAGCAGCGCCCGCATCTGGCTCGACGTCTGTTCGACGCAGCCGTACGGGTACTGCAGCAGGTCGTCGAGTGCCGGCTTGAGATCGAGGCCCGGTTCTGACGACAACGAAATCCGCAGACGTGTCGATCCTGCCAGGAAAGCCGCACTCGGTTTAATCGGTAGCGGTTCATCCGGCTTGACGGTGATGAAGTGTCGCTCAGTCCGCAGAGGAGTTGCCGGGCGCACCGGTAGTGCAAACGGGCTGTGGACTTCGTGATGAGCGGAATCGTCGACATCCAGCGAAGTGACGACCACAGCACCTTCGACGGAGCCTGGTTGTCCGGACTTTGCCTTCAACCAGATGACGCGGCTTTCACCGGGAAGCACGGTCAGCGACGGTTCACCGGTGGTCAGTTCGAGCGGACCTGTCACCGTCGTATCGATGCGAACGGTCATCGGTGAGTCGGTCGTGTTGACGGCTCGCGCGGGAACATGAAACTCGTCATCCGGCGCGGCGAAACGAGGCCAGGCGACTTCCACGAGCAATGGCGAAGTGACGGTCATCGCCAGTTCAGCCGCTTCGTATCGATCGTCCTGCACGGCCACCGCCATCCAGCGAAGTTCGCCGGTGAACTGTGGCAGCGTCACGTTCAGTGTCAGCTTTCCGTCGGCATCCACCTGTCGGAAGCTCTGCCAGATCACGGCCGGATCGCGGCGTTTTGAGGGGACCGGGTTACGACGCAGTGAATCGTTGCTGCCGTCGTCGCCCCCGATCCGGTGTATCGACGATGGCAGTTCGTGATCTGGTAACAGGTTCGAAAACACATCGGAAGACAGCACGTCATTCCGTCTCGGCGAGTAGAAGTGCGAATGCGGATTTGGGCTGCTGAACCCGGTCGTTGCCAGAATTCCCTCGTCAACCGCCCACAACTGGACCATGGCTCCCGGAAGAGTCTGCACAGTGACGGTCACCGCAGTTATTGGCTCCACCAGTGGCGGAGCGTCGATGGTGACTGGCAGTTTCATTGCCGCGTGGTCGGTCATCACGCGAGCGATGCCTCGTGCTCGATGAGGCAGCCACTCTTTCGCCGCTGGATCAACCGGCCGCAAAACCGTCGCTGAAAGAAAGCATCCGCCTCGCACGTTCTCCGGGATGGTGACCGGAACTTTTGTCGATGTTGATTCGAGTTCCGCGACCGTCGACCACAGCACACGGTCGGCTTCCAGACTCAGCAGCATCCGGCCAGAGAAGGGACTGGTGATGACAGCGTTAACCGTCTCGCCCGGCAGACATCGCTCGCGGTCGAATTGAATGTCGACGCGTTCGGGCTGTTCAAGTGCCCGTGTCAGATGCTGCCCGCTGGGGCCGACGGCCGTCAGATCGATCTCTGTCAGACTTCCAGATTTCGATGTGGCAATCAGCCGGTAATAACCAGGTTCGGGACACGTCAGTGCGATGGTCCCTGCCGCTCTTTCGCTCTGTTCGGCGACCGACAGCGATGAACTGTCGATGGCCTTTGTCCAGATGGATGACGTACGTTCGCGGGATTCCCACACAGCGCGACCATTGACTCTTCGCAGGACGTTCTCGTGGGTGACACGGACCAGTTCAAACGACAGCGTCTGGATATCGGCCGGTTGATCTTCAGGAGTGCGCAGAATCCATTCGGCTGTCAGTTCCTGTTCAACGGGAACGACTCGCCCGACTGGTACCCGAATTCCGACATGATGCGGTTGCTGATCGATCAGTAGTCCAGTGTGAGTCGAAACAGATCGTCCGCCTTCTTCGGTAACTGTGACATTGACGCTGGCTCGCCTGGGTGTTGTTGTCGAGTCGGCCACGCGCGGAAGATCGATCAATAAGTGCCCCAGCGCATCCAGTCGAGCGTTGACCTCGCTGGCGCGGCTTTGTCCGTCGAGTATCCGTGGTCCGAAAGTGAAATTCGAAAACTGCTTCGACTGAAACCGCTCCGCCTTGTGGAAGACATTGACCATTGTCTGAAGGTTGGCGGCCGGTGTTCCAAACAAGTATCGGGCCTCGACGTTGATTGCCGGCTGTTCGCCATTAGTGAACAGTGACTTTGTTGGCGACGCTTTCACTTCGATCCTGACCGGGATGAATTCTTCGACGTAAACATGAGCTGACGTGATCTCGTCATCCGATCCCGGCAACGTCACATGAAACCGCCATGGGCCGGTCCATGTTTCGATTGGAGTCTGGTACTCAAAGTGGAACAACCCCTGCGCGGCGGTTCTCTCGTCTGCGTCGTATGTGATCACTTCCGATGCCGTTCGCCGACCGTCGGGACGCGTGACGTGAACTTCGATCGGAAATCCGGGCGGCACTTTTCCCAGGTCGTCACGAATGATTCCGGAAAGGTGAATGAGCTCACCCGGTCGATAGGTGCCTCGGTCGGAGTAGAGCATGACGTCGATCGCTGAGGGATGGGGACGTCCAGTCTGGCTGAAATTATCTGCCAGCCAGTGAGCCTCGTCCGTCTTCAGCCACGCGATTTGTCCGGCCGTCTGCTGGTCGGCGAGGCCGGCCTCGACCGTGTTTGCAGGTTGCTCGGCGATGATGACCCAGGGCTCTCCGTCAGCGTGCCTGCGGTCGACACGTAATCGGGCCAGACCGTCTGCATCAGTCGTGGCGACGGCGAGCGACTGATTGGTGTACGACACACTCGATACCCGAACGCCGGCAATCGGCGTCGCCTTCCGCAGAGACGTTACCCACACGAGTAGTTCAGCCGGCGACTGTTTCAACGTCAGGCCGAGATCCGTCACCGTGACCAGCGAGGAATCGCTGACCCACGCTTCGTCCGTCGCGGCCGCTTGAATGTGGTAAAGCCCGGACGGCCCACTCAGTAGTGATTTCAGTTCCAGGGTGCTGGAGATCGTCTGGTTCTTTGTGTGGTCAAGTCGAATTGTTTTGCTCGGCAGCGATCTCGACGTGCGTCTCTCCCACGTGCCCTGCAGATGAGCGACGAGATTGTTGGCGTGAACGCTGGAAGCAGAAATTCTCAGCCCGCCGACATTCACGGTGTCGAGATTCAATGTCAGGTTGCCCTGCGGCGACAACACTCCGTTGCTGTCCGGAAAACTGACGCGTGGATTGCGGTCCGGGATTCGGACAGAGACTTCGCAGTCCTCACCCAATGGTTTGCCGTCCATCGAGAGCACCGTTGCCGGTAACGTGAAACGGTACTGCTGTCCGGACTCGAAAGAACCGGTCAATCGCAATAGATTCCCGTTCGCATTCCAGTGCCGTGAAAAATTTGCCCGCAGGTCGTCGACTCGCGGCGACACATCGAGCGACGGGATCTGCTGATCAGCCGACAACCCCAGCGAGAAAAACACATCGATTCGACTGTGGCCGTCAAATCCGGGTTCTTCAACCTCCGTGCGGAGAAACGTGAAGACCGGGCTCAACGTCAAGGTCCGAACGTTTTGTTTACCGAGTGAACGCTCTGCTTCGTGGCCGGTGAGGGTCTCCGACAGTACGACCCGCAGTTGATCATCGTCCGGTCGAGCACACCGCAACACGAGCGACGTCGCCGGCTCGTTGACCAGACATGTCAAGGTCTTCTGTTGACGCGTTGTCTGTTTGAGTTCGATGTCAGAACTGTCTGGTCTGGCCTTTCCGACCGTCAGCTGCTTCAGCAGTTCGGCAGGTGCGACCTTCTGATTGAATCGCAGTTCGAAGGTCACATCGCTACGGTCCGACGAGATCAGCAGGCATTCGGTCAACTCCAGCGGAGCGGTTTGAAATGCCAGTTCCGCGTTCACATGTACGACTCGGCCAAGCTGCGTTTCGATTCCGCTGGCCGGGACGATTCCAAAACGTCGGCCCGCCGGGAGTGGTTCGGCGAGGACGTAGTCCAGTTGCCTGGCCGTCGTCCACTCCCAATGTCCGGGAACTTTCGGTTGAATCTCGAACGGCGTGGCGGCGTCGAGTTGCGAGTTTAACCGTGCCGGCTCACCCGCATCCCTGTCGAAGACCAGGGACAACCGCTCGGCATCGTCGGCGTTCGCCTGCGGAAGCGTGTCGACAATCCGCAGTGGCGACGTTGCTGGATCACGCGTCGAAACCAGCTCGTGACGAATCCACAGTAGCCCGGCCAGATTCAGACCGACGAGAAACAACGCCAGAATAGAAAACCGCAAAGGGATTCGTCGCATCGTGTTCTTCCCTGAACGCATACCCGAAACACGGCGACTCGTTCTATTTCTCCCGGAAACAGTCACGATCGCAGAATATGAGGATCGTTTAACAGAGAAGTAACCAGGACGGAACAGCGTTTTGGCGGCAGCTCAGTTGGACAGCTCCACATTTGATATAGCTCAAGCAATACTCGTTGACATATTGGCGATCCGCACGAGAATTGTTGAGTAGATCCGCCAGTATTTTGTGCTGCAGAGATATGAGCGAACTTTGGATCGCAAACCAGCACCGGCAAACACGGCGTTGATTGTTCATCGTGATGGTCCATTGGCTACATTCGTTCGCCGAAAAATTTGATCGGCCGCACAATGTTCGGTAGTTCATCGCCCAAGCATCCTACGGTCGGGAACGAAGCATCACCATGCGACTACACGCGTCGTCCGTCGTAGTATCATCAACCATCGCTGAGTAGACTGAAGACATTTATCGGATTGCTTAGTGAAGCGCCAAATCGAATCTCATTAATGACACCACCACTCCCACTCCATTCGAATCGATCTGCAAGTTTTTGTGTGGTTGCGATTTTAGCACTCGCCATTAGCCAGACTGATCTTTATGCGGAAGAAGACAGTGGACCAATCGCCTCTTACCTGATGGCTCACTGTTCCAGGTGTCACAATTCAAAGAAGGGTTCGGGTGGCATTAACCTGACCACTCTCGCACAGATTGAACCGGAGAACGCACAACTCTGGCAGGACATTCTGAATAACATTCAGCGAGGTGACATGCCACCGAAAGATGCCCAGCAACCAGACACAGAAAGTCGGCGTGAATTTACGAACCTTGTTCGTCAGCGGCTTGATCGTGTGCATGCTGATCTGAGATTACGGGATTTTCGATTTTCCCGGCTGACCAATCAGCAGATTGCATGGAGCCTCAAGGACGTTCTGGGCATTGATCGTGACTATTCGCGAGATCTGATCGAAGATCCCGTTGGTAAACATGGCGAGTCGTTGCAATCCACGTTGGAACTCAGCGGCAGTCACATGGAGGTCTACCTGAGCATTCTTCAAAACGCGATCCGCGACGCTGTCCCCGATCTCGGAAACCCTCCGCAACCGTACCGGCTGCACGGCGATGATTGGGAGAAGCAGCACTACTTAAGTCGTAACGATCTTGCACACGGCGCCCGGCGTCACCACAAGCGATATCGCGGCCCTCGTTGGCTGGGCGACGATTTTCAGATTCCGCTCCCGCCAAATCATTTCTTTCGGATTTACGTCGACGACAATCGCAGCGAGGGACAGTTCTGCATTCGGGTGCGTGTCCGAAATGAACCGCCTCAAAACGGCGGCGAGCGTACAAAGCACGAGCTGACTGTGTTTCTGGACAAGGGATTCAAGTCGTCCATGCACGCGGTTGATAGCTTTACCGTCGCTGCCGAATCGGAAGTTCAAACCTTTGAAGTATTCGGAAACGTGTTTGACTACCCTGGCGTCGACCCCGCTCCGTTACGTGATGGGGAGAATCCGTACGGAGTCATGGCCCACTTCAAGTACCGCTACATTACGGTGCAGAATTGCTCGCCATTAACTTCGCCGTCGGACAAACCGGTTAACAATCAGGAATGGATCGTTCACGGAGACGGGCACTACGTTCGCGCCGACGACCAGTGGATTGCTGCGTGGGGCGACGACTTCGCAAAGAAGAACTGGCTCAAACCTTCCCACGGCGGTGCTCAGCATCACTCGCTCGGTAAGCCTTCCGTTTACAAAGAGGTGATGAAGGACACGAGTCATGTCATCGTCGAGCGAATCGAATTCGACATGCCGTGGCAATGGCCACCGAAGAGCGTTCAGCCCTTTCTGAATGAAGGTTCTTTGACTGACGCCTCGATTGCGAAAGGCGTTCATGCAGTGGCTCGCCGAGCGTGGCGACGACCGCTGCTCGATGACGAGGCCGCCAGTCTGGACGCATTAATTGACGACAAGCTGCGAACATCGCCGTCACGAGCCGACGCACTGCGAGATACTCTGGCCGCTGTGCTGGCGGACTCGCGGTTTCTGTTCTATTCGAATGTCGAGGAATCATCGCGGCTGCGGAATTATGAACTCGTTTCGAAACTGGCCGGCTTTCTCTGGCGAAGTGTGCCAGATGAAACATTGCTTCGACTGGCCGACCAGAACCGAGCGATCAGCGATGCTGAGCTGATTTCTCAGGTTGAACGAATGATTGCCGATTCCCGTAGCAAACGTTTCCTTACCGACTTCACTTCTGACTGGCTGGCGTTTTCGAAGCTGCGACAAATCGCGGTGAATCCAAACTATTACGGCTGGTGGAATCCACATTTCAAACACTACATGAAACAGGAATCGATCGCGTTCCTCTCAACCTTACTGCACGAAGATCTGAGTTGTTTGCACTGTCTGTCTTCCGACTTCGTCGTGGTCAACGACATGATGGCAAAGTTTTACGGCATCCCGAAACCGGACAGTGGTCATCGTTTTTCCAAAGTGCCCGCGCCTGCAGAACGAGGCGGAGTACTGACTCAGGCGGCATTTCTGCTGGCACATTCGACCGGCGAAGATGCTCACGCAGTCCATCGCGGTGTCTGGCTCAGGTCGCGTCTACTGGGCGACCCGCCACGTGACCCGCCACCGGCTATCCCCACGCTGAACGAACTCGACGTTCCGCAGTCGCAGGAGCTGTCCACCAAAAATCGCCTTTCTCTACATCGAACGGGCGTGTGCTACGACTGCCACAGAGACATTGATCCGTGGGGAGTCGCGATGGAATCTTTTGACGCCACGGGCAAGTCGAGAAAGAAGATACTTCGGATTCTCACTGAACCGAAGAAGCGACTGAATCTGCCCGTCGTGCAACAGACTGAGATACGTGGCCGTTCAATTCACAGTATGAATGACCTGAAGGAACTGCTACGAGAAGAGTGCAGTGACGAATTTGCTTCAGGCTTCAGCGCGTCGTTGCTTTCGTTCGCGCTTGGCAGACCGCTGACATACAAAGAGGACTCGACGTTAGACTCGATTACCGAGCATTTTCAGAAAAGCGACTACCGAATGGCAGCATTAATCAACGCGATCGTGCTGACACCGGAATTTCGACACATCACACCACCTCTTGCCGTCACGAGGCCAGATCATGACCAGTAACATCCCAGGGCGACGTCAGTTTCTCTACGGCGCTGGTATTTCGATGCTGCTGCCTTACATGGAATCGTTTGGTGCACCGACCGATTCCAGGAGTGACATGCAGGACAATCCACCGAAACGTTTTGTCGGTTTGTACGTGGGTCACGGATTCGCCATCACACGAAAATCCGATCACCCCGCCCGCGACTGGAGCTGGTATCCGCGTCTGAAAGACGGTCGGATGAAATTCGGTAAATCGACGGCTGCCTTTCAACCGCTCGATGATCAGATTTCAATCTTCTATGGACTCGATCACCCGCAGGTCGTGGTCAGCAACGGTCATTCTTCTGCCGACTCATTTCTGACCGGCAGCAATCCTCAGGGAGCGGTCATCAGCCCATCCGTCGATCAGATCGCGATGCTGACACACGGAAAGAAAACGCGATTCTCGAGTCTGGTGCTTGGCAACGAAGGCGGGCTTGGCATCCGCGGCGGCTCGCACACGCTGTCCTTCAATCGGTCGGGGCGGCCGATCCCTTCGATCAACAATCTGGGACTTCTCTACAACCGACTGTTCAACTCCGATCCCGCGATCATGCAGGCAGAACAGTCACGGTACCAACGTAATGGAGCACTGGTCGATCGCGTACTGGAGTCGGCCAATGATATGAAGCGTCGAGTCAGCATCGCCGACAATCGGAAAATCGAGTCGTATCTTGAAGCAGTCCGAGCCGTCGAAACGAACATCGCACGTATGCAGCGTTGGTCGGAAACTCCCAAGCCTCATGTCGACACATCGGACCTTTCGCTCAAAGCGACAGTCAACGAGCCGGCCCTGTTCATTGAGACGATGTACAACCTGATCTACCTGGCTTTCAAAACAGACTCGACCAGGTACGCGACCTACATGCTGCAAAGCATGGCCGGCGGGATCTGGGACGACATGCCGAAGAATGCGCTGGGTCTGGGAGTCGGCCATCACCTGCTGGCTCACAACGCGGCGGGCACCGGCGTGAAGGCTATGGAAAAACTCGGCACATTCGACAAGTTTCAGGCCGACCTGCTGGCAAAGTTCCTGCAACGCCTGGCAGACACTCCCGAAGGTAATGGATCAATGCTCGACAACACGCTCGTTCTGTTCGGGTGCAGCAACAGTAAGACTCACGTGAATCGCAACTACCCGCTGATGCTTGCTGGCGGTCGAAATCTTGGCATCAAGCAAGGGCAGTTCCTCGAGATGGAATTTTCCGGAGTACCGATGTCCAATCTGCTGCTGACGTGTCTGCAGCAACTCGATGTCCCCGCTGAAAGATTCTCCGACAGCACCGGTATTGTGAAAGAAATTCTGTCATGAAGTTTTCGTTGATTGCCGCTCTGTCGCTCTTCCAGTTCGTTCAAGTTGCTTTGAGCGATGACGCTGCCTTGTCGAGTAACTCCGCAATTGTTAATCCGGACTATCGAGTGCCACTGAGTGAAGCAGGGCAGTCGGGAATTTGCCTGCACGGCGACCGACTGTTTCTGACGGTGCATTCCAGGCTGGAAGGACCCCCGAAAGGCGGCTTCTACTTCAACGGAAATATCGTCGGACAATGCTTCGATAAGAATTCCGGGAAGCTGCTGTGGGAAGTCGATCTCCCGGGAACTTACGCCGGACGCGTGCTGGAATCGTGGCATGACGCGACAAGTCTCCTTCCGGTCGCCGACGACCAGCATGTCGTTTTTCACAACCTGAATGGAATGCTCGCCTGCTGTTCTCATGATGGTGACTTACTCTGGAAACGCGACTGGCAGGCACCCGATCCGGATATAAAAAACTGTCGCATGTTTCTGCACAACGGCCAGGTCATTGTCGCATTGCCATCAGACAGGATCGCCGTCCCGGCGAGCAGCAAGCATCCCGACCTGCCTTTCTACCAGATTCACGCCATCGATTTGAATACTGGAAAAGATGCCTGGGTCTCGCCGACGCTTCTGACCCACGCCACTCAGTACAACGTCGATCGGTGGGAAGGCGAACCTGTCATCGTGGCGTCGATGATTGATCTCTCTCACTGGAAGTTCGGGCAAGGCCTGAATGGATACCTGCTTTCGCTTGATGACGGCCGGCCCGTTCTGACCTTTGATCTGCCGCCTGCAATCCCGCACCAAAAGAACCAGCTGGTTCGAGGAAAGTTTCTTGTGACTGTCCAGGCTGGGCCGAAAACGACGTTCAAACTTGTCAATCCCGAAACATCAAAGGTGACCGACGAATTCTCTTTCTTACAACCTGACTACTACTTCGCATGGACCGGGAAGGAATTCGCAGAGAAGTCTTCCCTGCCAGAAATCACCGACCGGAGCCTTCGTGGAAAAGGGTACCCAACGGCCTCGACCGTGCACGCTGTTGGTGACCGGGTTTACTTCTGGAAATACAACAGCGAGCACATTGGATGCGTCGACACTCGAACCAGGCGATCAGTGCTTGTGCAGGTTCCGATTCAGGTTCTTGCTGAGAAAACAGTCTGGAGGCCCAAGGATTTCCAATTCACAAGAGGCATTCTGAACTCAGCCGGGAAGAATGTGAATAATCGAATCGGCACCGGACGCGGTATCAGGCGAGGTGGCTTCGGACATACGAATCCGGCGTGGCCGATCGTCCGGGATCAACAGCTCTACTGGCAGGGAGCGGCGGGAATGCTCTACGTCATCGACCACACACAGCCATTCTCCCCTGCAGCGATCACCTGGAAATCCATCGACGCAATCGGGAACTCATGGACGTTCGGCGAACCCGCAGTTGACGAAACCACTGTTTACGTCCGCTCGCAGAGAGAACTCGTTCGCTTTCCCAGGTGATGTCGTCTTTACCAATGCTCCACATTGTTCGCGAACGCTACTGCCGATCCAGATCGAAGTATTTTGCGTGAGTCGTGAAGATACATGGTCATTCTCCCGTTCTGTGGAATTACCTCGGGAACCGACCATTGCAGAAGATGAAATAATGGATCAGGACTCGAAGACAGACCTGCAGGCCTGGACCGGCAGAGAGGCTCAGTACAGCCAGTTTGTTGCGTTGATTGCGCGACATGATCACGCGATTCGGCGGTTTGTGAGGTCGCTGCTGCCGTCTCGCGAAGGCGTTGATGATGTAATGCAGGAAACGGCCCTGGAGTGCTGGAAAAAGTTTTCGGATTTCACGCCAGCGACACAGGACGATGCCGTCGCGGAATTCGTACGCTGGGCCTGTGTGATCGCTCGGTTTAAAGCTCTATGCTGGCAGCGGAATCGGCTGGTTTTTCGGGGAGGCGTTATTGAGACGCTGGCCACAGCGGCGATGGACGGTTTGGGTCAGCAGGAATCGGAACGCCGGGCCATCGAACGTTGCCTGCAAGCGATGCCGGACGATCAACGGCGGCTTGTCCTGAGTGTGCATTCCCCGGGTGAGTCCATCGCTTTGATTGCGGCCGAAACCTGACAAAAGGCACGAAGACTTTACAGCAGGATCAACGTTCTGCGAAACCTGCTGCTTGACTGCGTTCAGCAACGCCTGGCAGGAGAATTCACCAATGGATGAATCGATGAGAAGTTTGATGTTACTAGCCATCGATCAGACGATCTGTGTCGACGATTTTGAACGTCTGCAGGACGCGATTGAGCAGAGCGACGAGGTTCGCAACGAATACCTGGCAGCGGTCAGGCTGTGTGAATCGTTGAGCGACATCGCTGGGGAAGAAGAGGAATCTTTGACGCAGAGTGCTGAGATCAGCACGTTCGGCTCGCAATCGCATTGGAGCTTGAGATCCCTGCAACTGATGATTGCGGCAGCGACAGCCGTCATCCTGGTTGGCGGAGTCGCCTTCTGGTTTGGTCACCAGGACGGCAGCCGGCGACAGAAACAGATGGCAGTCGGGGGAGAAGCCACAGATACGAACTCGGCGCCAGAATCAGTCATCGCGGGGCACGCCACGCTCAGGCGATCTGTCGACGTTCGATGGGAAGAAAAATCGGGCTCTTATCGTGAAGGTGACGTTCTACCGGCGGGGGTGCTTCAGCTTGATCAAGGGTTGGCCGAGATCGATTTCTTTTGCGGCGTTACTCTGGCCGTCTTCAACGCCGCGCTCAACTCAGACGAACTGCAGAATCTTTATGAACAGGGACGACCCCTTGGTTACTAAACGCCGTCGGCATCACGATGCGTTGCGTTTTTGTTCGTCGTTTTCGCGATGGCTGTGATATGCAGCGAGGGCGGACCAGCCGTGGAGAAAGAGAGGCAACCTGTGGTTTGTAAGGAAGACCGTGGAATCGAAAAAGTAGAGGATCTTGATTCGCCCCGAACGCTCAAACGCATCCTGAAGTGACGACCGTTTTGCGAAGGGTTACGCTATTTGTTTATGGGAAACTTTTGAATTAATCTGGAAAGTTCAGCAACATGAGATATCGATTCGTCTCAAGCTTCTCGTTTGCGCTGCTTGCTTCCACCTGCATGACGCACGCAGCAGACAAGCCGAATGTCCTGTTTATCGCTATCGACGATCTTCGACCCGAGCTGGGTTGTTACGGCTCGCCGATTGCAGTGTCGCCAAACCTTGACGGACTTGCGAAAGACGGTCTGCTGTTTAAACGAGCCTACTGCCAGCAGGCGATTTGTCGTCCCTCACGGGCCAGTCTGATGACCGGGATGCGACCTGAATCGACAGGCCTGTTTCACAATTATGTGTCGCTGCGTGAACTGCAGCCAGACATTCTGACATTGCCACAGCACCTGATCGCTCACGGGTATGAAACGGCCTACGTAGGGAAGATCTTCCACAACGGTGACACTGATGAAGAAAACTCATGGAGCCACACACCTGTCAAAAGGGTAAAAGGAATCAAAAATCCGCAAGGGCCTTACCGGTTACCGGAAAACGTCAAACTCAGGGCGGACAATTTCAAAGAGATGTTTGCCAGGTATGGAGCAGCCGCTCGGCGAGGCCTTGCCAGTGGCCCGGCATACGAGCAGGCTGATGTCCCCGATCATGCTTACACCGATGGTCACAACACATTGCTCGCCATTGCCACACTGAAGCAGATGGTAAAAAGTGACCAGCCGTTCTTCCTTGGGATGGGATACAAGTTGCCACATCTCAACTGGTGTGCTCCGAAAAAATATTGGGATTTCTACGATCGTGAGAAGATTCCGATGTCGACCAGGCATGCCGCTCCGACAGACGGAGCCGAAATGGGACTACACGCATCGTTCGAGCTTCGCACTCGAGCCGGCATACCTAAGAGTGGACCGTTCAGTGCAGAACTGTCGCGAACGCTCAAGCACGCCTACCTGGCCAGTACCAGCTATGTCGATGCTCAGATCGGCCTGATGATGAAAGCCCTGGAAGAAGCCGGCGTTCGCGACAACACGATCATCATCGTCTGGGGCGATCATGGCTGGCACCTTGGCGACATGGGTGTCTGGGGCAAAGCGACCAACTACGAGATTGCGACGCGGGTTCCTATGGTGATCTGTACACCCGACATGAAGATACGTGGTGCGAAG
>Ga0315315_10003861_pt1 | contig 13813 bp, 12 predicted proteins | sample M140m3416metaG_FD_203699 | JGI IMG/M metagenome (GOLD analysis project Ga0315315, IMG submission 203699) | Ammonia-oxidizing marine archaeal communities from Monterey Bay, California, United States - M1 40m 3416 | ecosystem: Environmental > Aquatic > Marine > Intertidal zone | place: USA...
GGTTATCGCTTATTCAGATGCCGATTTTAGTTCTGGTGATCATTCAGTAATCGAACGTTTATCGCAACTGATGGAGCAAGCCCTCCCTGTTCTCCCTGAAGCCGCTTTGATCCTGGATCTAGGTTGTGGACCGGGGAATATTTCGGAACGGCTTGCCGTTCGTTGGCCTCTATCCAATGTGATTGGTCTTGATGGAGCTTCTTCCATGATTGAAATGGCCAATCAGCGGCTTTCTGATGTATGTCCTGCTATAAAAAATTTAAGCTATTTACTTGTTGATTTAAGTCAATGTTGTCTTGGTGACATCCCCCAAATAAACGGTGCTTCCGTCATTGTTAGCAATAGCCTTTTACATCATCTCCATAACCCTCAAATGTTATGGACGTCTGTGAAGCAGCTCGCTGAACCTAACGCGCTCATTCTGCATCGTGACCTTCGTCGTCCCTCCAATGATCAGGAGGTTGATGCGCTATGCGCTCATTATGTAAGTCATGCCCCTACTGTTTTGCAGCGCGACTTTCGTGCTTCCCTGTTTGCTGCCTTCACGACAGATGAGGTTCGCGACCAGCTCGACCAGGCTGGACTGGGACACTTCACCGTGACGGAGATCGGCGACAGATACCTTGAAGTTTGTGGTCAGATGTGATTTTGATGCTCCCATGACCATCGACTGTCAGGCTGGAGACGTCAACAGCTAGATCATGAGCACGCGTTTGGATACTGATAGCAGCCAGCCGGTGGACCTCTTAAGCAGCGAGGATGGTCTCGCTGAAGCCGTGGCTCGACGCCGCAATTTTGCGATTATTTCCCACCCTGATGCTGGGAAAACGACGCTTACCGAGAAGCTCTTGCTTTATGGAGGTGCGATTCAGCAAGCTGGTGCTGTGAAGGCGCGAGGTGAGCAACGCAAAGTCACCTCCGATTGGATGGAGCTGGAAAAACAGCGCGGTATTTCGATTACTTCGACCGTTTTGCAATTCGACTACTCCGGTAGCACGATCAATTTGCTGGATACCCCTGGTCACCAGGATTTTTCTGAGGATACTTATCGCACTCTTGCTGCCGCTGACAACGCAGTCATGCTTGAAGATGCTGCAAAGGGTTTAGAACCTCAAACACGCAAACTTTTTGAGGTTTGCAGGATGCGTGAAATTCCTATTTTTACGTTCATCAATAAGATGGATCGTCCCGGAAGAGAGCCCCTAGCTCTTCTGGATGAAATCGAGGCTGAATTAGGCCTCACTCCCTGGGCAGTGAATTGGCCGATCGGTAGTGGTGAATTTTTTCGAGGAGTGATCGATCGTCGTACGCGGCAGGTTGTCCTGTTCAGCCGTGCTGAGCGTGGTCGCCAATCTGAGGAAAAACTGTTGGATTTGGATGATCCAGAATTAAAAGATTTGGTGGAGCCAGAATTGCTAGATCAGGCCATTGAGGATCTTGATCTGTTGGAAGCAGCAGGGGCAGAATTGGATCTTGAACTTGTTCATGCAGGAGAACTTACCCCGGTCTTTTTCGGATCGGCGATGACTAATTTTGGTGTCCGTCCGTTCCTTGATGCATTCATGGATATGGCCCAAAAGCCAGTTGCACGAATTGGTACGGACGGCCCTGTTGATCCCTTACGTCCCGATTTCAGCGGGTTTGTATTCAAACTTCAAGCCAATATGGATCCGCGTCATCGAGACCGTGTTGCTTTCGTACGAGTATGTAGTGGACGTTTTGAGAAAGATATGTCTGTGCGTCATGCTCGTACAGGCCGCACCATTCGTCTTTCGCGGCCTCAGAAATTATTTGGGCAAGATAGAGCTGTTGTTGAAGATGCTTATCCCGGTGATGTGATCGGATTGAATAATCCTGGAATGTTCTCTATTGGGGATACTCTTTATACTGGAACAAAGGTTGAATATGAGGGGATTCCTTGCTTTAGTCCCGAGATCTTTAGTTGGTTGCGTAATCCAAATCCCTCTGCATTTAAAAACTTTCGTAAAGGCGTGAATGAGCTTCGTGAGGAGGGTGCTGTTCAAATTCTCTATGACACTGACGAAAGTAAGCGCGATCCCATTCTTGCCGCTGTTGGACAGTTGCAATTGGAAGTTGTTCAGCACCGATTAGAAAACGAGTATGGGGTTGATACGCGTTTGGAGCCTCTGGGTTTTCAGGTTGCACGCTGGGTGACTGGTGGCTGGACTTCTCTGGAGGATGTGGGTCGTATTTTTAACTGCAAGACCGTTCGCGATGCATGGAATCGCCCTGTGTTGTTGTTCAAAAATGAATGGAATTTGAATCAACTGATTGAGGAGCATCCTGAGCTTGATCTCAGTACAGTCGCGCCCGTTGTGAGCGGTGTGGAGCCAATCAGTCTTTGAGACACGAACACAGCTCTTCGTTCACTCACAACATTGCTTCACACTCGCCAGACTGTCCCAATGGATCTGTTTGCGCTGAGTCACGTCTGGCTGTTACGTCCATGCTCTGACGGAGGTACGGACTATGTGTGTTTTCGTCCAGGTCAGGATCGTGTTGAGGTGGTTGAGGGCTATCACCTTCCTCCGCAGATGCCCTTAATCAAACGCAGAAAATGGCTCGAAAATGCTGAAGTGGCTCATTGCCGACGGCAACTTGAAAGGCTTCAAGGGTTCAAACATGGTCAGCCTCTGTTCTGATTCAACTCAGCTCTCCCGATTGTGCGCTCAGCTCGATACGCTCAGTACAGATTGAACTGAATTAATGGCGTCAGGCGTTGATCTCGGCTCTAGCTCAGAGTCCCAGGATCCTTATGAAAGGCTGGGGATTTCTGCTGATGCGGGGTTTGAGGAGGTTCAACGGGCGCGTGACACCTCTTTGAAGGCAGCTGGCGATGATCCAATGGCGAGAGCTCGCATTGAAACTGCCTACGACGCAGTGCTGATGGGACGCCTGAGAGAACGGCAATCGGGAACCATTAGCTCGGCTGCCGTGACAGCTTCTCGACTTGAAAACCAAAGCGCTTCCACCTCTTCAGCCTCACCGGTCAATAATTCCGCTCTTTTAACAAGAATTCGGAATTTCTCTTTGCCAAAACCCAGGTTGAGCTCCGCTGGTTTTCTTCCCAGCTTGAGTTTGGTGGAAGGTCAGGGCTTGCTGGTGAGACTGATCGCTGGAAGCATCGGTCTGTTGTTGCTTCTTGCGGCTCCAACAACAGTCGACTTGGTGCTTGCCCTCTCCACAATTGGCTTGTTCATCTCTCAAGTCAAGCGGGGTCGAAGACCCCTAGGTGCCTTGGGTTGGAGTTTGGCTCTCGTTGCCTTGGGTTTGTTTTTGGGAGCTGTGATCAGTGCCCTTCTTGCGACCCAAGCAGGATTGCCTGTAAATCCAATTCTCTTCGAAGCATTGCCTGCCTATTTAGTTCTGGTTGCTGGCATATTGCTGCTTTTATGAATTAGCTATTTATAAGCTATCTATTAGTTCTGATAAGTCTTTCTCGTCGAGTTTATAAATCTCATTACAGAAGTGGCATGTAAGTTCTGCGCCTTTATCTTCTTCAAGCATCTTGTTGAGCTCTTCTTTACCAAATAATCTCATAGCGTTAATGCTTCGTTCTCTGCTGCAGGGGCATGAGAATTGGATTGGCTGTAATGGTTCTCCAGCGGGAATCGGTTGAGGGTCCAAATCAGGAAAAACATCTTTGAGAAGATCCTCAAGATGATCCTGATTGTCACGAAGGTGTTTGCTGAAGTTGTGGATTTCGCGACAACGCTCTTCGAGTAAAGCAACAAGAGCTGGTTCTTCTGCTGCTTTTGGAAGTACCTGCACTAAGAGTCCACCACTGCATTCAAGGCCTTCTTGACTGATGGTTTCGCCTACAAATACGCCTGATGGTGTTTGTTCTGAGTGCAGTAGATACGATGCAACATCCTCTCCAATTCCTCCACGAACCAATTCAACAGTGCTGCTGAATGGTTCTCCCTTCCCTTCGTCTCTAACAACATGAAGGTAGCCCGTTCCTGCCGCGGCATTGAAATCAAAGCTGTAATGACCAGCTTCATTTTCGATTGGGTCCAATTCAAGCTCGGGATGCCCTACATACCCGCGTACGCGACCATCTCTGCCTGCATCCACAAACAAGCCACCGATGGGTCCATCGGAGCCAATTCGTAAGTTCACACGGCCGTGTCGCACCTTCATTGAACTGGCTAACAACAGCCCAGCGCTCATGGCACGTCCGAGCATCACCGTTGTCAAATAGGACAGGCGATGTCTCCGCCTCGCTTCGCGTGTGGCTTCGGTGGTGGTCACCGCTACAAGCCTGATCCCTCCGCCAGCTGCCGTGGCCCGGACAAGGCAGTCACCCATGGCGCTTGTGCATCACAGCGGCAATGGTGACAGAGCGTGGAGACGTCCCTCTCTAAGGGTCCAATGATTTCCGCTCCACCCCTCAAACAGATCCGGTTCGTGAGTCACAACGATGAGCAGTCGATCTTGAGCGAGATCTTGAAGTAATTCGAGCACTTCTGAACGAACGGACCAATCAAGACCAGCGGTTGGTTCGTCCAATAGCAGCACTTGAGGGTGGCGTAGTAACTGCACGGCTAGGGCCAGTCGTCGTTGTTGTCCTCCGCTTAAACGTTCTGGTGCCTGTCGCAGATCCACATCACCGAGACCTACTCGCCTCAGCACATTGCTGCGCTCTTCACTCGTGAGACGTTTGTGGCCAAGTTTTAACTCCTGAGACACGTTCAATCCCAGAAAATGACGTTCAGGAAACTGAAACACCACGCCACACAGCCAGCGTCTTTGCCGTCGCGTGAGCGCTTCTTGATTCCAGAGAATCGATCCTTTCTGTGCTCCTGCTAAGCCACTGATCACTTCAAGCAGGCTGGTTTTGCCACTGCCGCTATTGCCTGAGATCAGCACAGGTTTGCCTGGCAATGCTTTGAGGTTGATCTCCTCCAGAACCACGCGTTCTGACGTCGCTGGCCGGAATCGAATGTTGTTCAGCTCCAGCATGCGGCTTAGATGCTTGTGTTTTTGGAGGTGCTGTGATCAGCATGATTGATCATGATCGTGGCCGATCTCTTTTGAGATAGCGATGATGCCAAGGTCTCCAATAGGCCATGCACGTTCGTTTCCGAGAGGTTGATCCGTTTAATTGCTGGGTGTGGCTTCGATTTAGTGAAATTCCTAGTCAAGGGGAGCGGAATTATGTGGATGGCATCTTCGACAGCTGGTATGTGATTGGTCGGCTCGGTGGCTTCAATGCCGAGAACCTTCAGGTCCATGAAGAAGCAGAGGACCTGAGCTTCATGAGTTACGACAATGACGATGCCGCCTCATCGATGCCGGCCTTGATGCACAACATGGGTCAGCTCGAATATCACGAGGCGTGGGCCCGTTGCTGGTTGGACTTGGGCACCAGTGACGGGATTGGTCTCGACGTCCTAATCAATGCTTTGAAGCAACTCAACTCTGATGTTGTGAAGCTGGATGAATTGCTGATCGGTGGAGTCAATGAAGATTGGCCCGTTGAGGATCATCCCGACAGTGTGTTCCCAAACATGAACTGACTCTTTGTTAAATTAAGGCGTCCTACTCAACCCGCACACCTGTCCGTTTCGGGTGCTGGACGTCGTGCTCTGAGTTTTTGCTCATCACACGCCATACCTGACAGGTGGAGGCGAACCCGAAACCCTCTACAAACATGGCTGTCGTCACTCTCGCCGAGATGATGGAAGCTGGTGCCCACTTTGGACACCAGACCCGTCGTTGGAACCCCAAAATGTCGCGCTACATCTATTGCGCGCGCAACGGAGTTCACATTATTGATTTGGTGCAGACCGCTGTCTGCATGAATAACGCCTACAAGTGGGTGCGTTCAGCTGCTCGGAGCGGCAAGCGTTTCCTCTTCGTCGGTACCAAGAAGCAAGCATCTGAGGTTGTGGCGCAAGAAGCCCTTCGCTGCGGATCGTCTTACGTGAACCAGCGCTGGCTTGGCGGAATGCTGACCAACTGGACCACGATGAAAGCCAGAATTGATCGTCTCAAAGATCTTGAGAGGATGGAATCGAGTGGCGCTATCGCCATGCGCCCCAAGAAGGAAGGTGCTGTTCTGCGTCGTGAACTCGAGCGTCTACAGAAGTACTTGGGTGGTCTTAAGAACATGCGTCGTATTCCCGACGTGGTGGTGCTTGTTGATCAGCGGCGTGAAACCAATGCAGTGCTCGAGGCTCGCAAACTCGACATCTCTTTGGTGTCGATGTTGGACACCAATTGCGACCCCGACTTGTGTGAGGTTCCTATCCCTTGCAACGATGACGCGGTCCGTTCCATTCAGTTGGTTTTGAGCCGTTTGGCTGATGCAATCAACGAAGGACGTCATGGCGGCCAGGATGGCCGTGGTGATGATGGCCAGGGCTGATTCTCAGCTTTTTTACGCTTAGTTTCCGCCGCTGCGTGCTCATAGCCGTAGCGGCATTCTCATAGACCTCCCACTTAATTCACCTCATGGCGGCCGTTTCAGCCAAGCTGGTTAAAGAACTGCGCGACAAAACCGGCGCAGGGATGATGGATTGCAAGAAAGCCCTGGCAGAAACCAGCGGCGACACAACGAAAGCCGTTGAATGGCTTCGTCAGAAAGGCATTGCAAGTGCCGAAAAGAAATCAAGTCGAGCTGCTGCTGAAGGTGCGATTGGCAGTTACATCCACACTGGTGCTCGCGTGGGTGTGTTGCTGGAGCTCAACTGTGAGACTGATTTCGTTGCTCGTGGGGATCTTTTCCAGGGACTCCTGCGCGACGTGTCGATGCAAGTTGCAGCCTGTCCCAACGTGGAATACGTCAGCACGGACGACATTCCTCAAGACATCATCGACCGTGAGAAATCGATCGAGATGGGTCGCGATGACCTGGACGGCAAGCCAGATCAGATGAAGGTCAAGATTGTCGAAGGACGTATCGGCAAACGCTTGAAGGAAATGTCCTTGCTGGACCAACCTTTCATTCGTGACAGTTCAATGTCCGTGGCTGATTTGGTTAAGGAGGTGGCTGGAAAGATTGGTGAAAACGTCAAGGTTCGTCGCTTTACCCGTTACACCTTGGGTGAAGGGATCGAAATCGAGCAGGTCGACTTTGCGACCGAAGTTGCATCGATGACGAACAGCTGATTTTGACGGCTGAGACGCACTCCACGAGGGGTTACGACCCTAAGGAACAGCTGTGCCGGCTTCAACAACGAAGCCGGCGTCTTGTTCCATTGTTGTATCGAGAGCAAGCGCTTTATCTACAACTTTTGCGCAACCTCCTGTTGCCGAGTGTTCGCAATGCCATTGGACATCTCTTGTGTGAACGGGGTGAACGCCTGTCACAACTATCAGAGGAACAACAGTCCGAACTCCAGCAAACCTTTGATGGCTTAGTTCAGCGCTGCTCCAGTCTGCTGACTGTTGAGCAGCTCATGGATCTGTCCAGGCGCCTTCAGAGGGAAGCACTGGTGTATCGCCAGCAGGCCCAACGCGAGGCGAGTCAGTCTCTTCAGGCTGATGTGGAGAGTGAACAGCCAGACGGCAATCGGGGCGGGATTGAGTTGAGCCTTAGCCCTCCCATTGAGCATCCTGATCTTTTGGAAGGCTTGCTTCCTCGCTTGGAAGCGGAGGTTGATCCACCATCGATTGAGTCCTTGGATGATCAACAGCAGGCTGTTCAGGATCCGATCGATTCAGAGTCTGCTGCTGAAGGCACAACATCCGACTTTGATCTCTTGCGCTCCCTCTTTTTGATGGCTGGTGAGGCGATGCAGCAGGGCGACTCTGCTGGTGAGCCGATCCGTCTTGAATCCGATGCCTCTGGCCTTGGTGCATCCGTTGTCTCAGGAGACAAGCCTGATGCGGAATTGCTTCCCTCGATGCCGATCGAGTTGGTGAATTGGCTGGATGGGCTGGATGCCGCCCTGAGCCGCAGGATTCGAAATTTATCCCATGCCCTCAATGTTGAGTTACTGAGAGCAGGTTTGGTGAGCAGCCTTCTGCCAACCACGCTTCTTGATGCTGCAATCGCAGGGCAATTGCAGGCGCTTCCATCGCCCTCGAATCTTTTACGACTGAAGCTTCCGTTCCCCATTCCCGCTCAAGACCAGCCGTTGGAAATCCTCAGCGTTTTGTTGAGGCCGGCTGATCTGGAATACGACAACGGTCCGCTGCGGCATAGCCGGCACCGATTGCGCCAACACCGAACCAATTTGCTCACAATGGTGCAGCAGCAGCGGCATTGGCAGAGCCGTTTTACCAGTCAGGAGGTGCACAGTCAGTGGTGGCCCAATCCGCCGACGACAGGTCAGGACTGACCCCTGCACTGGATCGTCAGGGCTTGGAGTGTTTTCTTGCCTGGCTTCGCCCGCTGCAGCAGTCCCTCTCCTTAGAAGCTGATCGGGGATTTCTCGATCTTCAAGGTCGTCATGAAAGGTTTCATGCTTTTTTGAGCCGCCAATTGGCAACGCCACCTCCGGTGACTTTGCCGAATGACAGCTTGATGCGACTGCAGTCTTTAGCGACTGATTTCGCTTCTTATCCCGAACTTGGTGATGCTGGTCGTCGGCGTCTCGTCACTGGCACCCGGCAGTGGCTCCATGGTTTACGCGCTCGCCTTGAGCCATCGGCACCGATGGCACCCCCGCGGATCAAGACGTCGTCGTCTCCACAGGCTGCTGGGCGATCAGCTGCCCCACCTTTCACGCTCGATTTGGAGTCACCGCTTGCCAGGGTGCATGGCATTGGTCCCAAGTTGGCGGAACGTCTGGCAAGCCTGGGTCTGCTTGTCGTTCGGGATCTGATTCAGCATTATCCGCGGGACTACGTCGACTACTCCGCCTTACGCCGTATTGAAGCCTTGGAGGCTGGAGAAACAGCAACGATTGTGGCCACGGTGCGTCGATCTCATGGTTTCACCAGTCCTCGAAACCCCAATCTTTCGATTATCGAATTGCAGCTGCAAGACCCGACAGGTCGCATCAAGGTGACGCGCTTTTTGGCGGGAAAACGCTTCAGCAACCCTTCTTACCTCCATGGTCAGACCCGTCAGTATCCAGTGGGAGCCACCGTCGCGGTGAGTGGTTTGGTCAAAACTGGGCCCTATGGCGTCAGTTTTCAAGATCCTTTGATTGAGGTGATGGAAAGTGCCAATGCCCCCTTGCGTTCTCGCCAAATTGGCCGCTTGTTGCCGGTGTATCCCCTCACCGAAGGACTCACGGCCGATCGTTTTCGAAGCTTGGTAGAAGCGGTTTTGCCGGCTGTTCGTCTTTGGCCTGATCCCCTGCCTGCACGGCGCCGGGATGCTCGTGGCTTGTTGGCTCGCGATCAAGCGTTGGTTGCGATCCATCGGCCGGAAACCAGTGAGCAACTACAGCAAGCGCGTCATCGCTTGGTGTTTGACGAATTCCTGCTTCTGCAGCTCAGTTTGATGCAACGCAGAGCTGCCTTACGTCAGCGTTCCGCTCCCCTGCTCCATGGGGTGGTGGAGCATGAAGGATTGGTCGGTCGTTTTCTTTCTCTTCTCCCGTTTGAACTCACGGGTGCTCAGAAGCGGGTGCTCGCTGAAATTGAACAGGATCTGGAGCGCCCCGAACCGATGGCGCGGCTCGTGCAAGGGGATGTGGGAAGCGGCAAAACCGTTGTGGCGATTGCCGCGTTGCTGCGTGCTGTGGAAGCTGGCTGCCAAGGAGCCTTGATGGCACCAACAGAGGTTTTGGCGGCGCAACACTACCGAAATCTGTGTCATTGGTTGCCTCCACTGCACGTCAGCGTGGAGTTGCTCACTGGCTCAACTCCACGTCGCAGCCGACGGCAAATTTTGAGCGATCTTTCTGGGGGCACGTTGCGCATTCTTGTGGGAACCCACGCCCTCTTGGAGGATCCAGTCGCGTTTGATCGTCTAGGCCTGGTGGTGGTCGATGAACAACATCGCTTTGGCGTGCGTCAACGCAACCGGCTTCTCGACAAGGGCCTGCAACCCCATTTGCTCACGATGACCGCCACACCGATTCCGCGAACGTTGGCGCTTTCGCTCCATGGTGATCTGGATGTCAGTCAGATCGATGAACTACCTCCGGGTCGAACGCCGATTCGTACCAAGGTTGTGAAGAGCTCTGAGCGAGAGGAGGCTTATGAACTCATCCGTGAACAAGTGCTTCAGGGTCAGCGTATTTATGTGGTGCTTCCCTTGGTGGAGGAATCAGAAAAAGTTGATCTGCGCTCAGCGGTTGATGTGCACCGTCAGCTCTCGGAGGAGGTATTTCCAGAGTTCAGCGTGGGCCTGCTTCATGGACGATTAGCCAGTGCTGAGAAGCAGGCTGTGATTGCTGATTTTGCTGGCGGTGCCACGCAGATTTTGGTGTCTACGACGGTGGTGGAAGTCGGGGTGGATGTTCCTGAAGCCAGTGTGATGGTGATTGATCATGCTGATCGGTTTGGTTTGGCTCAGTTGCACCAGTTGCGGGGAAGGGTCGGCCGTGGAGCGGCCGCTTCTTACTGCTTACTCGTGAATGACAGCCGTAATCCATTAGCCAGACAACGCCTTGAAGTGTTAGTCCGTTCCAATGATGGCTTTGAGATTGCTGAGATGGACCTTCGCTTTCGAGGTCCTGGTCAGGTGCTTGGTACCCGACAATCGGGTTTGCCCGATTTGGCGCTAGCCAGCCTTGCAGATGATGGCTCTGTTTTGGAGGAAGCCCGGGATGAGGCGGCGAGCATCCTGAAGGAGGATCCCGACCTCAAGTCTTTCGAGCACATTCGTGTGCTGTTGGAACAGCAACGCAAGCGGGCTGCTGCAGCTGTGCAACTTAATTAGCCATTCACCGCATATCCATCGCCGGTGGGATGCGTCGTTCCCAAGAAACTGGCAATCTGCTCACAGCGTTTTCAGTGTCTTTTCAGCATGCAGCGTCCATGGCATTCCGTCTCGATTGACGATTGCGGTGAATCCTTGCGACCGCTGCGCTCTGTTGTGACCTGCCTGGAGCCGCACCCCTATGTGTCATTAGGTGCTCCCTACGGAAACGGAGCAGACCCCTTTTGTCTTCGCCAAGGAGTGAGGAGCCGCTTGCTCGCTGCTCAAGTTCATCTCCAGGGCATCACGACGGGGGTTGGACTTCAACCGCTTCGGCTTGGCATTTTCGATGCTTGGCGTCCAGTGTCAGTTCAAGCTTTCATGGTGAACCACGCCATTGAGCAGGAGTGTGCTCGCCAAGGCATCAATACAGATGATTCAGATCAGCTGAATCGCTTAGAAAATGTTCGCTCCGAGGTGGCTCGTTTTTGGGCTCCACCCAGCACCGATTTGTTAATACCTCCACCCCACAGCACGGGCGCTGCCGTGGATCTCACTCTCATTGATGCCCAAGGAAGCCCCTTGGATATGGGGGGGGAGATCGATGCGATTGGACCAGAGTCTTTACCGCTTCACCATGCAAGAGCAGCAATTGATCAGCCTGATGGAACCGCAGCTTTATTTCATAGCCGTCGATGTTTGCTGCATTGTGTGATGACTAAGGCGGGATTTGTGCGTCATCCGAATGAGTGGTGGCACTTCAGTTTTGGCGATCAGCTTTGGGCTTGGACCGTTGATGCGGATTGTGCCATCTATGGGCGGGATCTCACTTTATTCAGATTGGAACCTTGAGCATCTCTTGAACGGTGGCATCACCGAGTTTGGTGATGTGTTCGCCAAAGCCACGCCGACCTCCGGCATCTTTCCAGCTCAGGAGCAAGGGTTCGATGGTCGTTTCAAGGTCTTCTAAAGGCATTTTCTGTAGGAACGGACGAGCTAGTCGCTGCAAATTGGCGCTGCCCCCAAGCCAGAGCTGATATTGATTGACACCGCTACCTACAAGACCAAGTTCGGCCATGTAAGGACGAGCGCAACCATTCGGACAGCCCGTCATACGGACCAAGATGGATTTCTTGATTTCTAAATGATTGAGTTGGGAATCAAGTCTTTCAAGAACATCCGGCAGCACCCGCTCCGATTCGGTAACGGCCAGTCCGCAGGTGGGTAAGGCTGGGCATGCGAGGGCATGGCGGACCAGGGGAGCAACCTCTGCTGGAAGTTCAAAACCTAAGTCGGCAAGCTCACTTTTAATAGATGATTTCTGATTGGAACCGATGTTGCAAAGCAGCAAATCTTGATTTGGTGTTAGTCGAATTTCCAACTGATATCTTTCAACAATGGCGCGAATTCCTGCTTTCACAGATCCTTCGAGTCGACCACACATGAACGGAAGCCCCACAAACCAAAGGCCAGGCTTTTGTCGGTGCCATCCGAGGTAATCCATTAATTTTGCAGGCGATTCATTAATCAAGCTTTTAATTTCTCTTTTGAAATAGTCCTTGATCAACGTTTCGCGAAACCACTCAATTCCTCGATTGTGAAGTAGATATTTCATGCGAGCATGCTTCCTAACTTCACGATCACCATGGTCTCTTTGTAGTGCCATGATTGATTGCAGAAGGTCAAAAATATTTTCAGCGTCGACATAACCCAAAGGCTCAGCGATACGTGCAAAGGTATCTTCCTGATTATGTGTTCTTCCAAGGCCCCCACCAACGTACACATTGCATCCACGCATCGTTCCGTTTTTGTTTGTGAATAGAACCAGTCCGATGTCTTGTGTCAGTAGGTCAACTGAATTGTCTCCAGGAACCGTAACGGCCACTTTGAATTTTCTTGGAAGGTACGTATCGCCATAAATTGGCTCATCCTGGCTTCCGGAAAATACCCCTTGTTCAAGCTGTCGTTCGCGGGCTTGCTTGACAGGTTTTGCAGGTTTAAATCGATAACTCAGGTCACCGTCAACCCACATGTCTAAGTAAGAACCTTCAGCGGCTTTTGGGCTTAGTAAATCGGCTATTTCGTCGGCAAGTTTTCTAGCAGCAGGGTATCCATTGTTTTCAAATGGTGCTGCTGGAGCCATCACGTTTCTATTGATATCACCACAGGCGGCTAATGTGGATCCTAGGTTCTTTATTATGGTTCCAATAACTGATTTAAGGTCTGATTTTGGAATGCCATGCATTTGAAAGGCTTGGCGTGTTGTGATGCGTAGCGTGCCGTTTCCGTATTGATTGGAAAGGTCGTCGAGAGCCGAAAAAAGTTGTGCAGGAACTCTTCCTCCTGGATTTCGGAGGCGGAGCATCATTTGCCAGCACTTAACTTTATCGGTTTTTCTTAATTCTCGATGATTTTGTTGGTAGCTCCCATGAAACTTTAGTAACTGAACTGCGTCCTCACTAAAGCGAATTTCATCGTTGCTCAGCTCTGTTAATAAAGGTTCTCGAAGATGACCGCTATAGAGCTTTCTCTTTTCAGCCTTAGACAGAGCTGTGTCAATCGATTCTGTAGGTGTTGAAGGGCCATCAAGCGTCCGATCGCGCCCTGCTTCTTGCGTCCCTGAGGTTGTCGTCAAACCTTCGTTCACGGAATCAAGGGATAGGTCTTTTGAAACTAGCGAAGCGGCTTCCAATACAGTCAATTCCTACATATCCAATCGGCGTGTCCTCAACATTCCTCCTTGAAATCGGTACCGAGGAACTGCCCGCGGAGTTTGTGCACTCGGCACTGAAGCAGCTTCAGCAAATGGTGATGTCCGATCTGAAGGACCTTCGCTTAAGCCATGGCCAAGTCAGGGTGTCGGGGACCCCAAGACGTCTTGCCGTGCTTGTGGACTCGTTGATTGATCGACAGCCTGATTTAGAAGAAGAACGCAAGGGACCTCCCGTCAAGCAGGCCCTGGTGGATGGCATACCCGGTCCCGCTGCTTTGGGTTTTGCTAAGCGATGTGGAGTTGATCCTGCC
>Ga0315315_10003862_pt1 | contig 13813 bp, 10 predicted proteins | sample M140m3416metaG_FD_203699 | JGI IMG/M metagenome (GOLD analysis project Ga0315315, IMG submission 203699) | Ammonia-oxidizing marine archaeal communities from Monterey Bay, California, United States - M1 40m 3416 | ecosystem: Environmental > Aquatic > Marine > Intertidal zone | place: USA...
CGTGATAGTGGTCTGTTTTTGTTGCATAAATTTCAGAGTTGTTTTTTGACAGTCGCAGAAGTATACGAATCTTGACCAAAAGAAGGAATACAAATTCAACCACGAATATCGCCCGATAGCATGTTATTTGGCATATTGGCTATTGTGGGGGCACGTGTTATAATTACGTTATTGAGCTAAGTACTTGATAGAGCTGGTGCGGCAGTTTCCATCCGTATGCTAAATTTGTAGCCTTTTCACAACTGTGAAGTTCTGGATTGGCTGTCTTTACTCAGAGTCCCCCCTGAGGGTGTTGTTGCCTCCTTGTGATTTATATTGTTTCAGGTTAATACATCATTTGATACTTTTAAATCCGTTTCAGCGTACATCCTAACCACACATTTACCGCGGAAAATATCATGGCAAAGCACCCCAAGGAAGACTTGTTTTCCGAATCTACGATGTCATTCGGGGATCATTTAGAAGAATTGCGACAATGTTTGTTTCGCGGGATGATTGGTTTACTGATTGGCGTCGGTGTAGGGATCTTTCTAGCTAAAGATATTGTCAAAGAAATTCAAATGCCTCTGAAAGAAGCGTTACGTGAATATTATCAGCAACGGTCATTTGACTTAGTCCGAACGAATAGCTTTAGGCACGCGGAAACCGCGGGAATGATTGGGGATGAAGGCTATTCCGCCGACACAATGGAAATTGAAATCGACCAGTTGTTCATCAACTTGCGTCAATCTATACCGCAACTGTTCGGGGCGTTGCCTTATCAAAGCTATATGTTTGTTGAGCAAGATTTTTTAATTGAGGATAGCGGCAAATCAAACCACCAGTTGTTTTTCCAATATATTCAATCGCAATCGAAGCAAGAGTGGGCGAAATATCTAAAGGCGGAATTAACGGAACAACAACTCGAGTCGTTTAATACATTAGCTGACGGTGATGTTAAAGTTGGCGTATCAGCAGCCGCTGCTGTAGATTTGCTCAACGTGTGGGCAAACCTACCGGAACTCTATAAAAATGAATCTTTGCGAACATTGGTACAAAAGAAAGTTGAGCAGAAGACGTCGAGTTGGATGGATTTTGGTTTAGAGAATGCGGATGAAAATGCGATTGATGTGCAAAAAGTTTTCGCTGTGTTGGATCAGCATGTGTTGGATCAGCAGATGCAACGCGAATCCGCATCAGTTACTCATCAGGATGCAATCCGCCGCGTTAACAAGTTTATGATTACCAATGCGTTTAGCGATTTTCTTCGTTCTGCAAGGCCGGTAACGATAACAGTGCCAGTTTGGGAGAAAGTAGATGTGAGAGTGCAGACTCTTAACGCTCATGAGGGATTCATGATTTGGCTCAAGGCAGCATTGATTGGTGGGATTATTCTGTCGAGTCCTTGGATTTTCTATCAGATTTGGCAGTTCATTGCTGCTGGTTTGTATCCACACGAGCGGAAATACGTATATATTTACTTGCCGTTTAGCCTGTTTTTGTTCTTTGGTGGTGCGGCCATGGCATTTTTCGTAGTCATGGAACCGGTCTTAGATTTTCTATTCAGCTACAACCGTATGATGGAGATTGACCCAGACCCACGTATTAGTGAGTGGTTAGGATTCGTGATGTTTTTGCCGCTCGGTTTTGGGATCGCTTTTCAGCTACCCTTGGTGATGCTGATGCTACAGCGGATTGGGATGTTTACAGTCGAAGCTTACTTGTCAAAGTGGAGAGTTGCAGTCTTAATCATCTTTGTTGCATCGATGTTTTTGACCCCCGCGGATCCTTTGAGCATGCTAATGCTAGCCGGTCCATTGACAATTCTTTACTTTTTCGGAATTACCCTCTGTAAATTTATGCCTCGTAATCGTAATCCGTATGCGGATGGCTATGATCCAGCCTAATGTCTCGGCCTTTTTGCAAGATGACAACACAATCAGCGTTCCGAATAAATTGACGAAGTATTAATTATCGACGATTAGAAAATTAACCATGCCACCTGCAAAAAAAACATATAGTTCAACGAGTAAGCGTCCACCTAAGCAGGCACGCATTCGTCCTCGTCCAACAAGTACAAGTAAAAAGTCTACTTCGCGTTCTAAATCTGGGGGAACGCGTAAATTGGCCGCTGGTGGTACCGCAGTTCGGCTTCAAAAAGTCCTTGCCGCTGCAGGACTAGGAAGTCGCCGTAGCTGTGAAGCGTTGATATCGGAAGGTCGGGTTGAAGTTGATCGCCAAGTGGTCAATAAGCTAGGCACCAAAGTAAATCCAGATGAACAAGAAATTAAAGTGGACGGACAGTACATTGCTCGCCCCACCCTTCGATATTATATGCTTAACAAACCGGCTGGTGTGTTGTGCACGAACAACGATCCCGCTGGTCGCTTGAGGGTGTTGGACTTAATTGGAGATGCGAATCATCTTTTCACGATCGGTCGGCTAGATCGTTCTAGCGAGGGTTTGATTATTATTACCAATGACGGTGAACTAGCGAATCGAATTGCACACCCAAGTTATGAGGTCAGCAAAGTTTATTTAGTTCGAGTCGCGGGCGATATGCGTCGCGAGGATTTGGCCGAGATCCGTGAAGGTGTATATTTGTCAGATGGCAAAGCACATGTTGAATCGATTCGGATTAAATCGCATCAGAAAAAAACCACGGATTTAGAGATGGTTCTTAGTGAAGGCAAAAACCGCGAGATTCGACGAGTTCTGGCTCGAGTTCGTCATAAGGTGTTGATGCTTAAACGCATTGCGATTGGTCCCATTCGTTTGGCCAATTTACCTGAAGGTGCCTATCGAGAACTGACCTATCGCGAAGTTTCAGCGCTGAAGAAGCTGACGAAATCTAAATCCCGTAGTTCCGCTGGGGTTAAGAAAAAACGAACAGCTAGAGTACGTAAAAACAGATCCTCTTCGAGTAGTTCTTCCTTATCCCGTAATTCCAAGTCACCGGCACACAGCCCAGGGAAACGGGAACGCACGTCAGCTGGTCGTGGACGCCAAACGGCTATCACGGGCCGAGGTAAATCAGGGAAATCAGGTAAGTCAGCCGCGGGTCGAGGACGACGAAGGTAATCAATATAATGGATTCTAATGTGGATAGTTTTGTGAAATCCAATCCTTTGCAGGCAGATTTTTACGCGGACGATGCGGTGCAAGAAACCGTTGTCGTCGTTGAAAATGTCGAAGTGGCTCAAGGGACCTGGAGGTTGCGATTTCGTTGTCCAGCGATTGCCACGACCGCTCAGCCTGGTCAATTTATTATGCTGCGACTAGCCGATCGTAATGACCCTTTAATAGGTCGTCCATTGGCCGTTTACAATTTACATCAAGATGAAGCTGGAAACTGGTCCGATATTGATGTGGTCTATTTGGTCAAGGGAAATTTAACGACTCATCTCGTCAATGCAGAGCCTGGAGAGAAACTAGTCGTATGGGGACCATTAGGGAACGGATTCCGTCCAAGCGATACAAGACATCTGATTATGGTGGCCGGTGGTATTGGGCAGACGCCGTTTTTATGTTTGGCTCGTGAATACCTTGGACTACAGAAATTTGGACGGGAATGCCCACCTGCCCAGCAGGTTACGTTTTGTTATGGTGCGAGAAATGCTAAATTGTTGGCTGGAGTGGATGATTTTCAACAGATCGGTGTAAATACGCAGATTTGTACGGATGATGGTTCCGCGGGTGTGCAAGGACTAGTGACCGATGTACTTGAACAAGTGTTGCAAACCGATGCGGAAGCGTACGAAAACAATCAAGGCGTGCAAGTGGTTTGTTGTGGACCTGAGCCGATGATGGAGGCAGTTGCCAAGGTTGCCAAGCAATGGAGTGTACCGTGTCAAGTATCCTTAGAGACGCCCATGGCATGTGGCATTGGAATTTGTTTTAGTTGTGTCACACGGTGTAAAGAATCGGACGGTTCTTGGGACTATAAGCGAACTTGCGTTGACGGCCCCGTATTTGACGCTGAGAGAATCGTCTGGGAGTAGGCTCTGACCACGAATCAAAACAAATGATCACTCGATATTTGTTAACAAACGAGTGACCCTGCGGATACCAACAGCCTGTGTGTATTCCGCAATACCGGTCTTAGGCGATGCCTTTGGCCTTTTTAATCATCTTTTGTAGGCGAGATTTGGTGCGGGCGGCTTTGTTTTTATGAATCAGACTCTTAGCACCAGCTTTGTCGATTTTGATTTGCGCGTCACGATATGCTTCATTAACGGTCGTTAATGCGGCTTCTGTATCGCCATTCTCGGCAACGGCAGCTTCGTAGGCCTCGGTTGCTTCATGAACGCGACGAATGTATGTTCGTAATTTCGAACGAGTCGCTCGATTTGCATCGCGTCGGGAGTGGTTTTGACGAAGTCGTTTTTCGGCACTTGCTGAGTTTGGCATAATTCTCCTACTGGGCTAGCTATAGCGTTCTTAGACCCAGAGTCTCTAAATGTACTAAAGTATGTGATTCTAAATGTTTTATAGATTATCGATGTGGTTTGCTTTCTGTCGAAACATCATTTATCGGCTAAAACTTGTGTTTTGTCTAGGCGCTGAATTGTTCAGTTGCCTATAGATAACGAGGTTTTTTTAGCGATGGCAGCGCATTGTTGGCTGATTTGAGGTAAATCCATCGCTTGGGCCAGTAGTTTGGATCTTTTGAGTAGTCGCTGTCCTATTTGTTCGTGTTCAAGTGTGGGGATATCAACAAGCTTAAGATCACTTTGCAGTATGTCGTCGGGGGACTTTTCAAAGATATGCAGTGCGTTGTTAAAGGATTCTATTGCTTTGTCGAACTGGCGTAGGCGTTGTTCTGTTTCACCTTGTCCGAGCAACATGATAACCGCCCATTGTGGTGAGAGTTGACTGAGATCGACGTTATGGAAAATTTTTAACGCTTCGTAGGGATTGTCTGCTTCAGATAAACACCAAGCAAGTCGCACGAAATTATCTTTTTCATTAGGAAATATTGTACAGCGTGATTCGTAATATTCCGTTCGCACACGCACCAATTCATCCGTTAATTCGTCCATCAACCACGAAGGGGCGAAATTCGTAGAAGTTGCCTTCACTCGCTCGTAAAAAACAATTCTGCTTTCAGCTTGCTTTTTTCTTAATTGTAAAATTACTTGCTCCCACTCCGTATTTTTACCTAATGCTTGATTTGCTAATTGGCAACATTCCAGTGCGCGAGAGAACAGTTGATTGTCTTGGTAAAGTTTACGCAGTTGGTGCCAAGCCTTTTCGTTTTGAGGATCTTGGGATAATTGGTTATCCAAGCGGTCAATTTTTGTTGCAAGTTCTAGCGAAGGTAGGGTTGCTTGTATTTCAATTGGAACTGCGTGTTTAAGTGTTTGTAACTGGCTACGTGTAAATGTTCTTTGAATGTGTAACTGTAACCAATGCTCATTAGCATCATCAAATTGCCCAGTTGTCAAATAGTTAATGATGATTTGGCGATGTGTTGCTTGGCATTTAGGATCGTACTTTAACGCAAATTGACAATACGCTCGCGCACAGTCCGGAGCATCTGTTCTTTGGCAAGCTGTCGCAAGGTACGTCAATAGCTGCGAATGTTGCGGATTATGGTAAATGGCTTTGGGGGCACGTTCAAAAACTGCGTACCAATCCTCAGCTCCGACAAGTTGCTCAATTTCTAGGATAAGCCTACGATTTTTTCGTCGTTCGAACCAATTGAAGCGTAGGTGGTTTGCGGCAGTGGCTATTTCAATCGTTTGTAGATATTCATAACAGTAGACGGCTGCCTGTGGATCCGATTTCATACACTGGGCGAGCCCAGCGAGAGTCTGTTGATAATTTGGCGGGGAGTGCTGGAGCCACTCGAGTGCTTTTTCGAATAGGTGTTGCAGCGTTTGACGTTCACTACGCAACAAGCCTGCTTGATAATCAGCTTGGTTTGGTAGCGTATGCCTTGCGGATTTAGTGGGTGCAGGTTCCAATCGAAAATATCCAAATCACTTGTAGAATAGTTAATATGAATTAAAAAAGTTGCGTTGCAAGCCAAATGGTTCACGGGTAAAAGTTTAGATGCGTACAGTAGGTTCACAGCGGTTACTATGACTCAGGATACAATATTACCCGGTTTTGTCTATCTCGTAGGTGCTGGTCCTGGCGATCCCAGTTACATTACGTTACGAGCAGCTGAATGTCTCAAACAGGCAGATGTCGTACTCTATGATTTCCTAGCCAATCCGTTGATTTTACAGCATGTTCGTTTTGATGCGAGATGCGTTTGTCTTGGCCGCCACGGAGTCGGCAAAATCTGGACGCAACAGGAAATCAATGATGAATTGGTGCGGTTAGCACAGCAAGGATTAAAGGTCGTCAGACTCAAGGGCGGAGATCCAGCGATTTTCGCTCGCTGTGCCGAAGAGATACATGCTTTAACCTCGCATAACATTGATTACGAGGTCGTGCCGGGAATTACAGCGGCAATGGCTGCTGGCAGTTGTATTGGTGTTCCCCTGACGCACAGAGATTTTGCTTCGGCGGTTGCTTTCGTAACCGGCAGTGAACAACTTGGCAAAGAATCTTCTTCATTGGATTTTCAAGCACTGGCGCAGTTCCCCGGGACGTTAGTGTTCTATATGGGCGTTACGACGGCTGAGTTATGGACCAATGAGCTAATGGCAAATGGCAAGTCGCCGGATACGCCTGCGATGATTGTGAGACGCATTAGCTGTGTGGATCAGTTTTCAGTAAAATGTAGACTGTCAGAAGTTCAGGATTTTTTTAGGGGGACGCAGCGCATTCGCCCCCCAGCTATTGTAATTATAGGTGAGGTAGCGGGAGCGGCCGACATGAATTCATGGTTTGAGAAACGCCTGTTATTTGGCCAACGAATTTTAGTGACTCGCAGCGAGGAACAAGCTCAGGAGTTTACCGCGAAGCTGACTGAGTTAGGCGCTGACGTATTAGTTCAACCAGCGATTGAAATCAGTCCACCGGAATCCTATGAAGAGGTAGATCAAGTCATTCACAGGATTTCTGATTTTAAGTGGATTGTCTTTTCAAGTCGCAATGGTGTTCAATATTTTCTGGATCGGTTGGCTGCGCTGGGGTTGGACGCTCGCCAGTTTGCAGGTGTTAAGATCGCAGCGATTGGACCAGGTACTGCGGCGGCACTGAAACAACGACACTTAAAGTGTGATTTAATTCCGGCCGAGTATCGAGCGGAATCATTAGCGGAGTCGTTACATGACGAGGCTTCTGGCAGTTCCATGTTATTGGTACGTGCGAGCCGAGGTCGTGATACTTTATCTGAACTATTGAAAAACGCTGGAGCGGAGGTCACGCAAGTCGTTGCCTATATGAGCCGTGATGTCACTGAAATCGACCCAGTTGTGGCGACCGCACTTGCCGCAGGAGAAATTGACTGGATTACAGTTACTAGCTCTGCAATTGGCCGTAGCCTAGTCACATTACTTGGCTCAGCGATAGGCCAAGCCAAAGTTGCTAGCATTAGTTCGATTACCAGCGGCGCTTTAAGTGCATGCGAGGTGACGGTTGACGTGGAAGCCCAAGAACATTCACTTGACGGACTTGTTTTAGCGATTACCGAAAGTTTACAGTAAACAGATTGGATACATGTTTTCTATCATTGAAAGCAATTGTTAGTTAGAATGATGGAAAGACAGTGACATTCAAATTGCAATCGAAAACGGAGCATGCATCAATATGAAGAGTGATCAATCAAATCAAACCGCAAGGTCATTGATTAATCGCCGCCACGTGCTGCAATCGCTTGCCGCGGCTTCCTGTTTTCCACTGACAGCACCTGCGGTCGTTCAGGCGGCTAACATTAAGCCCGCTTGGAAGGCATCGATCAAGAAGGGATTAGATTGGGTGATGCGTACTCAGTCATCGCTGGGACATTGGACTGCTGGGAATTATCCTACAGCGATGACAGCTTTAGCAGGTACCGCTCTGATTTGTTCAGGTTCCACAACGACGCAAGGTCCCTATGCTCGCGGTATCCGAAAATGTGTTGATTATATTACCACTAAAGCGCGTTCCAATGGACTGATTGGCGACCCCTTGTCGGACAATCGTTATACCTATGGGCACGGTTTTTCGATGTTGTTTTTATCACAGGTTATTGGTGAAGAAGAAGATCTAGAACGCCGCGAAGAATTAATACAGATTCTAAAGAAGGCAGTTGAATTTAGCGCAAATGCCCAAACACCCTCAGGAGGTTGGGGTTACGTCAGTGCGAAAGACGGCAACAACTTTGACGAAGGTTCGACGACGATCACGCAAGTCCAAGGATTGCGTGGTTGCCGTAACGCGGGAATTCCTGTTTCTTCAGAAATTATCGACAAAGCGCGTAAGTATATATACACGTGTAAGAATCCCGATGGTGGTATCTCCTACAGTTCGCGAAATCGAGGATCTTCTCGTCCCGCGATTACTGCTGCGTCGCTTGCTTGCTTGTACAATGCTGGTGACTACGAAAGTGAGCATGTACCCTCGATGCTGGCGTACACGAAGAAGAATTTATATAACATCTCCACGGGTGCGAGATCGTTTGGCCACTGGCATTATACGTACTTGTATTATTCACAAGTTGTTTACCGCCAAGGAAAAAAAGAATGGTTGCCCTTTCGCGACCAATTGTATGATCGTATTTCAAAAGAGCAGACGGATAACGGTAGCTGGACGGGTAACATCGGACCGATTTATGTCACGGCTTGCAATTTAATTATCATGCAACTCGACCAAGCTTATGTACCGATCTATCAGCGTTAGGCGTTAAATTTAGGCCACGATTAACGCGAATCCTATTGCTCTGTTCACCAGAAACCCATGAATCACTCGATCATGAGTATTTTGGTGTTATCCCGATTTTGATAGAGCTTTAATATCGCGTCGCTATTGAGCGTACCGTTTTGGATAAGTAATTCAGAACGTTGTTCAGCTTGGCGTCCCATTAATTTGATCCAGCGTCCCATTAATGATTGTTGATAGTCGATGCGTTTGTCCGGGGGATCAATAAAGTCATAAAATTTGTCACTGAGTTGTAGTTGAGCAAAGCTTGGGATGCGATTAAGAGACTGCCACGTCACATAGCGAGTGGCGGAATAGTTATCGTTGAGTAATTGCAGCAAATACGGGAATCGCCAATGCATCGCAGAGGTTTTGCGAGTTGGTTCCCAACTCATGTGCCAAGCAGCAAGTGTACGGTGGATCGCATTTCCTTGCATGATCCAGACAATTCCCGCAGCGGTATTTTGATAGGTTGGCTTGAGCTTTATTGCATCATGTCCGTACCATTGTGTTAATGTATCGGCCGTCCATTGCAATGGTTTGTCGAGGTGACAGAGGTTACAGGCATTGGGTTTTTCATTTTGTTTAACCGCTGTCACCCGCGGAATATCGATCTTGTGACCACGAATTCCACCCATCATGGCATAGGAAGTGTGTGGCATATGACAGTTGTAGCACAGGCTAGCGTCGGTACCTTGTTGATGATGCGTATGGGATTCAAGCTCTGCGGTGTACTGGGATTCATGATGGCATTGAACGCAAGCATGGTTCGATTCCATCTTTTTACCGAGCAAGTCATTTTGGTCTTGCATAGAGTGAATACTATGGCAACTGAGGCATGTCATGTTACCATTTAGATAACACTCCGATTTGGCCATTCCCTGAAACTCACGGCCGCCAATGCGAATGCTACCATCGTTCCAGTGCATGTTGTAATACAGCGTGTCTTTCTCAAGTGTTTCATATTCGATTAAATCAATATGCATCGCCATGTTATCGCCTGGTTTGAATCCTATACCCTCAGCGACAAATTTCTTTAACGAATGTGCTTCAAATAAACTATGGCATTGTGCACAGGCCTGTACCTGTTGTTCTTTGTCGAGTTTTGATGGATTGGTAATGTAGGTTGGCGCAGTATTTTCAGATAGATGCGATTGGTACCGTGTTAGCGGATTCTGAAAGTGATCCACGTGTTGTTTTCCGGGACCATGACACGCTTCACAGGCAATGCCTAAGTCGACCACATTGGTGTCGAACGAAAGATTCTCTTCACTAATTAGGGTGGGACGTCCAGCGACAGTGTGACAGGCAATGCAACTTGAATTCCAGTTAGTGGGTGGCCGACCAAGTGAAGGATCGACAATAAATGAATCTTCATAGGGAATCCAGCGCTTGTCGGCAATTAAATAGACCCACGGAAATAACATGAGTGCATTGTTTTCGACTTGTTGTAGATCACCGCCTTGTAAATCGTTCGCTGGCTTTTCAGTTTTTGGGTTGGAATTATTAAGTGAAATCCAGAACATCTGCATTGAATGGGAACCGGTGACCATCACAATACGTTGGTCGCTCATGGGTGGGTTTGGGTGATTGCGAATAGTTACAGGATTTTGATGCATTTCCCATTTTGGCTCGGGCGTTCTGACCCAATGTTGATCGCCTTGCATAAAAATTTTGTACGTGGTCTGCCCCACCTTTAGTTCGCGACCATCAAAGTCAGCTTGAATCGCAACTGGTGAGGCAATTTGTGTCATCGTACGATGGTATGAGGCAAACCAAGAATTGTGCTGTTCTTGATGACAGGCGATGCAAGTCTGTGCTCCTACATAATCATCGTGATTGACAACTCGAGGTACAGCATTAGAAAGTTGCACATCATAGGTATTGTCGCGTAATAGCAAGCTGGTAATACACCAGCTCAGACCGAGCAGTATGGTGATGATCCACCAGTGATGAGGCTTACCTCGTTTTTGATAGTTCAGCCATAAAGGCGTTAAACCAAACAGCACTAAGATGGTAACAACGGTGTATTCAAGCAGATGGTCCATAGCGAACTTTTATGGCAAATAGTAATGCAATTATGATTTGTGGAGACTACGGTTTTGGAATGGGAATAGGAGGTACACCGTTAGGGACGCGTCGCGGTGGTGCTCGGTAAACAGGAACGAGTTGCAAACCGAACCCACGATTAATTTCTTGAGTCGCTCGTTCTGACCAAGGGGTTCCAGCGTGTAGTTTAATCACCGTATTATATAGTTCAACGGCTCGTTCAATATATGGTTGGCTGACTTCAGCCGCAGATAGCTTGGATTGTCCGGTAATATCCCAACCGACAAGTCTGCGATTGGGAGGTTGTAGCAATGGTGCGGTTTTCGGATCGCGGATAAATACTTCCAGTGCAGCGCCATACTCATAGACTCGGGCTTGATAGGCGATAAGTTGCGCATAGATCAAGTCATAGTTAGCTTGCCAGCGAGCGTTTAGTTCTGATTCACGCAGTTTGTAGCCGTTTTCGAGAGCTTTCTGGGCATTGGCAAGATAACTAAGATAGGTTTTTGCTTTTTGTTGTTCTTGTCGAGCTTGACGCAAGAAAGTTGCTGAATCCGTCGAAAATCGCATCCGCATTTCAATAATTTCGGCGGTTTGTTCATTAAGTGGATTTAGATCTAGAATAACTTGCCAGATGAAGGTTCGCAGAGGAGTTTCATCGCGTTTGGCAAACTGATATTGGCGGCTATCAAGGTCTGGTAAGTAAGGTTTCATCGCTTTTAGTTTGTAACGTCGCTTATCGGCTTCGCCCCGCACTAAATTTTTCTCAATCGTGGGCAACATAAAGAAAATCCCGCCCGATTCGCGTGCGACTCGACATTGTTCATACGGCCCGAAGCCACTGGAAAAGGCATCGGTTCGGCGGCGAAATCCATTGGTTTGAAGCTGTTCTACAAAAGCGGTTTCTGGTCCGCGGTCGACTTTCAACCAATGTACGACACCGGTTTGTGGATGTTGCCAGCGCATATAAGCGTGGGGATATCCAAAAACGGCTTCGCGACCCAAAAAATACGTGCGGCACTCAGCAACTTTTGCTACCTGTACGGCGTTCTCTAAAAATTGAAGGTTATTTTCTGGATTGCCACTTTCATCACTCACAACGATTAAGGCCATTTGTCGTTGACCGCGCGAGGTATAGCTTGTGTGATCATTGATAGCACGAACGATCGCTGGACAGATAAGTTCAGCACCAGAGGGATCGATAGGTACTTCATTAATCGCTTTTTTGATGAGTTCAAGATTTGATGTTGGTTTATCGGTATGTCGAATATACCCGGATCCAAAACTAGTGATGGCGGTGAGCAAGTGGTCGCCCGTAGTGGCGTCGGCTAATCCTAATTCGGTATAGATTTGATTGATCCGTTCGCGAATTTCTTTTTGATCGTTCCGCATACTTACGGATTGATCGAAGGCCCAGACGACGAGGACGTCACTTTCTTGGAGCATAAAAACGAGTTCTTGGGTAATACGATCCATGGCTTGCTGGATATTGTCAACGACTTCGCGCGGGTCGCCGTAGGATCCGAGTGGGATAGTTGTTAGTAACGAATCAGAAACGCTTGCTGGTAATGTGATTTCCGAAGCAGCCATTTCGGTAGGTTCAACTTTACTGTCGTTAACTTCGGCATCGAACTGAGCTTCGGAGAATTTGGCGGCACCGATAGCGGTGGGGATCCCAGCGGCCGGGGCAGCCGTGGGGTCGGTATTGATTTCTTCCGAGGGAGTCATGTCTTCTTCAAGTTCGACGGTGACCATTTCTTCTTCGAGGACGATTTCTTCTTCAGGGGTATTGAGGACGACCATATCGAGTGATTCAAGGATTTCAGGTGTCATGGTCAGGACACCGAGAGCGATGAAGATCAATGTGTGGACGAAGGTGGATATGCCTAGAGCACCGACGTTTTGTAGAACTTGCCTTAGTGTTTTACGGCTGCGTATTTGTTCGTCGGTGAAAACGCCATGTGGCGCACCGTCGGGTTCCACCTGAGTAGTTTCAGGTTGCAATCCCGCAGCTTCTGATCGTAAATGGGCGGGCATCAAGTTGTTTCGTTCTGAAGCCATAAGACAGGAAAGAGATTATGATATGCGGGCGTCTACTGCTTTGATTATAGGTGATTTTACGTTCTGCGTCCGCTGTAATTTTTGATCATAAATTGTACGAGTTAGTACGGATGTGAAAGAATGGGCAATCTTTGATAACTCGCAATTCAAGATAATAGTGGTTTTGGGGGCCGATGCGGGAATGCGGTATTGGCAGATATTTTCAGAAAATAGGTAGCGAATGGCGATAGGCGATTTTGTGTGGAAAACCGCAGCCTCCTCAGAGACGAATTGACAATTCAGTCTACCCCTGTAGTTTACTGATGTTATGATACGATTATTGTTGAGATGTTTGTTATTAGCTGGATTTTATTATGTCGCGTATTGCCGTATATACAGGCTCGTTTGACCCCGTCACCTTAGGGCATTTGAATATTATCGAACGGGCGCGGAAACTCGTAGATACTTTGATCGTAGGAATTGGCGTGAATGTAGAGAAGCAATCGCTGTTTACGCTTGATGAGAGACTTAACTTAGTCCGACAAGTAACGGCGAAGTGGGACAATGTGCAAGTGCAAACGTTCGAAGGACTAGCTGTTACGTTTGTACGTGAGTGTGAGGCGCGAGTCATGATTCGTGGTGTTCGACCGCTGACAGATATTGCTGGCGAATTTACCGTTATGATGGCCAATCGTCAGCTGGACCCAGAAATCGAAACAGTATTCCTCATGGCTGACGAAGAATTCTCACACGTCTCGAGTACGCTGATTAAGCAAATCGCTGAATTCTCAGATGATGAAATGCTCGTACGATTTGTGCCAGCAGAAATTATCGGACAATTGCGTCAAAAGCTGTCCTCGACCGATAGCTAGTTCTCGTGATTACGTAGTTCTTGCTGCAGATAGCTTGCGCGTTGAATATTCCGATCCGCAATGTCTAAGGCGGCACC
>Ga0315315_10003866_pt1 | contig 13806 bp, 12 predicted proteins | sample M140m3416metaG_FD_203699 | JGI IMG/M metagenome (GOLD analysis project Ga0315315, IMG submission 203699) | Ammonia-oxidizing marine archaeal communities from Monterey Bay, California, United States - M1 40m 3416 | ecosystem: Environmental > Aquatic > Marine > Intertidal zone | place: USA...
CAGCAAACGCTTAATGAGCTTCGCAATCATCTGACCGATCAGGCGGCAGACATCGCTGCGCTGGAGGATATGCTGGCGTTTTATCGCGGTGTGCTGGCGCCGGAAGAGGGCGATACCTCGGTGGTGTTGCGTGACCCGGAATTAGTGTTTTCGGGCGCGGCCGGACGCTGGCGGTTCACAATGGTGATCCATCGCGGAGAGGGTGGCGAGAGCGTCTATCGTGGCCAATTGGACCTGCGTATTCGGGGTCAGGGGCCGGGTGAACCCACACTACTGTCAGTCAGCAAAGTTGACAGCACAGCTGAATCTAGTGTATTCCCAATACGATTCCGTTACTTACAGCAGATTCAGGTGGTGATTTCTCTTCCTGAGGCATTTGTTCCGGAGACGATTGAGTCGGTTGTCACGCTGACCGGGCCGGTTCGCAAAACGGTTCAGCGCAGCGATCGCTGGCAGGATCTGGTGAGTACCAGCCTTGCACTGCAGCCGTAAAATAGAAGAAGAGTGAACGAGAGTGAGGAGTTACATCATGCGTAATCGGAGAGAAACCATGACGACTGGCGCATCTTCAGGCGGCACCACCCTGATCTCATCGGAAACCACCGTCAAGGGAGACATTACCTTTACCGGGCAGCTCGATGTCGAGGGGACCGTAGTGGGCACTATTCAGGCCGGGTCGGGCGACGCCGTGTTGCGCGTCGTGTCGGGTGGCCGCGTTGCGGGCGAAATCAAAGTGCCTCATGCAACGATTAACGGCACAGTCGAGGGCGATATTCATACCAGTGAACGATTGGTCCTTGCGGAGCAGGCGCAGATTGACGGTGACGTGTATTACAACCTTATCGAGATGTCTGTGGGCGCTAAGGTCAATGGTGGGCTGCGCCACTCCAGCAATGTGGCCGATGATCTTGCCGCAAAGCGAGAGGCCAAGGTCTCCGAGACCAGTCCGACCAGCTGAGCGGCACTCACGCGGCTCATCTTCGGAAATCTTCAGCGGCACCCTCTGTCTGCGGGGGATTTCCGGTACACTTGTCACCACAGTGAGCACAGTGCCCCCAAGGGTATGCGAGATCTTTTATGAGCGTGGTTGAAGCCTTTGACCCCAGCGAAATCCGTCTTTCCGCAAACGCGGTGAGTAAGGTGCGTGCGTTGGTAGAAGACGAGGGCAACCCCGGCCTCAAGCTCCGCGTGTATATCACCGGCGGGGGTTGTTCAGGCTTTCAGTACGGATTTTCGTTTGATGAAGCCGTCAGCGAAGACGATATGGTAGTGGAGCGCGATGGCGTGACGGCGCTGATCGATGCCATGAGTTACCAATATTTGGTGGGCAGTGAAGTGGATTATTCTGAAGGACTTGAAGGGTCGCGCTTTGTCGTGAATAACCCTAACGCCACCACGACCTGCGGCTGCGGCGCTTCCTTCTCTATCTAGTTTCCGGCGGGGTAAATACCCCCCAGAACCCGAGCACCCAATGCACCCGTCACCGCTGGCACATTGCCTGGCAATCCAGCGAGCGTCTGCTTGGCGAGCCAGGCAAAGGCCCAGGCTTCGACCCACTCCGGATCCACGCCCACTGCGTCGGTAGTCGTCACGTCCAATGCCTCCAAGCGCGCTGTCAGGCGACTGAGCACCAGCGGATTCCGCGCACCGCCACCGCATATTCTGACGACGTCGAGGTTTTGCGATTCCAGCACTCGGGCGAGGCTTTCCACCGTCAGTTCCGCCAGGGTTCTCTGCACGTCTGCGGGCCTCTCTTCACCGGTCAAGTGCGTATCCAGCCAGCCGAGATGAAAATATTCGGGACCGGTACTTTTCGGCGGGGGTTGAGAAAAATAAGGGTCAGTCATGAAACCCCGAAGCAGTGGTTCGATCACCGTGCCCGTCGACGCCCACGCACCGTCTTGATCAAAAGGGGTGTGTTGGTGTTGTGCGACCCAACTGTCCATTAACGTATTACCGGGGCCGGTGTCCCATCCTTGCACCTGCCCCTCCGCCGATACTAGCGTGACATTGGCGATACCGCCGATATTAGCGATGCCACTTGCCACACCCTGACGCACCAATTGCGCTTGATGAAACGCGGGTACCAGTGGGGCGCCCTGTCCGCCCGCAGCCATATCACGGCGCCGGAAATCGGCGACCACGGTGATTCCTGTGAGTTCGGCGAGCCGGCTGGGGTCCCCTATTTGCAAGGTATAGGGTGCGTCGCCCTGCGGTTGGTGGCGGAGCGTTTGGCCGTGACTACCGATCGCTGTAATGGCATCGCTATCCAAAGACGCCGAGGACAGCAGCACCTCTACCGCGGCCGCGTACTCGTCTGCCAGATATCGGTCTAGGGTTGCCAATCGATGCAGTTCATCCTGCCCGGACTCGCGGAAGGCGAGGATTTCCTTGCGGAGAGAGACGGGCATCGGACGGTGATGGCTCTGGAGCAGCGTGTCCTGATTGCCGTCACTCGAGATGAGCACCGCGTCAATGCCGTCGGCGCTGGTGCCCGACATCAAGCCGATAAAATGGGTGTGACTCACTCTACCGATGCCAGCTGCTGTGCACTGCGGAGGCTGGCGAGTTGCTGGGTCGGTTGGCGGATCGAGGCGAGGTAGCGCGGGAGCTCGTCTTCGGGCAGCGATCTCGCTTTCGGCAGCATTTTGTGGACGGTGCGCGGATTGCGGTGCACGCCGTTGACCAGAAATTCGTAGTGAAGGTGGGGCCCGGTAGCAGCGCCGGTTGAGCCCACAGTGCCGATGACATCACCCTGGGTCACCCGGACACCTTTTTTCACCTTTAGGCGATGCAGGTGCAGGTAGTGCGTCTCGAACTGCTCGCCATGCTGGATAAACGCATAGTTGCCATTAGCCCGGGTGTAGCCCGCTTCAATGACACGCCCATCGCCGGCTGCATAAACGGGGGTACCCCGCGGTGCAGCGTAGTCGGTGCCCCGGTGCGGTCGCTGGGTCTTGTAGATGGGGTGCAACCGATTCGGATTAAAGTTAGAGCTGACGCGCGTGAAATCCAGGGGAGCGAGTAAAAAAGCTTTGCGCATACTCACGCCTCTCTGGTTGTAGTAGCTGGTATCACCCTCGACATCGGTGTAGCGGTAGGCCTCAAAGGTTTCTCCGCGGTTGGTAAAGCTGGCTGCGAGAATCGGGCCATCGTCAAAGCGTGCGCCGTCGAGCATCAGCTCCTCGTAAAGCACGTGGATGGTGTCTCCGGTACGTGGGTCGAGCACGAAGTCGATCACGCCGCCAAAGATACCCGCCAGCTCCATGATCATGGCATCGCTTAGACCGGCCTGTGTTCCGGCAATAAACAGCGAACTGTCGATAGTCATTGAGATATCGCGAGCAACGCGATCAGGCTGCTTCGCCAGATCGGTGGCAACGTAGACATCCCCTTTCAGGGAATACAGGGTCGTTAATAATGGTGACTGAATGTGCCGCAGCGTCAGCAGGTCGCCCTCGACATTCGACTGAAAGCTAATGGTTTCGCCTGGGTAAATACGTTTCAAAGACCGGTCGTCGTTGGCGCGTGCTACGCGGTAGAGATCGGTGTCGGTAAAACCCGCGCGGTTAAAAATCAGGCTCAGGTTGTCGCCGTCCTGCACGGCAAAATCACGCCAGGGCGGCTCAGCCGGTGCCTCAACGACGGGCTCTGGGGGCACGGCCGGCTCAAGCTCGGCAACAAGCGGTTTTTCGATAGCGGTGACACGACTGTCCCCGGCAGTGGCTGGCTCGCGGCCGTCCCCGGGACCTGACAATGACAACCCCATGACCAACAGTAATGCGCCGACGGTCGCCAGCCATAGTAGCGGTCGACGGTGGAGCGGCGTCTCGGATTGTGTCAGCGATGTGGCCCCACGGGGGGCGGGTTTACGAGGCATGGTGTCTCGTCTTTGCGCTTGTCTGGTCGGCATTATATACGGCAGAGCAAGGCGTTCGGATACCGCGCGGCGCAGATTGCTATGGCATTGCTCCCGAGCCCATGACCGCTGGTTTGTGGGATACTCGCGCCATGCCCCCGACGGGCAGTCTTTTGATGCCGATTTACCAGAGAGCACACAGTTAACCATGCCCAGCGAATTATTAGCCGACCTTCGTGAACGCGACCTGATTTTTCAGATTGCGGGGGAGGATGTGCTCGACGAATGGCTCTCTGCTGAGCCTCGCACCCTCTATTGTGGTTTTGATCCGACAGCCGATAGCCTCCACATTGGTTCATTGGTTCCCCTTTTGGTGCTGCGGCGCTTTCAGGAGGCTGGACACCGGCCCATTGCGCTGGTGGGTGGCGCCACCGGATTAATTGGCGACCCCAGCTTCAAGACGGCCGAGCGGCAGCTCAACACTCCCGAAGTGGTCGCAGACTGGGTAGCAAAAATTCGCGAACAGGTGAGCCAGTTTATTGATTTCGAGGGGGATCACCCGGCGCGGGTGGTCAATAATCTCGACTGGACCGCCGATCTAACAGCGCTCGATTTTCTTCGCGATGTGGGCAAACATTTTTCTGTGAACAACATGATCGGTAAGGAGTCGGTGCGCCAGAGACTGGATCGCGAGGGTGCGGGCATCAGCTTTACCGAGTTTACTTATATGATCCTGCAGTCTTTCGATTTTTCCGAGCTCTATCGGTTGCACGGCTGCGGATTGCAGATTGGGGGTTCTGACCAGTGGGGCAATATCACCGGCGGGATCGATCTGACCCGGCGGCTGCATGGCGCACAGGTCTTCGGCTTGACCCTGCCCTTGGTCACAAAGGCTGACGGTACCAAGTTTGGCAAGACCGAATCCGGTACGATCTGGCTCGACGCGCACAGAACCTCCCCCTACGCTTTCTATCAGTTTTGGCTTGGCACGGCGGACGCGGACGCCTACCGGTTTCTGCGCTATTTCACCTTTCTTCCAATCGAAGACATTGTCGCGGTTGAGCAGGCTGATGCCGAACGCTCGGGTCGGCCCGAAGCGCAGCGTATTTTGGCGAAGGAAGTGACTCGGCTCGTCCATGGTGATGAGGGACTCAGTGCTGCTGAGCGCATCACCGAGGCGCTCTTTTCCGGTGACCCCAGTACCCTGGCAGAGGCTGACCTGGAGCAGCTGGCCCTAGATGGATTACCCACTGACACGATTCATCGCAGCGAATGCCCCCCTACCCTGACCCAATTACTGGCCCAGGTGGGTGTGGCCTCAGGCAAGCAGGTTAAAGATGCTCTGGCGCGCGAGGCTGTTTTGGTTAACGGGCTCCCGGTAGCCGGCGGGCCCACGGCATCCTGCGACACAGCCCTCGCCTCGGAGCACGCCTTGCATAATCGCTTTTTTCTGGTTCGCTTTGGTAAAAAGAAATATCACCTACTCGTTGATGGCGCCTGACTCAGCTCTGGCTGAACCAGACGCGACGTTTTTAAATGTCGATGTAAAGGGAATGCGGCGACCACTTTGGTGACTCCATACGCAGGGTAGCAGCTGTCTGACGAGGGCACGGCCAGTGAAAAGTCTCTATTTGATGCGACACGCAAAATCGAGCTGGGAAGACGCCTCCCTTGCTGATATTGAGCGGCCGCTTAATTCGCGCGGGCGACGCGATGCGCCGAGGATGGGCGCGACACTGGGCGCCCGTCTGGTGCCCATGACTTTCTATGTGAGCCCCGCTGAGCGAGCGCAACGGACATTTCGCGGGATCCAAAAAAACTGGAGTGGTTTAAAAAAGACGCACGGCGTGACCACGCCCGCGCTTTACACGTTCGATTATCGTGAAGTCTTGGACTGGATCGCCCGGCAACCTGCCGGGGCGGAGCGCCTTGCATTAATTGGCCATAACCCAGCGCTGACTGAACTCATCAATTATTTCGTGAGTGCGGGCACTTTGGATAATCTGCCGACCGCGGGATGGGTCGAACTGCTGCTCAGTATCGACGACTGGTCCCAGGTTCGCCATGCCGAGGGAACGGGCGAGCTGGTATACCGTTTATTTCCCCGCGAATTGTCTGAGACAGACTGATGCTACCCGTCATCTTTGGCCTGTCGGGCCCGGTACTGACATCGGATGAGAGCACGTTTTTCAAGCAGGTCAATCCGGCCGGGTTTATTCTGTTTGCCCGCAACATCGAGCACCCCGTTCAACTGCGAGCCCTGACCGATGCATTGCGCGAACTCTCGGGCCGGGCGGCTTTACCCATTTTGATTGATCAGGAGGGCGGGCGCATTGCACGGCTTGCACCGCCTCATTGGCGGTCCTGGCCCGCTGCAGCCGCGCTAACCGGCTCGGCCGCGACAGGGTCAGCCGGCGATGTGGCGCGCGCCGTGGAACGGGTGCGCTGTAATTATGAGGCGCTCGGCCTGGAACTCGCGTCGGTGGGTATTACGGTGACGTGCGCGCCCGTACTGGATGTCCCCCAGCCCGACGCTCACGATATTATCGGCGACCGCGCTTTTGGTGACGCAGCTGAACTTGTTTCCAAGATGGGTCGCGCGTGTCTGGAAGGCCTGCAGCTGGCGGGCGTGGGTGGGGTGATCAAACATATTCCGGGACACGGTCGAGCGCGAGGGGATTCCCATGAAACCTTGCCGCGGGTATCGGTCGACAGAAATCAATTAGCAACGGATTGCGCACCGTTCAACCAGTTAGCTGATGCAACCATGGCGATGACGGCGCACGTGATCTACGAAGCCTGGGATGGCGAGCATTGCGCCAGTGTCTCGCCTCGCGTGATCAAGGAACAGATTCGCGAGGGTATCGGTTTCGATGGCCTGTTGATCAGCGACGATCTCGACATGAAAGCCCTTTCGGGCGACATACCGAGTCGTGCCCGAGCCGTGCTCGAGGCAGGCTGCGATATTGCACTGAACTGCTGGGGAAAACTGGCTGACATGGAGGGCATTGCGGCACAGGTACCGCCTATGACGCCGCAGGGAGCTGAACGGCTGGCGCGAGCGTGCGAGCCGCTCACGATAATACAGGACTCATCGGCACTGACTGCGCGTATTGAGGCGTTGATAGCGCGGCGGGATGCACGCACGTAACCCCACCTTTTTGGGTGCATTAGCCGGATGATTCCCTACAATAGCGCGATGCGTTGGAACCCTTCTTTTTTCTTCATCCTGCTCGTTCTGTCATCACAGATGACGGGGTGCAATGCGTTGGCGCCCCATCGCGACGCTGGCGCCCCCGGGGGTGACGGTTGGCAGGCCTGCGAAGCGGAACGACCGAACGTTTGCACCATGATCTACGATCCCGTTTGCGCCCGGCGCAGCAGCGGAGAGGTGGCCGACTACGCTTCGCCCTGTAATGCCTGTGCGGATGTCACCGTGACGGGCTGGCATCCTGAAACCTGCGAGGAATAGCATGTCTCTCACCAATCGTATTCTGCTTGCCATGCTGGCGGGGATTGCCCTGGGCTCCTTGCTTGATTGGCTAATGGGTGCCGTTGACCCGGACTCTGGGCTGTTCGCTTTTATCGAGGACGGATTAATTCTCGGCCTGTTTGACGTGGTGGGGCGGATCTTTATCGCCTCCTTGAAGCTGCTGGTTGTACCTCTGGTCATGGTCTCACTGATTTGTGGCATGAGCTCGCTGGGTGCAGGCAGCCGGATGGGTTCGATCGCGGGTAGAACCGTTGGCCTGTACTTGTTTACGACCTGCGTGGCGGTATCGCTTGGCTTAACGGCAGCGCTCCTGATAGGCCCTGGCAAGGGTGTTGAGGCCATGACATCGGCAGCGTTTGAGGCCAAACCGCCGCCGCCGCTGACCGATACGCTGGTCAATATTTTCCCGAGTAATCCGTTCAAGGCCATGGCTGAGGGCCAGATGCTGCAGGTCATTGTCTTTGCGCTACTGGTGGGGTTCGCGCTCACCCGCGCGGGTGAGGCGGGAGAGCGGATCGCCGGCTGGTTCCGCGACATGGAAGTGATTGTCATGAAAATGGTGGGGATCTTGATCGAGCTCGCGCCTTACGGGGTCTTTGCGCTGTTGACCAAGCTCTTCGCCACCATGGGATTTGGCACCATCATCGATCTGGCGGCGTATTTCTTTACCCTGCTTGGGGTGCTCCTATTTCATGGTTTGGTGGTGTACACCAGCCTTTTGAAGACACTCACCGGTTTGAGCCCCCGGATTTTGTTGCAGAAAATGCGCCGCGTGTGGGCGTTCGCTTTCTCTACCGCATCTTCTGGCGCCACGCTGCCGATTACCCTGCGGGTGGTGGAAAAGCGACTCGGGGTCAGCAAAAGTGTGGCGGGCTTCTCGGTGCCGCTGGGCGCGACGATCAACATGGATGGCACGGCCATCATGCAGGGAGTGGCGACCGTTTTTATTGCTCAGGTCTATGGCATTGATCTCTCCGCCGGGCAAATATTAATGGTGGTGCTCACCGCTACGCTGGCTTCGATCGGCACCGCGGCCGTACCGGGTGTGGGTTTGATTACCCTGGCCCTGGTTTTGCAGCAGGCGGGGCTGCCGGTGGAGGGCGTGGCGCTGATTATTGGCGTGGATCGTTTCCTCGACATGGTGCGCACCATGGTCAATGTCACGGGGGATGCGACGGTGGCCACGATCGTGGCGCATCAGGAAAGCCAGTTGAATCACACTATTTATTTGGATCCCAGCGCAGATCAAGACGGCGATACGGCGGCGGGCGAACCCCAGACGACAGGAGCCACAGCATGAGCTTGAAAGTGCAGGTGGTGCCGGTGACCCCTTACCAGCAGAACTGCTCAATCGTGCAGTGTGAGGCCACAGGTCTCGCGGCCATTGTCGACCCGGGCGGGGACATCGAGCGGATTGAGGCAGCAATTACGAAAATGGGCGCTACCGTGGAGAAGGTCCTGCTGACACATGGCCACCTCGACCATTGTGCTGCAGCGGATATCCTGCGACAGAAGCTCTCGGTGCCGATGGAAGGGCCGGAACAGGGCGACCGCTTTTGGATCGACAAACTGCCTGAGTGGTGTGAGATGGCGGGCTTTCCGCGCGCGGAGCCCTTTACACCCGATCGTTGGCTTGAGGATGGCGATAAGGTTACCGTTGGCCAGCAGACTCTTGAGGTTATTCATTGTCCGGGGCACACCCCCGGCCACGTGGTTTTTTTGCACCGCGAGGCCCAGCTCGCCTGGGTGGGCGATGTGATCTTTGCCGGCTCCATCGGTCGCACCGATTTCCCCCGGGGTAATCACGAGCAGTTGATTCACTCTATTCGCGAGAAGCTGTTCCCCATTGGCGATGACATTCGCTTTGTTCCCGGGCATGGCCCCGACTCTACCTTTGGGCAAGAGCGCGCCAGCAATCCCTTTGTGGCGGATGCGCAATACGGCTGACTAGGGAACGGGGTAGGGGTTGCCCGAAAAGACCGTCGCCTTGACCTTGATGCCCCTTATGGCATCGCCGCTCACGGTCATCGGGTCTGCCTCCAGCACCACAAAATCGGCGCGTTTGCCCGCGCGGATCGACCCAATTTCGTTCTCCCGGCCGATTACTTTGGCAGCGCCTGAGGTCACCGCGGTCAATGCCGAGGCTCGCGAGAGCCGCTCGGTTTCGAGGCCTTGGGCACCACTAATGGTTTCGCGCTCGCTCGCGGCCCATACCAGCGTCAAGGGAGACAATGGCGCCATAGGCGCATCGGAGTGCAGGGCGAGCGGCACCCTGTTGCGCTCCAGCGATCCGAGTCGAGTCATCTGGGCGGCGCGATCGGGCCCCAACCACGCTTTCGAATAGGCCTCTGACAGAATGTAATGATAGTAGGGATTCACCGAGGCTTGAGCGCCCAGCTTTGCCAGCTGTGCACTCTGCTGCTCGGTGCTGTAGGCCAGATGTTCTATCGTCGAGCGATGATCCGGGCGCGGGAAGTCTTGCTGCAGACCTTCGATCAAAGCCAAAAATCGGTCGACCGCGGCATCGCCGTTGGCATGGGCATGAAGCTGAAATCCCGCGCGCCAGAATACTTCGGCATAGGTACGGAGGATGGATTCCGGCACCATCCAGACACCCTCGTGCCCGTCGAGGTAGCCAGGTGGACCCATTTGTGCGAGCCCTGAAAAAATGGCGCCATCGATCATCAGCTTGAAGTGGTTCCCCACCGTTACGCGGTCGTCATTGCCGGCTTGCCACCCCAGAATCTCCGCTAGCGCCTCCTCGGGTGTTTTACCCCGGCTCAGAAAGTCGACAATGATCGGCGTCAGTATCAGGCGCACGGGCACGGGGTAGGCATGGGCTGCGGCCCGCACACCGGCAATCTCACCAACGGGATTACCATAAACCCCGGTACCCATGTCGAGGGCGGTGGTGACGCCAGCCTGATGCAGCATGGCGAGGAAGTTAAACATGCCGCCGCCGAAGCGCTGTGGCGCGAATACAAAGCCCAATTTGGGCACCACCGCTTTCAGGCCATTTTCATAAAAGTGACCGCGGGCCCAGTTGGCACCTTCTTCCATTTGCGCATCGGCTTCGGTGACCCCCAAGCTGTCCCAGGCCGCATCATTACCAATCAACTCGTGGAAGGAGCGATGCCAGAGCATCACGGGCTGCTCTCCAAACATCTCGTTGAGATCGTCGCGCCAGATCTCGCCGTGCCATAGGGGGTGATAGCCCCAAGTGATGAACGGCACAGCGTTGTCACGGTGTAGAGCGGCAAGTTCTGTGAGGCGGGCGCGATAACCCGCGGGGGTGGTCTCGCCCGGAAATTCGCCGGTAGGCAGCGACCAGTCATCCGGCGCCAGAAACGGAAACTGCGTGAGCACGGCGGGCAGCGCTGGGTGCACGTGGGGGTCGATGAACCCCGGCAGCAGAATGTCCTGTGAAAATTGGCGGTCGATGCGGCCATTACGGGCATCAACGAGTGGTTGAAGGGAATCTTCCGTTCCGACCGCAACGATCATCCCGTCTTCCACGGCGACCGCTGTGGCGGTGGGCAGAGCAGGCTCCATGGTGCGGATCAACTCTGCCGTGTACACCACGAGCTCTGCCCGGGCAGGCGCCGACACCAGGAGCAGTGATAACAGCGTGAAGCACAGTGGCGGTATAAAAAAGCGCGACATGTGGGGGGTTCTGCTCAGCGTGAGAATCAGCGGATGACTTTAACCCAATCTCCTGTGCGCGGCTCGCCGGTCGGATAGTAGCCGTTGATCAGCCGCAGCTGATTCTCGGCATCCGGTAATTTTACGCTGCTGGCGAGGGAGGCAAGGGTCGCCCCGCGGGGCACCTGAATGTAGTGCAGCGTGTGGCTGGTGCCAGTGACTTTTTCCCGGCCTGTCAGGGGGCGGAAGCTGTCGATAATAGTTCGAAAGCCAGTATCGGCGTCGGCAAGATCGGGTGCCTCGCCCTCAAATAAAAATCGGTAGCTGTGATCGATGACCGCGAGTCGAACGGACTGGCCTCCACTCGAGGCAATGGCAGTAGAGCCGTTCAGCCCGAACTGCTCAAGGGCCTCAAAGTCTGTGACATCGCCTTGAGCATTGGCGATCAGACTCGCCTCGGTGTCTTTATCGGGGTCAATTCGCGCCAGACCGATGCTGAGCGTCTGACTGCCATCCGCAGAGGTAGCCACAATGGCGCGGCTCGATTGACTGACGGTCCAGCCAGGGGGGTGGGCGAAGGTGAAATCAAGTTTATTGTGATAGAACCGATCGGGTTCGCCCTGTGCCTCGGCGCTCGCCCCGTACACCATTCCTTCGGTCTGGCGGCGGTATTCACCGGGGATCTCGGGGTTTAAGGGCATCTCGGCGATGTCGAGCTCGTTGGCCGCCCTGATCACGGTCTGCAATCGCAGATCATTGCGCGGGTGGCTGGCGTAGAGTCCATGATAGGTCCCGGAGGGCTTTCCGCTGGCCTTGGCCTGTGCCCGGCGATACTGCTCTTGGTCCTTGAGCACGCCAATTACTGAGAGCATCGAATCCACGTCGTAACCTGTCTGGTGCAGGTACTCCGCACCGGCTGAATCTGCCTCGAGCTCCATATCACGGCCAAAACCCGAGATGATCTCGGCGCCATACATGCTGGCCGCGTCGTAGACGTCTCCGGATCCCGTCAGGATGTAAGCGGAGACGGCGGCGACTTTGGAGGTGAATGATGCGGTCTTGCGCCGCGAATGATGCCGCTCGGTGATGTGGCCGATCTCATGGGCGAGCACCCCCGCGAGCTCTGCCTCGGTGTCGAGATAAGCCAGCAGTCCCCGATTGACATAAATCAGGCCTCCCGGCATCGCAAAGGCATTGATATCCGGCGAGTCGAGTAGCGTAAAGCTGAAGATCGGATTAGTGATGCCCGAATCGCGCAGTAGTCGCTCGCCCACTGCGCGCACGTAAGCATCCAGCTCCGGGTCGTCGTAAATGCCAATGTTATCAACGAGCTTTTGGTGTTCTTCGGCGACGTCGTCAGGCAACTCAACGGATCTACCGCCGATGGTAACGGTGGAAGCGGCGCTGGCGGCACCTGTCCACAGCAGCGCCATCACGGTCAGTATCGAGAGTGCGCGGTTCACAGTCATCGCTCAGTGATGAGCCGAAAGGTATTCCAGCAGCTGGTCGCCGAGGCTGTCGCACGCCGTGCCCTGAACTGGAGCGATAATGGGGATGGGCACCACGACTGCGGGCATGTAGCTCTGACCGCTTGCCACAGCACTCACCCGACCGACCTCTACCTTGTCGGTAAAGTCCCAGATAGTCGCCTCGTACTCCGACTCGGTGCCCCAGGTGCCGAAGCCAAAGCAGCCCGCCACGCCCGGACCAATCCCACAGCTCATGGACCCGGTGCTCTCGGTATCAACGGTATTGCCGTCGACCCAGATCATGTATTCGAGCTTCATCTCGGCAAAGCGATCAGCAACAGGAGGCAGCTGTAAGAGCCGGTCAATGGTCTGCGGCTGCATCGGGGCGGTGCGGGGTTCAAACCAAGGATAAAACTGGTTGATGAAGGCAATTTCGTTGATGACCTCGATGCTCGGGTCACCGCGGTGAATGTGGTCGCCAATACATTCGATAAAATCAAACTCGGTGTCGTAATCGGGAGCATGGCGCCGACCGAGAATCACGACGCTCGATTCTCCGATCCCGGCAACCGGCTCGTTATAGGTCATTTCATCTACCGTGGCGTTCACACAGCCACCTAGTAGCAGTGCGATGACGAGCAATCCCGACCAGCGGGATGCCAGATCTGCAATGCGCAGCCGCTTCATGATGTTTCCCCTGACGGGGCGGGATTCGCCGACGAAGCGTTGGCAGGTTGTCGTTCGTCAGGCTCTCTTTCGTCAAGTGATGTGGTGGTAATGTCCGCGGCGCTCTCGACAGCAACAGGCGTATCGGTTGGCGGCGCGCTGTCGGTCTCTGGCATCGACGATGATGTGCCCGCCGGCTGCTCGCGCGTCACGATGGTGTTGAGCCAGAGTGCAATGTCAGGTGTGGCGCCGAAGGTGGTCACAAAATGCGCCCCGGCATCTCGCAGCGCCACGACCGCTGCAAGATTGACTGCCTCTTCGTCAGTTTGCAGGAAAGCAGTGGGTGTCTTGCCGTAGGCGGTAATCGGCCAGGCTGCCACGCGCTCATCCGGGTTGAAGGTGAGCGCCCCATCCTCTTGCTGATGAATCGCTGAAATATCGACTAGCCTGAATTCATAGCGCATCCAGATCTCGTAAATCTTGACGTTAGTGTGGGTGGGAACGGTGTATTGCAGCTCGCCAATCGCTGGGATCAGGACACCGTCGATCTCTGCACGATGGCGCTCAACCGTCTCCCAATCGCGAATATGCACGACGTTTGCAAACATGCCGTCGAAAAGCGTATCCCAGAATTGAACCTGCGCTGCGCCGGTTTTGACTAGCCAGTCTGACTCTGC
>Ga0315315_10003868_pt1 | contig 13804 bp, 10 predicted proteins | sample M140m3416metaG_FD_203699 | JGI IMG/M metagenome (GOLD analysis project Ga0315315, IMG submission 203699) | Ammonia-oxidizing marine archaeal communities from Monterey Bay, California, United States - M1 40m 3416 | ecosystem: Environmental > Aquatic > Marine > Intertidal zone | place: USA...
TTAGCATTTTTAGAGCATGAAATTAATGATGCTAAGGATTCTGGTATTTTACTTTCTTTACATATGAAAGCGACTATGATGAAGGTTTCTGATCCTATCATTTTCTCACATGTAGTTAATGTGTACGTTGGGGATTTAATAGCAAAACATAAAACAACTTTTAATGAGTTAGGTGTTGATTTTAAAAACGGATTTGGAGATTTAGTTGCTAAACTTCAAAATATATCCGCAGAAAAAAGAATTGAAATTGAAAGTGATATTAAGTTAGTATTTGAAAATAATGCAAATTTGGCAATGGTTGATTCTGATAAGGGAATTACAAATTTACATATTCCATCTGATGTAATTATTGATGCATCTATGCCTGCTATGATTCGTTCTTCAGGTAAAATGTGGAATAAGGAAAACAAAACTGAAGACACAAAAGCAATTATCCCTGATAGTTCGTATGCAAGTATATATAGTGCAACTATTGATTTCTGTAAATTAAATGGTGCTTTTGACCCTACTACTATGGGGACTGTTCCTAATGTTGGTTTAATGGCTCAAAAAGCAGAAGAATATGGTTCTCATAATACAACATTCGAAATAAAATCTGAAGGTATTGTAAAAGTTACTGATTCTGATGGAAATATTTTAATGGAACATAGCGTAGAGGACGGAGATATTTGGAGAATGTGCCAAACAAAAGATGAACCAATTAAGGATTGGGTAAAATTGGCTATAAACAGAGCAAAAGCTACTTCTTGGCCAACTATTTTCTGGCTAAATGAAAATAGAGCTCATGATGCAGAAATTATTAAAAAAGTAAATGAATACTTAAAAGACTATGATAATAATGGTTTAGATATTCAGATTCTTGCGCCTTATGATGCTTGTATGTTTACATTAGAAAGATTGAAAAATGGACAAAATACTATTTCAGTTTCGGGTAATGTTTTAAGAGATTATCTTACAGATTTATTTCCTATTCTAGAGTTAGGTACATCTGCAAAAATGTTGTCTATTGTGCCCCTTATGAATGGAGGAGGTTTGTTTGAAACTGGTGCTGGTGGTTCGGCTCCAAAGCATGTGCAACAATTTACAATGGAAGGACATTTAAGATGGGATTCACTAGGAGAATTTATGGCAATTGTTGTTTCATTGGAGCATCTTTCTGAGGTGAATAATAATAAGAAAGCAAAAATTTTGGCTGATACTTTAGATGCTGCAATTGAGACTTTATTGAAGAATGGTAAATCTCCTATGCGTAAAGTAGGGCAGTTGGATAACAGAGGTTCTCATTATTATTTGGCAATGTATTGGGCTAATGAGTTAGCAAAACAAACTACTGATGATGATATGAAAAATACATTTGAAAGCATTGCTACTGAACTTAAAAATCATGAACTAACAATTCTGAGAGAGTTGAATAATGCTCAAGGTACTGCAGAAGATATACAAGGGTATTATTACCCAAGTAGTGATCTTGTATTTGAAAGAATGAGGCCTAGTAAAACCTTAAATACTATTATAGATAATATATAATTTAATTTTTTAGTTTTAGATTTTAAAATTCGAGAATGATCTCATTTTTATTTTTTTTTTTGTAATATTGAAAATTAAAATGGAGAAGCTGAAAACCAATATAGAGTAGGCATTTAATATCTAATAAAAATAAAATTATGAAAATTGTTCAAATTGATCCAAAAGAAAATATTATAACTGGCACACAATGGCAAACTCTTTGGTATGATAAAGACGCTACAGGTTTTGAGGAAAAATTTCGAGCAGAAGTAAAATCTGCAGTTGAAAAATCAGGTTTTCCAGATCTTGCAATAGAAGATGTTACAGTAAAAACAGGTGGATGCTTTACCCCTTATAAATCTGAGCAATTTGAAGCTGTTCAAATTTACTCAACACAAGGCGAATTGCAGTCTTTCAGATGTTGTTTTACAGCTGAGCGGTTTGGTAATATTATGCATATAAGAATTTATTTTATTGCGAATCAAGAAGGAGGGTGTGCGAAATTTATTAATAAGTTACTTAATATGTTCCAAGGTGGTGGAGTTATTTCTTTAAAATTTAATCGCTATAATCAATCATGGCAAGATTTTATTGGCATGCTATTCAGACAAGCTATTGCTAATCTTCCAGTTAAGCCATCTGTTTCGGAAAGCGGAAAAGATGATTCTTCAAAAGCTAGTGGGTTACTTAAAAAATTCATAAATTAAATTGAAATATCTTTTTATTTTTTTAATAAAAAAATACATTAAAGTTTCACCTAAACAATTTAGAGGAAAGTGTGTTTTTACACCTTCTTGTTCTTTATATAGTTTAGAATGTTTTAAAAGATTTGGTACTTTTGGGGGTATCTATTTAACTTTTTCTAGGTTTAGTAGATGTGTTCCAATTAATGGTGGTGAGGATTTGGTTCCAGATAAAATTAAGTTTTATTTACCAAATTGGATGAGATATATCTAATCTGCGCATCTAATATGATTGACATATAAGTTTTTTCAAAGCCGAGTATTTTCTCGGTTTTTTATTTAAAAAAATCTTGCTTAAAATTAATTAAGTATAACTTTCTACTTGCTCTAGTAAATGCAGTGTAAAGCCATCTTATGTATGATTTACCTAACATGTCTTCCGTAAAATAGCCTAAATCTACAAATACATTTTTCCATTGCCCTCCTTGTGATTTATGGCAGGTAATAGCGTATGCAAACTTTATCTGCAGTGCATTAAAAAATTCGTTTTCCTTAATTTTTTTATTGAGTTCTTTTTGTCCTTTATAGTCTTTTGCAACTTCTTTGTAAAGGTATTGGTATTGGTCGTAAGTTATTGCAGAGCTTTCGCTTATTAATGTATCTAGTAGTAATATTACATCCAATTCCTTTTCATCCTGGTAGTCCACCATTTGTACGCTAGCTTTTGCAAAGCGAAAACCATAGCGTTCTATCGTTTCTCTAATTTTAACTATTTCCACAATATCTCCATTAGCAATAAATCCTGCTTTGCTGCTTTCATCTAACCAAAAATAATTATTTCGTACAACCATTAGCATATCTCCAGGTGAAATTTCATTTTCCTGCCACCTTATTTTTGCTCGTATCTGCTGATTGTATTGGTTAGCTCTTTTGTTAGATCTGCAAAGGACAGTAGTGGCATTTACTCCATCATTGCTATAGGCAGTTTCAAGTGCTTCTTGTAAATCCTCGCCAGTATTTAACCTTACAACTTCAGTATTTGTTGCGAGCTTAGGATAAGAATAATCATTGGTTGAAATCTGATCTCTTAATGCAGTTGCATTTTCTAATATAAGTGAGTTGTTTTTTTGCCTTACTACTTGCGTGAGTTCTCGGCAAATTACTTGCTTTGAGTATTTGCGTTCCAATTCATCTTCTTCTAAAGCTGGGCTTATCTCCAAATGAACTGGAGGGAGCTGAGCAGTATCTCCAATTAATATTAGTTTACAATCAGTTCCATCATATACATACCCTATCAAATCATCTAATAATGATCTGTTACCAAAACCTTTGTCAGAATTCTCAGCAATCATTGATGCTTCATCAACAATAAAGATAGTGTTGCTGTGTGTATTTTCCTTTAAAGTTATGTAAGTATTACCGCTTTTATTGGTTCTTATCCAGTATATTTTTTTATGAATTGTGCTTGCTGCTTTCTTGGAATATTTTGCTAAAACTTTTGCTGCTCTTCCTGTTGGCGCCATAAGAACTGAGCGTTTCCCTAATACAGGTAATGATTTTACTAAAGTAGAAACAAGAGTCGTTTTGCCTGTTCCTGCATACCCTTTTAGCATAAAAATCGAACGATTTCCAATTGTTGCTACAAATTCAGCAAGATCAGTAAATAATTCATCTTGCTTTTTTGTCGGAGTAAAAGGAAAATGTAATTTAAGTTTGTCTTTTAATTTTTTGCTTTTCATCTATATGAAATTTACTTCAGCCTCTATCCTAATTCCATATTTTTCTAAAATTACTTTTTGTACTAACTTTGATAAATTGATAATGTCTTGCCCGCTCGCATTGTTATAATTTACAAGTACTAATGCTTGGTTTTTATGCACTCCTGCATCTCCTTTTCTGTATCCTTTTAGTCCAGCATTATCTATTAACCAGCCAGCTGCTACTTTGATTTCTGTGTTAGACATTTTGTAGCCAACTATATTTGGGAATTCTTTTTGTAATTCTTCAAACCTTTCTGTACTGATTATTGGGTTTTTAAAGAAGCTCCCACTATTTCCAATTTCAGATGGGTTAGGTAGTTTTCTATTTCTTATATTTATTACTGCATCTGCAATGTTTTTAGGATTTGCTTGTAAGTTAAGATTTTTTAATTCTTCTTCAATTGCTCCGTAAGTAGTTTTGTTAAGTGGTGTTTTACTTAATTTGAATTCTACTTTTGTAATAATAAATTTGTTTTTAAGTTCTTCTTTAAAGATTGATTGTCTGTATTCAAAATTACAATCTTCATTACTAAAAGTTTTTATTTTTTGTGTTTCAATTTCTAGCGCTGTCACTTTTTGAATTGTTTGTTTTACTTCCATGCCGTAAGCGCCAATGTTTTGAATAGGGCTTGCTCCAACTGTACCTGGAATAAGTGCTAAATTTTCAACTCCTGATAACTCTTGATTTACACTCCATATTACAAATTCATGCCAATTTACGCCCCCACCAACTTCAACAATTACGTTATTATCATTGTCTTCTAAAATGTAAGTTCCAATGATTCTATGTTGCATTATTAGTCCATCATAATCTTGAGTTAATAATATGTTGGATCCTCCTCCAATTATAAATGTTTTATTATTCTTATAAATGTTTGAGTTTAGAATATCCTTTAGTTCTAAAACAGAATCAAATTCAGTAAAAAACTTTGCTTTGGCATTTATGCCAAAAGTATTGTGCTTTTTTAATGAGAAGTTTTCTTCAAACTTGCCCATTTATAAAGTGTTAGAGTCAATATCAGTAACTTTATTTTCAACACACTTAATTGTTCTTGCACTGTATTTCTTTATTATTGAATAATCATGTGTTGCAATAAGGATAGTTGTTCCTTTTGCATTTATTTCTTTTAATAATTCAATAATTTTTTCTGATTTTTCAGGGTCTAGATTTCCTGTAGGTTCATCAGCTAATATTAACTCTGGATGATTTAGTAAAGCTCGTGCTATTGCTGCTCTTTGTTGTTCACCTCCTGATAATTCATAAGACATTTTGTCTTTTACTCCACTTAGGTGCACACTTTCTAATACCTCATCTATTCTGGCTTTAATTTCTGCTTTGTTTTTCCACCCAGTTGCTTTGAGTACGAATTCTAAGTTGTCAGATACATTTCTATCTGTTAGTAATTGAAAATCTTGAAATACAATACCTAACTTTCTTCTTAAATTTGGAATTTCTTTCTGTTTGATTTTAGTTAAATCAGTATTAGCAACAGTTATATTTCCTGCATCTACTTTCAGCTCACCATAAAGAGCTTTTAGAAATGAGCTTTTTCCACTTCCTGTTTCTCCAATTAGATAAAGGAATTCTCCGTTCTTAATTTTTAAAGTAATATTGCTAAATACTTGGTGGTGCATTTGGCTTATATCAACACCTTCTAAACTAATAATATTATTGTTCATTGCTTCGTGAGTATTTGTGAATCATGCCAAAAGGAATTTCATTTAATAACTTAGTGATACCTTCAATTTCAGCTGTTAAATTATTTTTTGTTAACCCTTTTTTTATCTGGTTAAGTCTAAAATACGCAATTAAAGTCATTTGTTCATCTCTCACTTGTACAAAGTCAGGGATAGTTTTAGTTCCTTTTATTTTTAAGATGTTTAACACTGAGCAAATTAAGAAATTAATTAGTTATAAAACGTTAGGTTGTCTTAATAATTGTTAAGAAATTGTGTTGAAAACTTCATAGTTTGCTTATTTACTCACTTTGGATATTTACTACTTTTAAATCTGACAAAAATCCTATGAAATTAAGATCGTACACACTGCTTTTTTTGCTTTTTTTTAGTAGTTTAGTTTTTGCTCAAAATTATTCTATTGATGATGCTAAATCACTTTTTAATGAGGGACAGTTTAGTGCGGCACAAGCTCTTTTAAATCAGCTTTCATCTACTTATCCAGCTAATGTTGAAGCAATGTTCTTAAATGCTAAATGTTCCAAAGCTTTATTTCTATCTGATGCTAAGCTTTTGTATCAGAAATTGAATGAGTTTTTTCCTTATCATCAATTTCAGCAAGAAGTAATTGCTGATTTAGCGCTTATTAATTATAGAAACAAAGATTACGCAAGTGCTATTTCTTGCTTTCATGATTTAGACAGTTTATCTAACGAGTTTATATTTAAGTTAGCGTATGCTAGTTTTAGTATTGATTCATTAGATGATGCGCAATATTATTTTTCAAAATTAATTGGAGTAGAAAGTAAATATTCTTCTGTCGCACAATATTATTATGCTTATATTGCTTATGAAAGAGGGGCTTATAAGTCAGCTTTAGTTTCTTTTAATAAACTTCTGAATGATGAGAAGTTTGGCAATATTGTTCCTTATTACATTAGTCAAATTTACTTTTCTCAAAAGGAATACAAGCAATTAATAATTTTTGCAAAACCATTATCAGAAAAAGTAATTGCTAGCAGGAAATCAGAAGTTAACCGATTGTTAGCGGAGGCTTATTTCAGAACTAAAGACTTTGAGAATGCTATTGTTCATTTTGAGGTATTTTTAGAAGAAGAAAAAGATGGCAATTCAGTTGTTTATTTTTTGCTAGGCCAAGCTTATTATAATTCTAAAAACTACCTTTCCGCAATCTCATATTTGGAGAAAGTTTCTAATTCAGCAGATAGTCTAATGCAAAGTTCGGCCTATTTTTTAGCAGCTAGTTATTTAAAGACTGAAAATAAGAATTACGCTTTGCAAGCCTTTAAAAAATCTTCAGAATATAATTATAACCCTATTTTAAAAGAAGATGCTTTTTATAATTATGCAAAACTTTGCTTTGAACTAGACCTTCCTTTTGAGAGTACTTTGGCTGCTTTAAAAACTTATTTGGAGTTGTACGATAATCCATTGCATAAAAATATAATTGAGGATTTAATGGTTAAGTCTCTAAAAAGTACGAGTCAGTACTCTGAGGCTTATAATGCTTTGATTAATAATAACCTTTTAACTAACTCTCAGCAAATAGCATTGCAGCAGTTAGCTTTTTTCTTAGGTGTAAAAGAATATAATAAGCAGAACTTTAAAGTTGCGATTTCTTATTTTATTGTAGCTAATAGGTATCCTATAAATGCTGATTATTCTTACTTAACAAATTATTGGTTAGCTGATTGCTATTTTCAGCTTAGCGATTTTGATAAATCAATTGCTATTTATTCTAATTTATCAGTTTCATCAAATAAAAACCTTCCATACTATGAGCGCTTAAAAAGTTATAATTTAGCATATTCCTATTTTCAAAATTCAGATTATACTAATGCAGTTAAGTGGTTTCGTTCATATGAGAAAATAGCAATTGATAGTATGAAATTGAATGATACATACTTTAGAATTGCTGATGGATATTTTATGAGTTCCGATTTTTCTTTAGCTCAGAAATACTATAAAAAAGCTATAGCTTATAATTTGTTTGATGTTGATTATGGGATTTATAAGTGTTCGGTTTCTTTAGGCTTGAAAGGTAAAAATAAATCAAAAGTTAAGTTGTTAAAGCAAATTATTAATGATTATACAGCTTCATCATATTATGATAATTCTCTTTATGATTTAGCAAAGTACTATAAAAATACTCAGCAAAATGATTTAGCAATAAAGTATTATGATGATTTATTGGTTGCTACTAAAGATGAAAGCTTAATTGCAGATGCTTATTTAAGTAAAGGAATGATTTATTTCAATTCATCTAAAACCAATGAAGCAATTGTTGAATTTCTATATGTTGTAAATAATTATCAGCAAACAATTTATTTTAAAGAAGCAATTTCTGGATTACAAGCAGCTTATTCTTCATTAGCTCAAATTGATAAATATTTAGCTATAATTGAAGGTTTGCCATCAGTAAGTATTACTAGGGCTGAGCAGGATTCATTAACGTATAATGCTGCTTTTATGAAGTTCTCAGAATTAGAATATAAGGTTGCTAAAAAAGCCTTTGATAAATACCTGTCAACTTTTGAAAATGGAATATTTGTAAATGATGCAACTTATTATAATGCGATTAGTGCTGTAAAAATTAACGATTCAATTGCAGCTTGTAATCTCTATGAAAAGGTTGTGGAATTAGGTGTTAAACCTCATCAAGAAACTGCTATGTTGTTTTTGGCTAGAGAGAGTTACTCAAGGGATGATTTTGTGAATTCTAATAAATATTACAATGCACTTTTGGAATATGCTTCTTCAAACTCAATAAAGCGAGAAGTTATTATTCGCTTGATGAAGGGCAATGAGTTTATTGATAATAAGGTCGCGTTTAAGTTTGCAAAACAAGTTGTGGAATTTGATAAAACAGATAATTGGTTGTTGAGTAAGGCTTATGTTATAATTGCTAGAAATGAGTTTGAAAATGGAAATTATGCCAAGTCAAAAGTTGCCTTTAAGCAGGTGGTTTGGCTTTCTGATTATAATGAAGGTGCGGAGGCAAAATATTATTTAGCTTACTTGAGTTACTTAGATGAGAATTTGATTCTGGCTGAGCAAATGATTTTTGAGCTTGCTGAGAAATATTCTAGTGATTATTTCATTGCAAAAGCTTTTATCCTATTGGCTGATATTTATGTTGCACAGGAAAATAATTTTCAGGCAAAAGCAACTTTAGAAAGTATTATTGAAAATCATGATGGTGATGATTTAGTGAATTTAGCTCGCAAGAAATGGGAGCAGATTGTAGAAAAGGAAAAAGTTATATCGCATGAAATAGAGGAGGAATTCTATATTGATATCTTAGAAGATGAGATTATATATGAAGAAGAAGTTCTTGATCTGATTGATGAGTATTATATAGTTGAAATTCCAGATTCATTGAAGGTTAAATCGGATAGTCTAGAAATTAAAATTTTAGAAGATGAAGAAATCAAATAGTCTACTTGTACTTTTTTGTGTAAATATCATTGCTGTTTTTGCTCAGGATTTAAAAACAACTGAGGTAAATGTGGTTGAAAGTTTTAAGCCCAGAATTCCAGAAGCAAATCGTTTAAATGAGAATGCAGTTTTTGCAGATACAATAAAAGAAGATAGGGTTCAAACATATGAATTTATTGAGGCTGAATTGCAGTCAGACTATAAAACTAAACCTTTGAAAGCTGCTAAAGTAAAAGATGATAAAATCCCAGAATTATATGCTACAAAATTTTCCTTAGGTACAGGTTTTAGAATTGGAAGTAAGGCAAGTGTAGTTCATAATAGTTTACGCTCAAAAGATATGAGTTATGGAATTATTGCTAATCATCAAAATAGTGATTATAAAATTGACTCAAAAATTTCAGGATGGAGTGATAATAATATTCATTTTTATAGCAAGAAAATTTCAGCAAAACATATTTTTATTTCAAATTTTGATTATGATAGAAAAGCGTTTTATACATACGGAATAGGATCTGACAAAAAAAAATATGAAGGCTTTGAAAATAATCCATATTATAACCGTTTTGCATACACTAAATTTTCATTTTCTGCGATTTCAAAAGAGCATTATAAAGATAAATTAAAATACCAAACAACTTTCTTTATTTCTGATTTGAATGAGTTTTCTGAAAATCAAATTCATTTAAGTACAGATATAAGTAGAATAGTAGCAGGTTATCCAATTAATTTAGAAATTGACTTGAACGATTATCTGAATTATAATAGTAAAGATTTATCTTTTGAAAGTAATGATGTTAAATCTTTTCATTTTTCCCCGTCAACTTTTATTACTAAATATGGTATTGATTTTGATTTAGGTTTTTTATTGTATTATCAGAAAAAAAATAATGACAATGAGTTCCAGATTTTCCCCAAAATAAAAGCATCTAAGGAGTTAGTAAAACATATTTTATTGATTTATGGTGGTTTGCGGCATAGTCAGTACAGAAATACGCTTAAATCGCTTTCAGATAAAAATCCGTATATTCATTCTTACGGAACGAATCAGTCTATTTTGGCAGGCAGTAATATTCAGCAAATTTTAAAAACTACTTATTTTGATGAATTATTTGTTGGTATGAGAAATGTTTTGGGAAAGGATGAGGTTTTTGAAGGTGCTCTATCTTATGGTGAGATAAATAATTTTAATCACTTTATTAGTGTTGTAAATGGTGGTTACAATAGATTTCAAGTAAATTATTTAGAGTCTGTTTGGCAATTACATGTTAATGGGACTTATGACAAAAGGATTAATAATATCATCCAATTATACGCTACTGCTGATTATTTTGCTTGGGACAAAGAAGTTTATCATAAACCGCATTTTATTGCAAATTTAAGTGCGCCTATTAATTTGAGAAATAAAATAAAAGTTTCCCCCACTCTATGTTATATGGGAGAAAGAAATTCAAGTAATGAGGGTCGGCTTTTATCAGCTCAGTTTTATACTAATATGGCTATATATTATTCATACTCTAAACAACTTTCGGCTTATTTGCAGTTAAATAAATTGATTGGAACGCAAAATGAAATCTGGATAGATTATAAAGAGGTCGGATTTAATGGTGTTTTTGGAATCAATTATTTCTTCTGAATCTTTTCAACATTTGTTGAAAAAATCCTCTGTATTTTAGAGTGTTCAGTGTGCTTTTAAATCATTCAATAATTGTATATTTGTCTGTTTTTAAAATTAGAGATATATAATTCAAATTTATGAGTGAGGAAAATAAAAATAAAGACTATAGTGCTGATAATATTCAAGTGCTTGAAGGCTTAGAAGCTGTAAGGAAAAGGCCAGCCATGTATATTGGTGATATTGGTTTAAAAGGTCTACATCATTTAGTGTATGAGGTAGTAGATAATTCAATAGATGAGGCTTTAGCTGGGCATTGTTCGCATATTGATTGTTTTATTAATGAAAATAACTCCATAACAGTAAGTGATAATGGTAGGGGGATCCCAATTGGAATGCACGAAAAAGAAGGGCGTTCAGCTTTAGAAGTAGTAATGACAGTTCTGCATGCTGGGGGTAAGTTTGATAAAGGTTCTTATAAAGTCTCTGGTGGACTTCATGGTGTAGGTGTAAGTTGTGTTAATGCACTTTCTTCTGATTTAAGAGTTGAAGTGCATCGAGATGGGAAAATTTACGAGCAAGAATATAAAATTGGTGCTCCACAGTATGATGTTCGTGAGATTGGAACTACTGATATTACTGGAACTAAAGTTACTTTTCTTCCAGATTCTAGTATTTTTGAAGATACAATTTATCATTTTGATATATTAGTTGCTCGTTTAAGAGAATTAGCTTTTTTAAATAAAGGAATTAACCTTTCAATTACTGATAAAAGAAGGAAAGATGCTGCAGGAGATTTTGTAAAAGAAGAATTTTATTCGGAAGGAGGACTAAAGGAGTTTGTGTCATTTTTGGATGAGACAAGAGATTCTATTTTAGAGGATGTTGTCTATATTGATGGTGAAAAAGATGGTGTTCCAGTTGAAGTAGCTATGGTTTACAATACCTCATATACTGAAAATGTGCATTCATATGTAAATAATATTAACACTCATGAAGGGGGTACTCATCTTTCAGGTTTCAGAAGAGGACTTACTAGAACTCTTAAGAAATATGCTGATGGTTCAGGATTATTAAAAAAAGTTAAGTTTGAAATTTCCGGTGATGATTTTAGAGAAGGTTTAACGGCTGTAATTTCTGTGAAAGTTATGGAGCCTCAATTTGAAGGTCAAACTAAAACAAAATTAGGCAATAAGGAAGTTACTTCTGCTGTTTCAAAATCCGTAAGTGATATGCTTACTTTCTATTTAGAAGAAAATCCTGAGCAAGCAAAAAGAATTGTACAGAAAGTAATTTTAGCTGCAACTGCTCGTAATGCTGCAACTAAAGCAAGGGAGATGGTTCAAAGAAAATCCGTACTAACAGGTTCTGGTTTGCCAGGAAAATTATCTGACTGTTCAGAAAAAGATCCGTCAAAATGTGAAATCTTCTTGGTTGAGGGAGATTCAGCAGGTGGAACAGCAAAGCAAGGAAGAGATAGGCACTTTCAAGCGATTATGCCTTTAAGGGGTAAAATCTTAAATGTTGAGAAAGCGATGCAGCATAAGGTTTTTGAAAATGAGGAGATTAAAAATATGTTTAAAGCACTTGGTGTTTCTATTGGTACTGCAGATGATGAAAGAGAATTAAACCTTGAAAAATTAAGGTATCATAAGGTTGTGATTATGACGGATGCGGATATTGATGGAAGTCATATAGCAACTTTATTATTAACATTCTTCTTTCGTTTCTTAAAGCCACTTATTGAGAATGGATATGTTTATATTGCTACTCCACCTCTTTATTTATTAAAGAGAGGAAAAGATCATAGATATTGTTGGGAAGAAAACCAACGAGAAGCATTGATTGAAGATATGAAGGGAGGTAAAGATGTTAATGTAATTATCCAGAGGTATAAAGGTCTTGGGGAGATGAATGCTTCTCAGCTTTGGGATACAACTTTGAATCCTGAATTCAGAACGCTTAAGAAAGTTTCGATTGATAATGCTGCTGAGGCCGATAGAGTCTTTTCAATGTTAATGGGTGATGAAGTACCTCCAAGGAGAGCCTTTATTGAAGCAAATGCCAAATATGCTAATATTGATGCATAATTTTATAAACAAATTTAAGCAATAACCAAATAAATAAAAGAATGAAAGTTACAGTAGTAGGTGCGGGTGCAGTAGGAGCTAGTTGTGCGGAATATATCGCAATAAAAAACTTTGCCTCAGAAGTAGTTTTAGTTGATATTAAGGAAAATTTTGCTGAAGGAAAGGCAATGGATTTAATGCAAACTGCATCTTTAAACGGTTTTGACACTAGAATTACAGGTTCGACTAATGATTACTCAAAAACTGCTGGAAGTAATCTTGCAGTAATTACTTCAGGAATTCCAAGAAAGCCAGGTATGACAAGAGAGGAATTGATTGGAATTAATGCTGGAATTGTAAAATCAGTTTCTGAGCAATTAATAATGCAATCTCCTGATGTCATTTTGATTATTGTTAGTAACCCTATGGATACTATGACTTATTTAGCTCATAAAGTAACTGGTTTACCTAAAAACAGAATTATTGGAATGGGTGGTGCTTTGGATTCTGCAAGATTTAAATATAGATTAGCTGAGGCTATGGAATGCCCAATATCAGATATAGATGGAATGGTAATTGGAGGTCATTCTGACAAAGGAATGGTTCCTTTAACAAGAATTGCCACAAGAAATTCAGTTAGAGTTTCGGAATTTTTGGAAGCTGATAGATTGCAAAAAGTATTGGAAGACACTAAAGTTGGTGGGGCAACATTGACAGGTATGTTAGGTACTTCTGCTTGGTATGCTCCAGGTGCTGCAGTTAGTGGTTTAGTGCAAGCTATTGCTTGTGATCAAAAGAAAATGTTCCCTTGTTCAGTTATGCTTGATGGGGAGTATGGTTTAAATGATTTATGTATTGGAGTTCCAGTAATTTTAGGTAAAAATGGCGTTGAAAGTATAGTTGAAATTGAGTTGGATGATGTTGAGTTAAGTCAGCTGAAAACTTCTGCTGAAGGAGTTAAAAATACTAATGCTTTACTAAACGATTTAAATCTGTAAATATTTATCATTTAGAATGTTGCTAAATTGATAAAAC
>Ga0315315_10003869_pt1 | contig 13803 bp, 18 predicted proteins | sample M140m3416metaG_FD_203699 | JGI IMG/M metagenome (GOLD analysis project Ga0315315, IMG submission 203699) | Ammonia-oxidizing marine archaeal communities from Monterey Bay, California, United States - M1 40m 3416 | ecosystem: Environmental > Aquatic > Marine > Intertidal zone | place: USA...
GAGCTTTACCACAAGATATGAAAAGACAAGAAATTATGAAAAAAAGACAAGATATTAGAAAACCTAATAAACCATTATTAATTAATAGAGCTTTACCACAAGATATGAAAAGACAAGAAATTATGAAAAAAAGACAAGATATTAGAAAACCTAATAAACCATTATTAATTAATAGAGCTTTACCACAAGATATGAAAAGACAAGAAATTATGAAGAAAAGACAAGATATTAGAAAACCTAATAAACCATTATTAATTAATAGAGCTTTACCACAAGATATGAAAAGACAAGAAATTATGAAGAAAAGACAAGATATTAGAAAACCTAATAAACCATTATTAATTAATAGAGCTTTACCACAAGATATGAAAAGACAAGAAATTATGAAGAAAAGACAAGATATGAAAAAAAGACAAGAAATTATGAAGAAAAGACAAGATATGAAAAAAAGACAAGATATTAGAAAACCTAATAAACCATTATCAATTAATAGAGCTTTACCACAAGATATGAAAAAGGCACATAACAAAAAAAATTCAGGTTGTGGCTGTAAAAATTAATTAACATATTTTTAATTTTAATAAATTAAAATTAAAAAATTATTATATTACATAAATATTTTAATTAATATTTGTAAATGAGAATTTTAATCCAAAGTGATCTGATGGAAATAATTCTACTTTAATATTATATATATAAATTAAATTGAAATTAATATTAGTTATCAACTAATATTAATTTTAAATAAATATGAGTAATATCATAAAAATAGACGATAATAAATATAATAATTTATTAATTTTTGGAAGTGTGATTTTAAATAAAGTCTTGCCTGCAAAACTTCAGAATTTTGATTATAAGAAATGTTCTAATGAATCAACTAATAATTTTATAAATTCAGATTTTATAAAAATAAATAGTAATATAACTAACTTCATTAATCAGTCAGCAGATTTACTTTTAGAAAATGGATTTAAAATTAATAAAAAACATTTCCATGTAGACTTTCATAGATATTATATAAATAATGAAAAATATGAATCTGACTTATCATGGCATATAGATGATAAAGGTGCTACACATTATAATGTTAATACAGTGATCTTTTATTTAAGAAAAGATCAAACTTTACAAGGTGGTAATTTATTATACAAAAAAAATACTAATATTCGCAAGATAAATATTAATAAAAATAACATTATATTAATGCGTGGTGATTTAGTTCATAAGCCAGAAGATATTGATGGTTATGGTAGACGCGAATCGATTGTTGTTCAATTTGAAAGAATTTAATTTATAAAAAATATCATACATATTGCTTGTATAATAGTTAAAGGGTTTTTAAAAATATAATGAACAATTCCTTTATCATTTATATATTTTGTTAAAACTACATCATTATCTAAATATATAGAATCTTTATAAATTGTTAAATATTGATATTTTTCTAACTTACAAATTTCAGTTGTCTTAAAGGTGTTAACACCATTGTTTTGAATACATTTTGGTGGTAAATATATTTGTTTGCAATTTCTTAACATTATAGGGTGATTTTTATCTTTTCCCTTATATACCTTAAATTTACTACCAAAATACTTCCATTTTATAGTTGCTAATAAACTATTTGAGTAAATAGATATTTTTTTTTTATCTTTTTCTGCATTCAAATGTATATTCTCATTATGAATATAAATATCATAAGTATTATTTGTTAATTTCGATAATGTTATATAATTTTCAGTACTTTCTTCATCTCTAAAAAAAAGACTATTCATATATATAAAGAATATATTTAAAGCTTCTTAAATATATGTATTAAAAAATTATATTTTAATAATTAATGGACAAATATGAAATATTAAGCGATGAATGTACAATATGTTTAGATGATTTAAATGAAAAGAAAGTTAGACATGTTCTATGTTGTAATAAATATGTTCATGAGAAATGTTTAGTTTCTTGGTTAAAAAGGGATAGAGAGAAAAGGTGTCCATGCTGTAACCAACATGTTGAATTAAATTTTAATTGTTGTGAAAAGTTACTTTGTTTAAATGTAAAAAGATATGTAAAATATAAATCTTTTTTTTATACAAATAAAAATCTATAAATCTTATAGTCATCTAACTTTAAATCATAAATATCAAATGATATGTTATTTACTCTAAATCTATAGCCAATAATAATATCAATAATTTCCCCAAATTCATGAGTTTTAGAATATTTATTGAATTTTCTTAATGTTAACTTCTTATTTCTTTGAATATCATATATTAATTGATTTGTTTCTATTTCTTTATACTCAATTTTATCTATATTTTCTTTAATGAATCTAGCTGCATTAGTATTAGAATAGCAATAAGATTCTTTTACTGTTTTTAAACTTTTAAAATGAATCTGATCAGATGGTGTATCACTACAAAATCCATTTGCTAAATAACAGTTTTTAGACACCGGATGGAAATAAAATTCATTACATTTACTGTTTCTATCACATGCATCTGCACATTTATCAACTGTATCTGCTCCAAATTGTGGCTCACTTGTACTATCTACCCATGAATTAGCCCAGTTACTACATTTTACATTTTTATTAATAGTTTCATATCCAAAAGGTGCTTCGGGTAAGACTGATGGTTTTGGATTACAATAGTTAACTCCATTAAATGTAAATGGTTTTTTACCATCACAACAACCAGGATTATACAAATCATTATAATAATAAGGTGTGTTTTCATTATCTTGTCCGACACATTTTACTCTTTCATCTAATTCTTTTTTAGTAATAGGTAGTAATTTACCCCAAGCAGATGCTTGAATACCTCCTCCTGTTTTACCTAACCATTCGTCATTCCAATTATCAGCAGTTGTAATATTTGATGTTGATCCCTTATTTGAACTTCTCCACCAATTCCCTTTACAAGAAAAATCACCAGATAAATTTTTCATTCCTTCCCATTGTATTTTATTATCATTCGTATTTAACCAACCCCAAAACTCCATAGTTCCAATTTTGCCTTCTATACCACATACTGATGGATTATTAGTTTTTAACTGATGACTTACATATCTATCTCTTACCTTATTAGTTCTTTCTAATTTCCACATTAAATCAGAAGAAGACATTACTCTACCATCATCAGTTCTGGCAACGACACCTAATTGCTTCCCTTCAACCTTCCAATTACATGTAGCTAAAATTGCATTAGTTTTAGGATTTATAAAATTAACAATAGAATTATTTTTGATAGGTTGTATTTTACTATCTCCAACTAATCTAATTATCCATTCGGATGTTTCATTTGGTTGACTGGTTGTTTGCCATTTAGTTCCTACGCCATAATCTACGGACTTGCAAGTACTATTACTTGGATTATCTGAGCTACCTTGAGGTTCATATATACTTAAATTACCACCATTATATGACCTATCTTCTGAATTTACACTTGCTCTACTTACTAAATAAATTATATCATTATTCATAACAGAACCATTTTTTCCAAGTCCTTTACCTACTATTTCAAAACTTGATCCTCCTCCTGATCTATCATTTACTTGGCTTGTTTGTATTCCAAAACCTGGTTGATTGTCTTTATTACCTCCAAAAATATCTAAATATGCTTGATATTCTCTAGTGCAATCATCACCACAGTCAGTAGGGTATTTACTATTAATAGTAATAAAATCACCATATCTTAAATTTTCAATATCATTACTTTTTTCATCTAATATTGTTATTTGTTTTTTCTTTTTTTTTACATATACATCACCTTTGAAATTAGTATTTGGATCTAATTTATTCAAATCACTTTCTAAATATGCATAACCTTTGAAACAAGTTCTCATAGAACCATCTGATTGACCACCTGTAGATCCTGGAAGATATCTAAAAAATGATTCACATCCTATTGTATCATTACATAACGTAACAGCATCACTTAATGTTTTTGTATTTTGACAATTTCCTCCTTCAACACTAATACTATTTCCAGCGGGAGCAGTATTTTTTTCACTAGATAATGGATATCTTTGATATTCCTGATGTTCTAAAATTATATCTTTTTTTAAGTAAGTATCCCAATCACCTGCTAAAAAACTTTTTTGATCTAATTGATCACACGAACCTGAACAATCTTGCATACATGCATAATATGATGGTTGTTTTCCTGGATATTGATTTTTTATTAATAATTTTTGACTATCAGATAAAGTATCATGACTATATATTTGAAAACTTCCACCTTCACTACATGTATATTGATAATTATTTCTGTTATCTATTCTAAGTTTATCTCTATTTTCATAACGAGAAGTAAAAGTATGTGGAGGTTTTGATCCATCTGATTTTAATGTTCTAAATATTGCAGTTTTTTGACTAAAATTATATTCTAATGCCCAAATACTAATATCATTTAATGCTGTAATTTTAGCATCTTCTAATGAAACATTGTTTTGTTCTCTATCATTCATACCACGTTCTGATGTTGAAAAATTAATACTTGCATTTGAACAACTACTCATATCTTTTGTATAATAAATATACTTTTCAGGATTTGGTTTTATAAAAATTTTTTGTAAAAATAATTTCATTGTTTCTAATATTTTATCTTTTTGATATGCATTTGGTGATACATTATTATTTTTCTCAGAAACTTCAATTGGTACATTATATATAATTGTATTTTTAATACCTATTTGTTCTTTTTCAGATAAACTTAAAAGTAAAAATCTATTAAATCTATTAGTTTCAACTTCTAAATCAATAATTACTAAATTAAAAGATCCAGATACGCTATAATTATTGAAGTTCTCTACTATATTCGAAGTAAATGATTCAATTATTGGTTCATAATTAACTTTTATTATAAATCCATCTCCAATACTTTTAATAGAAGGAATATTCTTGATATTATTATTTTCTAATAAATTACGTATTACTTCTACTTTATCAAATTCAGATAATTTACCTAAATCACTATTTAAATTATCTTGCATTCTATAAGATATTCTTGCTATCTTAATTAATTCATTAAAATTTCTTAGATCGATTAAATTATTATATAAAATATATTTCTTGGTTGAATCTGGATTATATTGACTTAACTTGCCAATATATTCTTCAATTACCTGAAGTATATTAGTTTCATTCATTTTTTTAGTTATAATATATGGTTCTGATATTTTACTAGATACTATCATATTGTCTTCTTTAATAATATCACATAAAGGACATGGATCAGGAATAGGACACATATCCATATGTTCAATAATATTATCTGTTTTTAATAATGTTCCATCTATCCTATAAATATAAGACATATATATATGTATTATATTTATTTTAATTGATTAAAAGGCTTTTTAAATTTAAAATATACATCACGACATTTATTAACTTCATCATCTAATGTTTTATTATTTACAATATTTTCATATGATTCACCATTCAATTGTCTTAATATAAAGTTTAATGAATAAACACCACATTCTGAACCTTTGTATTGATGCCTATTATGATTATAATCTACATTAATTTTACTTTCAATTCTATTTTTAGTTTTAGGCTTCATATAAGAATCTGATACATTTAATTCACTGCATCTGTCATTATGACAATGTTCATTTCCATAACACCATTTACTGATCTTTTTTACTAAACTTCTAATTCTTTTTTCTGGTCTTTTACCATATGAATCAAAGAAATATATTTGATTTTTATCTAAATCTGAATATAATGCAACCCAGTGTGATCCAGATTGCCAATGTTCATCTAAATTAAATACAAATCCTAATTTTTTTTTTCCTGTATCATATAATTCATTAAAATTAATATCTTTTATTCCTAAAAATGGTAAATCATCAAAATCTATTGGTACTGCTCCAAAAAATTTAAAATCATTATATTTTTTTTCGTATTGAGACATAACATCATTAATGTGAATAGTACTTAACCATTCAAATTTCCCTTCAGGACCATTTGGTCTAAATGTATTTTCTAATAATTCCTTATCTTTTAATTGTTTTACAAATTTTTGCTTCAACCAACAAATTTGACTATCACAAATATTTTCTAGTTTTTTTGTCAACTCAAGTAATAAATGTTTTTTATCATTTTTAATTTCTATTTTACTTGAATTAATTTCTCCTTTCTCAACAAATATATTAAATGAAATAGCCATCTTCTTTAAATCTTTCAATGTAAAACAACTCCCTTCTGAAAATTTTTTATTTGGTGCGCATTTTTTATCCTCGTCACTCATTAATAAATATATATATATTTTTATTTACTTATATAAAATAAATTGACCATTTTTAACCTCTCCTACTTTTATAACTTCATTGTTATAAATTGTTCCACCTTCTTTATTTTCTACAAAACATACCTTTCCATCAATTGTATGTTTTTCTAGGATATTTTCAACTTCTTGCATTTCATTTATTGTATTATTAATTTCAGCTGATTCAGAATCATTCTCTTCAATATCAATTAATTGACTTTTCTTTGATTTTTTAAAATTCTTTTTGAAATTTTTTAAATATTTATCATGCATTTCATCATAATTAAGACTATAATCTGTTGCAATTTTTAGAAGTAAATCTTCTTGAAACTTAACTAGATCTGTTACATATCCTTTTTGAATATTATCAAGTATATGCTCATAATCTTTATTAAATGCGTTTAATGACTTAGTTAATGCCTTTAAGCTATTTTGTACCTTCATTTATATAATATATTTACTATCCTTAAAATTAATTTTGCAATTTTTTTACTTATATATTACTTTAAATAAGTTGAATTTCTTTAAACCTGATGGTTAAAATGTTGGTTTTTATATTAATTTAATAATAATGGGATCAAAATTATGTATAAAACATATTGACTGTGATTTAACAAAATTAAATATTTTCGGTAATAGGAGACATCCACTAAAGAAAACATTAATAAATTTAGATGATGATATTAATTATCAAAAAACTTTTATGATTAAAAGAAATAAAATAAAATATTGATAAATTTATTTTATGGATTTGAAGAGTCGAAATTTAAAAGAATATGGAATGGTCATTTGGACAAGATAGAATGTTATCTACATTAGAAACATTATTAAAACCAGAAAGAACAAAAAGATATATTTGTTGTATGTTTAAAAAAAAGAAATATTGAAATTATTTCTTTTTAAAAATAAATTTTTAGATATATATGTTTTGGAATAATACTCAAAAAATGCAAGTTAGTGATTTAACACCTTTTAAGGATAAAACGTCAGAAAGTATAAAAAAAGATTTTCAAAAATGTATAAAATATAATTTGTCAAAAATTAAAAATGAAACAAAGATAGAAAATGATAAATTTATAATGGGAATTACACCATCCGATAGATAAATTAAATTAAAAATACAATGACGTCCGATTGTGAAGATACTCTGTTCAGAATGTTTTTAGTGATTACTATATTTTGACATGTTTTGTAATTAGATGGTAGTTCATTTTTATTAATTAATTTACTGCCATTCCAAGATAAAAATTTCGCATCATTGTATTCTGGATTGTTTACAATTTCATTTACTACATTTTCATTTAGTCCATTATTATCTAGAACACTTTTAGAAATATTGTTTGAATAACTGAATGAATGATAAGCCATGATTATTATTATTATATAACTTACCTTTAAATTTTAAATTTCAATTTTAACAAAAATTGAAATTTTATTAAATAATAAGTAATAATTATAATTTATACTTATCATGGGTTCTACAATATGTCTAGAGCATAGACATCAAAATGATGATGATCTCTATGATATTTTATTTGGAGGTAAAAGACAAAATAATAATAAGCCTTTAAACGTAGCATTTCATGTAGATGATTATTTTTATAAAAAATCAAAACGTAAAAGAAAAAAGAGGAGAAATAAACATTTAAATAAATAAACTTTTATAAAAGTAAATGAATATAACTTTTGAAAATAAAGAATATGCAAATATTTTAAGTAATTTAATGAAACATCAAAACGTTGATAAAAATAATATTTGTGCTATTTGCAGAGATCCATTACTTATTGATACAATTGATTTACATTGTAAACACAGATATCATTCTAATTGTTTACTAAGTTCCTTTATTAAATATGAATCAAAAAAATGTCCATTATGTAATGAACATTTTTTAATAGATTCTTATAAAACAACATGTCAAAAAGTTATGAAAAATAAAAAAATTTGCGGAAAGAAGTGCTATAATAATGAAGGATTATGTAATACTCATATTAGAACTTATTTAAAGGAGCTTCAAAGAGAAAAACAAAAAGAAATTAAAAATAAAAATAAAAAAGAAAAAGCATCATTAAAAAGACAAATTAAAGCAAGAGAGAAAAAGGTGTTAAAATTAACAAAAGAACTAGAAAATATTCAATTAGAAATGATTAGTTTAAATAATAAACTGTCTCTATTAGAATAATATTGAAAATCTTAATTTAAAGCTATATAAATTATAGTATTTAAATGAATGAAGAAATACAATTAGAATTTCTTAAAGATATCATTAAAGACATATGTGAGAACAACGATATTCAATATACTGATTTTAAGTCAATTAAAGGTCATGTTTTTGATACTATGAATATGGTATTTGAAAATGTAAATGAGAATTTAATAGATTTTAATATCACTAAATTAATAAAGTTAAAATATGAATTTAATGATAACTTTGATGGAAAGGTAATTTATAATAAAGAAAATGTTTCTATTCCTGATGAATATCAAAACTTGGTTGATCATGTTGAATTTATTGCTAACTTACCACAACCTGAACAAAGAACAGAAGAATGGTTTGCAATGAGGAAAAATATGATTACTGCAAGTTGTGCAGCGCAAGTTATTGGAGAAAATCCATATCCGAGACAATCACCCGATGATTTAATTTTAGACAAGTTAAATCTTGGACCACCATTTATTGATAATAAATTTGTTCATCATGGTAAAAAATATGAAGAGATAGCTACTAAATTTTACGAAGAAATTTATGATATTAAAGTAGAAGAATATGGATTAGTGCCTCATATTAGTAAACCAATTATTCCATTTGTAGGTGCAAGTCCTGATGGTATTGCAAGTCATTATACATTATCAAATAAATTTTCACCAATGATTGGTAGAATGTTAGAAATTAAATGTCCTTATTCAAGACAAATAAAAACTAAAGGAATAGTTGATGGAGAAATATGTCCACATTATTATCATTGTCAGGTTCAACAACAGTTAGAATGTTGTGATTTAGAATATTGTGATTTTTGGCAATGTACTATTGAGGAATTTTTTAATAAAGAAGATATGTTAAATGATGACTCTGAATTAAATTATAGAGAAGAGCAAGATGAACTTTTACATGTTCCAATAAATTGTAGACAAGGTTGTATTATTCAGCTTTTACCAAAAAAGAAAATTACACATTTCTGTTTATTTGATGCAAAATATATTTACCCAAAAAGTATTAACATGTCACAATATGAATATGATCAATGGTTATTAGATGAAATTCCGAATCTTTATAAAAATCATTCAAATCTAATGAAAAATTATGTATTTGATCGTGTATTATATTGGAAAGTTACAATATGTCATAATGTAAAAGTCCAAAGAGATAGAGATTGGTGGGAAAAAGTATTACCAAAATATCGTGAAGTTTGGGAAAAACTTGTATTATGTAGAAGTAGCAATAAGGAATTAGAAAAGTTTGTTAAACAATATAATGATAAACATTCTAGAAGAAAAAAGAAAATTACATTAAAACAACAATCTAAATTTGTCAGTTCAGAATCAAGTGAAGAATTTAAAGAAGATAGTCCAAAGAAGATGTCAAAGAAAAAATCAAAGAAGAAATCAAAGAAGAAACCAAAAGTTTCTGACTTATTTGTAGATTCAGATTCAGATTAATAAACTAATATTTGATAAAAATTTAATTTATTTTTAAATTTTAAATTAAATTTACCAAAATTATATTTTACATCTCTTATATTTTGTAATCCATAATAGAAATTATCTGATTTTATATTATGATATAAAATTAAAATTTTTGGGTTATTTACTTTATATATCAAAACTAAATGATATGTTGTACTATTTATATTACTTGATACTATTGGTTTAACTTTTTGTAATTCTTTTACTTCATTTAAAGATGTAATTATAAATTTATTGAAGTGTTTTAATTGCCTAAAATACATTATGATATCATAGTAATTTAAATTTATTTTAATTTCTTCTGAATAAAATAAATTATTTTTTTTTATATAATTATTAATATCATCTATCATCTATACCTAGTAAATATATTTATTATTTTCTGTATCATAATTTAAGTTGTTAATACCAATAATCTTTGAACTAAATGGTTCATAATTTACTATCTTCGCTGAATTTAATTTATTCTTTTTAAATTGATCTAAGATTTTATGTTTAATTAATTTGCTATTAGATGCTTCTTTAATAAATTCATTTAGAAATTCTTTTAACTTAATTAATTTTTGTTCCTTACTTAATTTATTCCAAGGTTTCCTAAATGCATAGTCTTCTATCTTTGATAATCTTTTTTGAATATCTGATTTATATGTATTTAATGTTTTAGGATCTTTATTTATATTTTCATAATATGAAATTAAATTACATATCTTCCCATAATAATATTCATCTTTACAATCCTCTTTTGTATTTTTAAAAAAAACTAATAAATTATCTTGTAATATATTACTTATTTTATCATTGCAATCCATTTTTATAATTTAATCCTAATATATTTTTAAGTATTTAAGTTTTCAATTTAACTTAGCATAATAATTACCACAAGGATTTCTACAAGATGGACATTTATATGAATTTTCTTTTAACCAACTAGTTATTTCTTCTAGTTTAAATACATGTTCACATGGTAATAAAACAACTTTATCATTATCTTTAAATTCATCTAATGTAATCATACATTTTGAATTTTTTAATTTAATTTCATCATCTATGTCTTTATAATCACATTTCTTTAGTTTATTAAAACTTTCTTCTGTTATAACAATTGGTATATCATCATTTTGATTTTGATTATTATTAAATAATTGTGTAAATAAATTTGTTTGGTAATTATTATTATGTTGATGATCATTTAGTCCTTCATTCATTAAATTAGACAAAGTTAAAATTGAGTTAATATTATTTGATATATTTGGTTCATAATCATTATTAAATTGTATATTCCCAGAACCATAAAATAAATTACTTAAATATTGGTTATAATCATTTGTTGTATTATTAATATAATTTGTTATATTATTACCTGCTATATCATAAATAGGGTGCATTTGATTAATTGATTCTTCTAATTCTTCTTCAGATTCTGATTCAATTGATTCTTCTAATTCTTCTTCAGATTCTGATTCAATTGATTCTTCATCAGAATCTGAAGAATACTGTAATTCACCTGAATAATCAAATGAAACTTCTGGTTGATTGAAATAGGTTAATAAAATTGATATCATAGAATTATTATTTGCAGTTACTGGATTAGTAATTAAATTTATAATACTATTATTAATATTCGATTGAGGATTTAAATTAAAATAATCGGTTAATGCAATTCTTATTTCTGAATAAGACATTTCATCTGATTGATGAAGTATGTTTCTTGTAGCAATTAAAATAGAATAAATATTTTCAGTTTCATATTCTAACTCTAATTTAATTGCTGATATTCTGTCAATTAAATTATAATCTGTCATAATTATATATATATTTTTCTTTTTATAATATATTATGCTTTATAACTATTTAGAATCACTAAAATCACAAAAAATATTAGTATTATGTGTTTTTATTATTTTTGTATCCATGTATACTTTTGATAGAATTAATATTACATCAAAAGGTGTATTTGGAATATTTATAGGATTAATCATATGTTGGTATTTTATTGATAAAAAAATTACTATTAAAAATGATAATAAAGAATTAATTCTAAAGATTATAAATGAACTACCTTTATTAAAAGATTTAGAAAACGAAGAGGATCTTATATTATTTTATTATGATAATAAGGTATTATTAGATTATGATATTATTAATTTTAATAATTCAGTAATTAATGCAATTAATTTCATAAAAGTATTTAAAAGAATTGATATTGGATCTGAACTAGGACATTATCAATTTGATATATTAGAAAAACATAGATATTTATGTTTAGAATATTTTAGACAAATAGAATATAATATTCCAAATCAAAAGAATATAATTAAGTATATGAAAAGTAATCTGTTAGCCTTATCAAAAATTTTAGATAAATACTTGACTAAAAATTTAAAAAAATTAGATAATGATAATAATTATGATATTTATTATAAGTTTATAAATAAAAGTAGGGTAAAGGAATTTAATAAATATGACTACATTATTTAAAAAGAATTTGATATAATATTTTAATGGAACATAAAATATTTTATCAAATTTGTAGGTTTCCACAGAATAATAATAAGGGAAGGTATTCTGTGAGAAAAGTTATATATATGAAAAACAGTAATGTAAAATGTGAAGTTTACAACTATAGCGAACGAAACTTAAATAAGCTTTATAAAGAAATTTTAAGAATGAAATATAACTATCAATATTTTGATAATTCAAATTTTGATGATATTAATATTCCAAAAAAAATTTAATATTAATTCATAAAATTATAAATTAATATTATAAGGAACTGATATTAGCCTGTCCAGCAGGACCTGGCATAGGTGCTGGAGATTGAGCCCCTAGAGCTTGTGGTGGATTCTTTAATACTTCAATTTGTTCTTTTAGCTTAGCTATCTGTTCTGATTGTTCATTTGTTTGAACTTCATATGGTTTATAATTAAAACTATAATCATTTGGTATATTTATATTTATATCATTCTTTTTAACATCACTTGGATAAAAGAAAATATAAGATACAAAGTATAAAATACAACACATTAGTAACATGAATAATCCAACATAGAACAAACGATTATTCTTAATAAATAAATCAGTAAAACCATCAAAACCTTCAAATTCAAAACTAATAATTTCATATATTAAATCTAATACTTCATTTTTAGTATTTGTTAAAATATCACCAACTGATAAGTTGGTTATTTTTTTTATTTTTTCTTTCTTTTCTAATGTTTTTAAATAAGATTCTCTTTCTAACTTTTCTTTTTCTTTATCTTCATTTTGTAATTTCTTGAATCTTTTATTAAATTTTTCTAAATCAAAATTATTATTATCATAATAATTGTCCATTTATAGTTATTAAATAAAATAATTTCATATATTAAATTATTTTATTAAATCTCGATTATTAAATAACATTAATTTTATTTCACCTTTTATCCTATCGAGAACCTTATCATTCTCTCTTTTTTCTAAATATCTATTAAATTTGTTCATAATTTCTGGATATTTTTCTCCATTTTCTATCCATTCTTCTAACTTTTGTTCTATTATTGATTCCTTATCATCTATTAAATTTTGTATTGATTCATCTCGATCATTTATCATCCACTTACTTCCATTGTAAATCATTACATAGTTATTCTTTAAATTAGATATATAAATGTTATGATTTTCTGGTTTCTTTGGATTAAAATGTATTTTTTCAATCAAATGAGGTATGCAAAAATTGGCATGTTTTAAACATTTCATATAATCTTTATCTGTTAAATGAGATATATCTGTATTATTATATGCTAATATTTGAATGTTATTTTGGATATTATTATTATATTGGTTTCCAATATTAACACCTGTTTT
>Ga0315315_10003870_pt1 | contig 13801 bp, 3 predicted proteins | sample M140m3416metaG_FD_203699 | JGI IMG/M metagenome (GOLD analysis project Ga0315315, IMG submission 203699) | Ammonia-oxidizing marine archaeal communities from Monterey Bay, California, United States - M1 40m 3416 | ecosystem: Environmental > Aquatic > Marine > Intertidal zone | place: USA...
ATTCAATCCTGACCGCTCGCATAGTGGTTTGCCTCATGCTTGAGTGACCCCCAGAGGTTAAGAAAATGATTCTTTCTTGTTTTTCTAATGTTCCTCAGTAAATTGGTTTTCATTTTGTACAATTGCGCGTGCTACTTCAGGAGAGTATCCTACTTGTTTCAAATCATTCATTCGCTTTTGTGAATCATCTTCAGTCCAAACAGTTTTCTTACTTTCTCTATCTAATATCTTGTCAGTGTATTCAGGTGCTATTACAGATCTATTACGATTCCTTTGAACTAAAACTAAGCCCGATAACAGGATGATTAAGGCACTAAAAATACCTGCAGTAACCACTGAACTTGATGTGAGTAATTGAGTAATACTCATTTCTATATTATTGTCTTCAATTGAATCCATGCAACCATCTCTGTCTGCATCTGTTTTCTTGTTAGATATCCAATTAACTAACCCATTAGGGCAGCTATCTCTTGAGTCAGAGATCCCATCACCATCATCATCGTAGTCTTCAGTATCGTCTATACAACCATCACTATCAATATCTAGGCCACTGGAAATGCTATTTGGACAGTTGTCGAAACTATCTAAAACTCCATCATTATCATCATCCGAATCCTCATAATCATCATGACAACCGTCCTGATCAACGTCTTCTAAGATTGTTGAGACCCAACCAGAGGTGGGATTGTCTTGACAATTATCTATCTCGTTATCTATTCCATCATTGTCGATATCCATGTCTTCTGAAGAATCTAGACAACCATCATCATCTAAATCTCCATCAGAACCTCCGTGATTGGAATTCATATCGCTTCTAACGCAATTGTCTTCCGTATCTAAGAATCCATCATTATCGTCGTCTAAATCTTCCAGAGAATCATTACATCCATCTGCATCCCAGTCGTTCAGCGTAGTTGAGAACCATCCGGATAATCCCATCGAACATTGGTCAACATTATCTAGAATACCGTCATTATCTCTATCATCATCTTCAGTTGAGTCATGACAGCCGTCTCCATCTTGATCGGTAGCGGGACTAGATATCCACAAAACAAGTCCTTGTGGACAATTGTCGTCTCTATCGTTAATTCCATCGTTGTCATCATCACTATCTTCGAATGTATCGTGACAACCATCATTATCATGATCGAAATATAGGTCTTGCCATGAAGAGTGTCCAGATGGGCATGCATCATTAATATCTAAAAATGGGTCGTTATCATCATTATTGTCTTCATCAGCATCTCGGCATCCGTCTCCATCATTATCCTCAGATAAACCTGCCCAATATTGAGCGCCATTAGGACATAAGTCATCACTATTCAGTACTTCATCTCCATCTAAGTCTAAGTCTTCAGAGATATCATCACAGCCATCATTGTCCTGATCCACTATTTCACCAATAACTCCGTTTGGACAGGAGTCATATTCATCAAAATTACCATCATTATCGTCATCTAAATCTTCAGAGGAATCTCGACAACCATCTCCATCGTAATCCGTAAGCAAAGATGATTGCCAATTTGATTCACCAAATTGACAAAGATCGTCCTCGTCAAGTACTCCGTCGTTATCGTCATCATTCCAATCCTGATTATTGATTAAATTAATCTGAATTAATTTTGTAATAATTGCTTCTTCTTTGGTTGAAGACTGGATTGAAATTGTCAATAAAAACTCCTGATCTTGATTAGCTTGCTCCAATGTAGGTGCACGAATAAATAAATCGAAATTATTCATTTGATTTTCAATAATAGTTGTTGTATGCTGGTAATTACCTGCAAAACCAGCGTCAATAAACCAGTTTTCTGGAGTTCCTTGGACGTCAATAATTACTATGTCAGATTCACCAGGTAATTGTATCGCATTAACTTGATAGTTAGTATTGAATGATTGTGAAGGGAAGAAATTCAGTTCATCAGGGGAAGCACTAATTTCTAAATCCCAGACATTTTCTGACCAAAGACAAACATCCCACTTTTCTTCTTGAGTTAAATCAAGACAATCATCAGTCGTCCAAATAATGTCGCGATTTGGCCAGTCAAAGTTGACTATTGGTTGAGAGGCTGATTGTATGTTATTGCCCAAGATACCCATTAGATTGTCTGAACTGGAAGTAATAATTCTGGTGTTGATGACCTCATAAGCTTCAGTTAGTGTTTGACCAACTGGAAGCTCGCCATCGATGTTCAATTGTGGAGAATTAATTCTTGTCCATCTTAGTTCAACTCTTTCTTCAGAGGTAACCGGGTTCTCTGAGGATTCAAACCAAGTAATATGAACTGAACCATCATTGTCAAAATCGACTCGTGGATTTGCCCCATAAGTCATATCTGACCCAGGGACAGCTGAATTCGTAACAACTGCAACTTGGCTGAGATCTAATCCCTCATGTTCTCCATCAAGAATACCTTTCTTGCTCAAATCAATTTGCATGTAATGTAGTTGAGAAGCAACATCCTTGCCAGGCATAGAGTCACGTCCATCGACCCATACAACATGTATATTCCCTTCTTCATCAACATTTACTTCTGGATTAACAGACCACCCATGTCCATTAGTTAGACGAGTGTCGTTAACTAAAACAAAGTGACCTATTGTACTCCAGCCCAGATTATCTTGCCATACATAATCTAGACTAGGGCCAATATCTTCAACATACTCTCCAGTATCTTCATCGATACTGATGGCAGGCATTCCAGCCGACCATCCACTTCTTGGAGAATTGAGAAGTGAGTAAGGATTTAGAACAGTCATGAAAGTCTCAGTTGAGCCACTGCCAGTAGTTAATGACACTATCTCATTAACTAAAGCATTCAATTCTTCAGTATAATTCGCAACTGGAATCACTACATCATCTATCCAAGCAGCATCAAGACCAGAGCTGGCACTACCATCTTTCACGTATTGCCACATCAGAGTATGCTGACCGAGGGTGATAGGGGTCGTGAAATTACCACTTTGAGAACCTGACCATTGAGCGATATTAATACCATCAACATAAAACTTCAAGAAATCATAATTTGATTCTGAAGAAACATTATATGAAAATGTGACTGACCCATCAGCCATTATACCGGAAAATTCTAAATTTGTACTTTGGCCATCTGAAATATCTCCAGATTGCGCCGAATAAACACCAGAGATAGGGGTGGACGAGGGATTTACTTGAGATATGTAAGAATAATCAGCTGACACAGAAGTGCCTCCATCGCCATATGTGTCATTGAGGTAAATTGTATAATTTCCAGTATCTGTGTAACTCGTCAGAACAGAGTTATAATTATTTGAGACATCGCTAGAATTGTATGAATCTACCGTTCCATTGGGTAGAATTACATCCATAGTAAACTCAGAAGCCCAGTTATCTATTGTTACTGTAAGTTCGACGGGGTTTATGTTTGAAGGGTGATTATATGTACAATTCAATGAATGAAATGATGGGTTTCCTGTAGTTCCACCTATATCGCACAGATTCATACTGGAATATACTGATCCATTATTTGCAGATTCAACAGACCACGCGCTACTAGAAGTCCCAGAAACGGCCCAACCATTAGTTAATTCTCCACTTTCAAAATCTCCTTCGAAGTTTGCCATATTATTTGATGGATAGAGATACATTTCTCCTCCTGCATCTTTAGTTCCCCAGGTTAAGTCATCACATGTTCTTTGTTGAGTTCCAACTATAGTTCCGGGACATTGTACTAAATCCATCATGTGAGATCTTGTGAATAAGTCAGACCCGCCCGATGCAGTAGATGGCCCATATGCTGAAGTTCCAGCAATGGCAATAGGAATTATACCCGCCTTAGTACAAGCATCATGGGCCTCAACTATCGATTGATTATCGTCAGAGTCCTGTGATGGATCTCCACCAAACGGTCCTTCATCTGAAATAGGAATAATCAATCTTGTAGCATTCGGATTCCATTGATGATCATTAGGTGTTGCTGGGTTTCCTGGAATGCTCCCTGAATTATCTCTCCAAGAAAGGCATGCCCATGTAGACCCAGGGCCCCACATTTCACTATTATAGCTCCAATCGGATGGAATATTGTAACTTGAGCCATTATACATTACATCAGATAATGCCCTTATCCCTCCGGACGTATCAGTAGAATTTTGTCCGAGAGAAATATTTCTTGGGCCGTCCCCATAACCACCTATTTCGTATGCATCCTCACAATTTTTTTGACCACTTAAAAAACTCATTTGGCCACTTATTGCATAAAGAGTTTCTAGAACCGTAATGCTAGCAGACTCTAACATAGGTTTGACTCCTGGGAAATACTCTCCACTACTCAGATTACCCCCATAAAATACCGCACACATATCTAGCCACTCTGTAGTCATAGAGCCTGAAGAATCTATCAATCCTACATATTCTATTAAGCTACCACGGGTATCTTCCCATACTACAATTACTGTATTATTGAAACCCATTGAAATTGCTGGACTGCCTTTGTAACCGATTGCTGGAGTAATGATTGTATTATTAATCATTGTAGAAATAGAATTTGAACCTGACGTATTGAATGTAAACATTGCATAATAAATCAGTGATGCCCCAAAGAACGTACTTTGAGGATCATAAGTATCTACCCAAACTATGTGAGTCGCATCAAAAGAATCGATAGCAATATCTGGGTCATTTCTCACCCCAGTTCCAACAGCTACTGTATACTCAGAGACAAGCGTCATTGAGGTAATATCTCCGGCATCTCCATCTTGATCATCCAATGAAGAGTCGATTATTGTATAAAGAATCTCAAGATCTGTAATAGCCCAAACAATATGTGTCCTGTAATTAGAGTCGATTACTAAAGAAGGGCTTGACAATGCTGTGGTAGAGTTATTTCCTACTGCCGTAGCATCTATGAGTACTGTGTCAAGTCCACTTGTCGAAATCAAAGCGAAATATAACTGAGGGTTGGTCCCATTTTCTATCCAAACGAGATGAACTCTCTGAGAATCATCTATTACACCGATTACTTCTATTGGATTGGATGCGTTAAGATTGGAAAGTAAGGTAGACGTAGAAGTATCATCGAGTGTCCCATTTGCAGTATATTGTATTTCTTGCTCTTTATCTAAATTTTCGATTGATGGAGAAAGACTTGGCGCCATTACCGAAAGAAACATTATCAAAGTTAAAGCTATAGATAGTCTAGATTTATGGCTATTTTCTGTATTATTAACTGATGATAAATTATCATATTTCATCACTATGGGGCTACGAGACATATTTCTTTGAGAGGAGTAGGTACACATAGTAAGGTAACCGGACAGGTCCAAAAATCTAGAAAAAACGTGTATTTTAATTGTTTTTCATACTTTCTTTACGTTTGATATATTCAGAATAATTTCCTGGCCATACCCATAGACTACCATCTCCAGGAAGTTCCCAAATAGTATCACATATCTTATCCAAAAACCATCTATCGTGACTGACGGTAATTATTCCTCCATCATATTCTTCTAGAGCGTCTTCCAAAGCTTCTTTGGCGTCTGTATCAAGATGATTGGTGGGTTCGTCTAATAATAGCATATTATTTTCTTCAAGAAGGAGTTTTAACATAGCGATTCTTGCCCTTTCTCCTCCACTTAATTTTTTCAATTTTGTATTTACCATGTCGCTAGTAAATTGGAATTGCCCGAGCATTGCTCTGATATTTTTATATTCCATTCTAGGTTTTAATTGTTGGATCTGTTCTATCGGTGTTTTTTCAAAGTCAAGAGAACGATGATCTTGATGGAAATATCCTATTTGCACTCCTGGTCGGACATCTATTTGTCCGGAATCTAACTTTAACTCGCCAATTATTGTTCTCAAGATACTGGTTTTTCCTGCACCATTCGGCCCTACGACTCCAATCTTTTGGCCTCGCCGAACTCCAACATCGAGACCATGAAGAATTGGTCTTTTCATACCCTCAAAGCTAAGATGGGCTTTATGGAAATCTAACACCTCGAGACTAGATTTTTCTGTTGCTTGTAAAGAAAAATTAAGCATTCTCCTTTGTCTTGGCTTTATCGATTTCAGCCACTTTAATTCACGCTCGGAACGCATTATCATGAAATGTTTCTGAGATATGGATTTGTCATATTTGTTGTTGCTTTTCATGGACTTCATGGCGCCCTTTAGCCTCTTCAATTCTTTCTGTGTCTTATCAATTCTATCCTCTAAGGTTTGAAGAAATAATTCTTTTTGTTTAAGGTAAGAGGTATAATTACCAGGATAACCTTTGGAGTGCGCATCCTGAATCTCAACAATATTATTGCAAACTCTGTCAAGGAAATATCTATCGTGGCTTACTACCAATAATGCACCTTGGAAACTTAGAAGGAAATTTTCTAGCCAGTCAAGTGTTTGCAAATCTAAATGATTTGTAGGCTCATCTAAGAATAACAAATCTATTTCTTTCAATCCAACCAATTGCCTGGCAAGTGCAACTTTAGCTTTTTCACCGCCAGAAAGAGATGATAATTTCGTTTCCATAGGGTGATGAGCTAAATCTAAAGCTTTCAGAATCTCTTGAGCATGTCCTGCAACATCTCCTCCGCCTGAACGTGCCATCAAAGCTTGTAATTCTTGATATCTTTCCATCGTAGGCTGCCAATCACCTTCGTAAAATGAGGGGACAGCCATTTTTGTTTCAATGTCTGTGATTTCATCTACCAGCTCTTGGAATTGCCGCCCTCGTCGATTTAGTTCCGCACCTAAAGTCGCGTCTTCATCTAAATCTCTAATCTGAGTTAGGAATGCTAAACGTAACCCTGGTGCAAATGTAATGTCCCCCATATCTTGATCTTGATTTGATATTGTTCTCAGGAGAGTGGTCTTACCTGCACCATTGTGGCCGACAACTCCTATCCTGTCTCCTTCATCAATTCGAAGATTTACTCCTTCTAAAATAGTCAATGGACCAAAGGTTCGGTGTATCTCATCTAGCCTTACCAGCTCACGAACCATAGTACTCCGGCGTACAACCTATTCAAGTGCTCATCGGTATGAGAGTATTAATCAGATTCAAAGAAATTACTTATTATTTTACTTTCAGATGATTTAAGATAATTTGAAACAGAAGATTTCGATATCTTTAGTTCTTTAGCCAACTCCCTAAGACTTGTAGATTTAGGTGAATCATACCAGCCATTTGAATGAGCTGCTTGCAGCACTCTGTACTCTTCGGAAGAAATGGTACTAGAAATCATACCTTTTCCGCCTTTGGCACTAGAAATGCTTCTAACATTTAAATTTCTCTTAAGTTCGTTTAGAAGAGGCGTAATACTTTCACCGCTTCCAGAAAGTTGTACTATCAATCCTTTAGATGTAAGATTTGTTCCGGCTAGTATAGTCAAATCGTTAAATGAAAAGTACTTGCCAAGAATCTCATTACTAAATCTCAGAACTAATAGTGTGTGTGTAAGTAATTTATTTTGCCATGTTTGTAAATGTTTTTCAATTGTAATCCCATTTATTCCGAACCCAGGGGGGGGAGGGGGGGAATTCAATGTAATACATTCACACATAATCAATAAATCACCGTCCTGTTGATTTATTATTCCTCGAAAATCCCAACTCACTGAATTTAATGCACTTCTTATTAATGAAGTGTGGATAATTGATTCTAAATCAAAATCTACTCGTACTGCTCTCATCAATAACTCACGTAATGGGAATGAGCCCGAAGATATTAACTATTCACCGGATTATCTCTGAGATTCAAATAAGGCCTCTGCTACTTCTTGAGAATACCCTTGATCCACTAAATTCTTAATTTCAGTATCTTTAGATTCCGTTACAGAGATTGGTTGTCTGGGAATAGGTCGGGTATAATCCACATTATCTCTAACTGAATCTGTAAAATCTCTCATCTCATTATATAGTTGATTTCTTTCTTTCCTCGCTCTGAAAGAAGTACTCGTAGCACCGCCTATCATTCCCGCTATTATTCCGACTAAAGCCATCCAAACAGTGACTGGTGATTTGAGATAAAATTCTGCTCTACCAGTTAGAGTTGTCAGATCTTCGTCATCTTCGGAATCACAAATACCATCGTCATCACTATCATCAGGAATATCATTAGCATCAAGAGTGTCTGTTCCACATATCCATTCATCATTATCTGACCAGCCGTCGCCATCATCATCAGAATCTGCATTATTACCAATACCATCTAAATCTGTATCTGACCATTCTGTTGCGTCTAATGGGAATTGATCATAAATATCTAAAACTCCGTCGCCATCATCATCTAAATCCTCTGATAATGTTCCATTATATCCTGCCGTCATATTATCTGGTAGTCCATCACCATCTGTGTCTGTTGTGATACCAAACGTTAATGGGAAATCATCGTCTAAATCTTCCGTACCATCATTATCGTCGTCTAAATCAGCATTATCGCCAATTCCATCACCATCATTATCAGCCCATTCAGAAGAATTTAGAGGGAAAAGATCGTAATCGTCTGGGACCATGTCTCCATCATCATCTGTATCCATATTATCTCCAAATCCGTCCATATCAAAGTCTGACCATTCATTTGCGTCTTGTGGGAATAAATCGACTGTGTCATTGTATCCATCATTATCATCGTCCCAATCTTCAACTAATGTAGTATTACAATTAAAGAATAATTCATCGGGTAAACCATCTCCATCCGTATCAACACTAGCGCATGGATCAAATGGGAATGCATCACTTGCATCTACAATTGAATCATTATCATCGTCGAAATCCATCAAGTCGCATACTCCATCAGAATCAAAATCATCCGGTACAGAGCTAGCATTCAATGGGTCTGATGTTCCACAAGCCATTTCAGTGCCATCTAACCATCCATCATTATCGTCATCTGAATCAGCATTATTACCAATTCCATCCCCATCGGTATCAAAACATTCAGCAGGATTGAGAGGGAATGCATCAATAACGTCTGGACAATTGTCTCCATCATCATTTACGTCTGCATTATTACCAATTCCATCACCATCTGTATCTAACCATTCAGTTAAATCTAGTGGGAATGCATCATCAGAGTCATTGTAACCATCATTATCATCATCATTATCTTCTAAAAGACCTGTTGAAGAAGACCCATTGAGGAAATCGGGTAATCCATCACCATCTGTATCTACTGTAGCTGCTCCATCAAGAGGGAATGGGTCATTTACATCTATAACTCCGTCACCATCATCATCAACATCAACATTATTTCCTGTTCCATCTCCATCAGTATCTTCACATTCAGTAGGATCAAATGGTAAATCATCGCTAACATCCATACATCCATCATTATCATCGTCTGGGTCAGTATTATCTCCAATACCATCTCCATCAAAATCATACCATTCTAGCGGATTGAGAGGGAAGACATCCTGATCATTTGGAATTAAATCGCCATCTATATCTCCATCCATAATATCACATATCATGTCTCCATCAGTATCTAATGGTACACTGTTGATATCATTCATATCAGTTCCACAGGCCGTTTCATTTGCATTAGACCATCCATCATTATCTAAATCGGTTTCTAAGGCATCACAAATACCATCTGAATCAATATCACCAGGAACTGAGGAAGAATCGAGCCAGTCGGTTAGACAAACATCTTCGTCTGAATCATTCCAACCATCATTATCTGCATCTGGATCTATATTATCTCCTATTCCATCTCCATCAGTATCTGTAGTTTCAGTAGGGTCCTCTGGGAAAATATCTGAGTTATCTCCCACACCATCGCCGTCAGAATCTTCCCATTCATTAGGATCTAATGGGAAGGCATCAATAACATTACAGTATCCATCCAAGTCAGTATCTGTAGGGATATCATTGCTATTCAACGAACTTGTCCCACACTCTGACTCTTCTACATCTGTCCAACCGTCATTGTCGTCATCATGATCTTCTATCAATGTGTAAGATACTTCATATAATAATTGAATTTCTGAATTATTCAAAGCCCTATTGTAGATTCTTAATTCATCTATAGTTGCATTGATATCGTTTATTGGAAGGCCGCCTGATTGTGCATTTTGTCTTGTCGCGATATATACTGACTCATTAGAAGGCGAGAGAGCTCCTGAAATTGCTGTCGTTGAGCTTTCTAATATTCCATTAAAGTAAATCTTTGAAACAGTACCATCGTAAGTTACGAGAATATGATTCCAGCCCACATCAGCTGAAGTGGTGGTATATATTGGATGGTAAGTCCAGTTTAAATCGCTATGTCGATGCCAAAATCTATAGTATGTATTATTAGAATTACGTACCAAATCTATACACCAAACTTCTTCGAATCCATTGCCTCTGCATATTACAGAGCCTGGAGTCCAAGGATTCACATTTAGATCTTCTAATTTGACCCATGCACTAATTGTAATATTTGTCACATTAAAAACGTCATTCGCTTCAATTTCAACATAATCGCCGTCTCCATCAAATTGTATTGCATCATTAGCATGTCCCTCCTCGCCATATGAGAGGTTTCCAAAGGCTATAGAGACATGTGATTCTCCTGAGGAATCAATAGGATTACCGGAAGAATCATCAAAGTTCCAATATCCAATTAATCCATCAACAGGTATCTGGGTTATATCGGGAACAAACATAGTGTCAGGCATTCCGTCTCCATCTGTATCTGCATCTGCACTAGAGTCGAATGGGAAAGCATCCATGCTGTCAGAAGTACCATCATTATCATCATCTGAGTCTACTTCATCACAATCACCATCTCCATCAAAATCATTAGGTATACTACTACTATCAAGAGGATTGGTTCCACACATATTTTCAAAGAGATCTTCCCAACCGTCGTTATCATCATCATTATCTGCATTGTTCCCAACACCATCTGAATCTGTATCTAACCATTCAGTTGAATCTAACGGTAAATCATCGATACTATCGATGAAACCATCATCATCTGTGTCAGCATCTAAAGGATTAGTTTCTGTTGCTGAATCCCAAATTCCGTTATTATTAGCGTCTTCTTCCGTATCTAAGAGATAATCATTATCGTCATCAAGATCTTCTGAAGAATCTTGGCATCCGTCATTATCATAGTCTGTCGAGGAATCAGAAGTCCAATCAGTATAGCCATTTGGGCACTGATCTTGATGATTGAAGATTCCGTCACCATCCATGTCTCTGGTATTCGTATTTACGAAGACACCGAGGGGCGTATTCACATATTGAGGAGAATTATAATTATTTATCGTAACTAAATTTGAGTCCTGATGATTTCCAGTGCCAATAATTCCAGTTATCCCTCCATGATAGCCCCAACAAACTATTGAGTTGTCATCAAGTAAAGCACAAACATGTTGTTCGCTTACGCTAATAGCAACAACACTTTGGTTATTAGGCATTGTAACAATAGTTGGAGCATGGAATGAGTAACTACCGATTTCTAGCCCTATTCCTATTTGGCCTTCATCATTATTCCCCCAACAATATAAATTTGAATTAGACAATAGTGCACATGCATACCTATCGCCGACCCCTATTGTTACTGCTTCAATTCCAGATAGATTAACCAAAACTGGAGAATATGTATAAGTTAATGTTGTACTACCTGCACTTTGTTGTACTAGAGCCCCATAGCCCCAACAGTAAACTAATCCAGAGGTGGTGATTACACAGGTTTGTTCATTCCCGGCTGAAGCCATTGAAATTGTAGAATTGTTTGGAATTGATACTTCAATTGGAGTTAGGGCGTCATTAAGCCAAGAATTTGAAGATACGTAACTTCCCCCCGTAGCATTATAGTCATTATCCCCCCAACAATACAAACTAAAGTCATCCATTACTGCACAATTATGTCTCATCCCAGTGGTGACAGATAATGCTGTTTTACCTGCTGGAAGTAAAGTTTCTATTGGAGTAAGTTCTACCGATGAAGAGTTTCCAATTCCTAATTGACCATTGTAGTTTTTCCCCCAGCAATATACTCTATCATCACTTAAAATTGAACAGGTATGAGACTGCCCTGTGGATACAGATTTGGCTGAAAGACCGCTGGGTAACTGTACCAAAGTTGGATTAGATACTCCTCCATCACCATTGCAATTATTTGCGTAACTAGACTCTAAACACCTTGTCCCAACTCCTAATTGCCCATACAAATTTTGGCCCCAACAGTACATTGAACCATCACTCATAACTGAGCAGAAGTGATGGCCATATCCTTCTGATATTGATACAGGTATTTTTGATTCTGGCAAATTCACTAATACAGGGGTTGGACGTTCAAGACCATCTGTCCCATCTCCGATCTGGCCATATTCGTTATACCCCCAGCAGTATATATCATCAACAGATATGAAACAAGTAGCGGATGTTATTGCAGCAAATGTCACATTATCACTCGCTGCGCCTGGATGGAAACCTGCACCCAAAGTTATATCTTGGTAACCATAACGATTCAAAGGAGCATCGTCTATTGCATCTAATATCCCGTCGCCATCATCATCATCGTCATTGGAATTACAAACTCCATCGGAATCTGTATCTAATGGATAATCAGATGAATCTAACGAATTAGTGTTACATAAAGACTCCATGATATCTGAAAAGTCATCATTATCATCATCCAAATCTTCTAAAGAATCAAGACAACCGTCTGAATCAAAATCATTAGATGAATTAGATGTCCAGTTGGTCTCTCCAAAACCGCACCTATCAACTAAATTATCTATCCCATCAGAGTCTCGATCATGAGAGCTGATTTTTATCAAAGTGGGTTGAAAAATATGTTGTGACGGAGTAGCTCCATAACCAGAACCCCATCTCCATTTTGTGCCATCATCTAATAATGCAGTAAAAGTTTGATAATCAGCCCAGATTTGTAGAGCAATTCTTCCATCTGGGAAAATTGCTGGTTCGTCGGCTACAGGATTTTCAGTTTCTCCATTACAGCCATCATTAAAATCTAAAGGAGAACAAATAGTTCCATCACCCATTTGACCCATGTCATTGTGGCCAAAGCAGTAAACTGAACCGTTGTCTAACAATGCGCACGATGCATCATATCCTATGGCAATATCGGTCACATTATTCGGCAATATTGCCGTAGATATGTAGTTGGAGGAAGAATAGCTTCCATAGTTAGTTCCGTCACCATGCAAACCGTGATAGTTCGGCCCGTGACATATTACCTCTCCCGTTGTTTTTAAAGCACAAATAGAATAGCCCCAAGGAGAGTCATCATTTTGAGTGAATTCTATCATAGTGAGATTAGACCAATCCGTTGTTTGGGAAGTGGGAACTACCATCTTTTGTGGAATTGTAAGCATAGTTGATCCATAAACACATCCATAAATTACGGAAGCAGAATTTCCACAATTAAATCCTACTCTAAGTCTTGTATAATAATTGTTTCCCCAAGCATAAGTATCTCCATTTTCTAAAGAAACATGGAAAGATTCCCAACCTGGATATATACGTTTTACGTTTGAATTGTCTGGAAGTTCAGGGTACACCAAATCGCTCCAACTATCATTTAGTGAATTTTTTAAACCGAGGGACCCCCTACTACCTTCTCCGAAGCATGCTAATGTTGAATTAGAAGAGAGTAGTCCACAAAAAGTATAACCCTCATAGCTTTGCGATACTGCTAAAATTGCCCATGATACTTCTGCCGCCGCCGGATATCCTGCTTCTAAATATCCTGTTGAATTAAGATAAAAAGAATACGGAAATGAATCGGTGGACGAGATCAAGGAGTAAGATTCGTCGTCTAATTCAATAATAGAGTTTCTATTGACCGTTATAGCATCATTCGGAACA
>Ga0315315_10003872_pt1 | contig 13800 bp, 7 predicted proteins | sample M140m3416metaG_FD_203699 | JGI IMG/M metagenome (GOLD analysis project Ga0315315, IMG submission 203699) | Ammonia-oxidizing marine archaeal communities from Monterey Bay, California, United States - M1 40m 3416 | ecosystem: Environmental > Aquatic > Marine > Intertidal zone | place: USA...
CCTGTTATAGATAACGCTCTTGGTAATACAAGTAATAGTGGCAGAGATTATGTTCAGAATATATCTTTTGACCAATATGGTCATGTTACAGGTATTTCTCTTGGCACAGAGACTGTTGTAGACCATTCTGTTACTGGTGTTGTTTTTAATAGTGGTAATAATGATCTGGTTTTACATAAGAGTGACGGGGTTAGCATAACGGGTAATTTATCAGGAGTTTTAGTTTCTGGTACTTCCTATCATTCCAATATATCTAATGCAGCAAATGATTCAATTAATAACAACAGAAATTATGTACAGAGTATATTGCTAGATGAATATGGACATACTACAGGAATAACTACTGCGACGGAAACAGTTGTAGATACCAACATTCTTACTTCCCTAAGTGGAGATAGCGTCAATACAAAATTAGTTTATGTAGATGAGTCTGGGGTGTCTAATGATATTGATTTAAGCTGGGCGATGGATGACACTAATTTGGCAAGGCTTGTCACTGGCGTTATTGATAGTGCTGGTACAGCAACATTTACTAGAGATGACGGCACGGATTTTGATGTTGATTTTAGTGTTCTGTTTGATGACACTAATCTTTCTAGAATTACTAGTGGCAATTTTGATACATCTAATGGTATTCTTACTCTCACCAGAGAACTAGACAGCACTACGGTTTCTGTAGATTTTAATGGTAGGTATGCCACTACAGGAGAGCTGGTTTCTACTTCTGGCCACTTACAGACTCAGATCGATAGTTTGCCTGATGATAATACTTTTATTAGTAGTATCAACTATAGTACTATAGGAAGAGATCTGATAGTTACAAGAAATGATGGGGTTCAGCTTACCGGTAATTTTGATACCGTAATTCATAGTGGTGATAATGTTAGTCTTTTAACTAACGACGCAAACTATATAGACGGCAGCGGTTCTGGTAATTATGTCCCTGTTTTTAGTGATGTTGATACTATTACGAATAGTATTATAAATCAAAGCGGAAACACTCTTGGTATTAATACTCCTGCTCAGGGTGCGAATTTCACAATACATGCTAAAAATATTCATCCAGATCATGGTAGCGCTATAATAAATGAAAATGCTTTTGGTTATTCTGATGGCTCTATAATATTTGAAAATAGAGAAAGCGGTGTTAGGCTTGGCGCTATGTATAGCTATGGCACTGCCTATAGCGGTGGTTCGATTGCCATGGTTGGATCTGGAGGAACTGCTTTTAGTGCTGTTACGGGTCCTGTTGCGATTGGGCCTCTTGATGCAAACAAACCGTTAATTATTGGTGCCGGTAATAGCCGATATGCTACAATATATGCTTCTGAATTTAGAATTAATCCTAGTGGACTTACTCAGGACTTTATAATCCAAGGAGCTAACACTGATGATTTATTGTATATTGATGCTAGCACAGATCGTGTAGGTATTGGTACTAGTAGTCCATCTGGCAAACTTCATGTTCATGGCACGAGTTTCTTTCGTGGGGATATTGCTCAAAGTGGTGGGAACGTAGTCTTTAATCAACGGGGTGTAGATTATAACTTTAGGGTTGAAGGAGATACTGATCAATACTTATTGTTTGTTGATGGAGGTACAGACCGTATAGGTATTGGAACAGGAGTTCCAGAAGTAAAGTTGCATGTTTCTGCAACAACTGGTGAAGGCACAATTTTATCTCAAACATATGCTAACAATAGCTGGGCAGGATTACTTCTTCGTAATGAGAATAATCAAAATGTTGCCAGTTTCCAATATGGTAATAGTGCAGTTGCTCATACTCCATCATTAGACAATACATTAATTATAGGTAGTAGACAATCTGGTGTGCCGGTTAAATTTTATCAGGGCAAAGAAATTGTTGGTGCTTTTAGAGAAAATAACGAAAGAATAATTTTTGATACTAGTGGTAATACTATATTAACAGCAGCTTCTGGTCAATTTGTTAATGTCAGTGGTAATACAGTACGTTTGATAGATCAATACAGTCAATTAGAACAAAGAACAACAGATCCAACAAAAGCTGCATATCATTATTTTTATAGCAATGATTTACTGCAAGGGGGATTGTTGGCATACGGAACAGGATACGATGCTGGTAGTATCATGGATATGCCTTCGGGTAGTCTTCATTTACTTAGTAATTACGAAGCTCTTGCTATATCTACGGTTGGAGTAGACAAGCCTATTGTTTTCGGTACTAATGCCAATTCTGCTGGTGGTGAAAGAATGCGTATTGCTGGGGATGGTAAAGTTGGTATCGGCACATCAACTCCTTCTTACCAGTTAACAGTTAAAGATAGTAGTATATTAGGTGGAATATTAGTATCAGGGGCAACTAGTCCAGGTGTAACCATAGTTGATTCTACCGACAACAGTTCACATGGAATTTTTGGAAGTGATAATGGTAAATTATTAATAGGTTCAGATTTAAATGCCATTGCTTCTAATTCTTCTATTGATTTTTCGGTCAAAGATATCAATACAGTACAGGCTACTATTACAAGTTCTGGCGTCGGTATTGGTACAGATTCTCCAGCACACAAATTAGATGTGGTTTATCCTGATAGTGGATGTGTTAGATTTGCTGATCCGTCTGGCAGTGGAATTATGTTGGGTGATTGTGCATTAAATGCTAATAATACATATGCAGGTATCAAGCATACTGACATGATGGGCGATGATGATTATATGATAGTCAGCGATGGTACAGATACCTATATTAGTGCTAAAGATACTGGTTCTGTTTATTTACGTCCCGGTGGAAATGCTGGTGAAGGTGGCATAAAAATAAAGGCTGTTGGTGCTGGTGGTGTTTCAACTGTATTTAATGAAGCTGGTTCCGATAGAGATATTAGAATGGCAGGCACTGGTGACACGAATCTCTTTAGGCTTGATGCTAATGAGAATAGTATTGGCATAGGAACTGCAACACCAGCTTATAAATTAGATGTATCTGGTACTTTTAGTGCAGATAGTATCAATGTCAATAATCAATATACACTACCTACAGGAGATGGACTTACTGGACATAGTTTAGTTACAGATGGTGCAGGAAATATTATATTTAGTGGAGTTTCTTCTGCTGGTGGTGATGGTAGTGTTAATACTATTTACAGTAATGGTGTTCAAGTTGGCGATGACGATATTGAAATATTAGATTTCTCTAGTAATTTCTCTGTAAGTGAAAATCCAAACGCCAAGATGAATATTGATTTGGCTGATATGATTACTGTCAGTGGTCTTACTATTAGTGGACTAAATCCTAGTGGGTATACTTTACCTGCTTCTGATGGTTCCAATCGTCAAGTATTAGCTACAGATGGTAGTGGAATTGTTTACTGGAGTGGTATTAGCGATATAATGTCTGGTTTTAGTGACTATGAAATAGTTACATCAACAAAAAGCAGTTTCATCGTTAACGGAGGCTTTACTGTTGGTAGTTTAGATGTGTATTATAACGGCCTTAAACTTCTCAATGGTGATGATTATGTAGAGGTTGATGGAACTGGATTTACACTATCTTCTGCTGCTACTTTGAATGATGTCATAGAATGGGAAGGCCATAAAACAGCTCCTGAATATGTTACATTAGGTAATCCTGGAAGTAATAGATTAGTTACTTCTGACGGATCTTCTACTACAATTAATGGTCAGTCAGATTTAATTTTTGATGGTAGTGGTTTAGGTATAGGCACTACTTCTCCGTCTCCTTCTGGTGGTGAAAATTGTCTACATATACACTCTGATATATATCCAGAAATTAAACTTACTAATACCGATACAAATACTACATCTTCTGATGGAACATCAATACTAGTTGACGAAGATAAAAATCTCAGAATAGTTAATTTTGAACAAAGTCTTACAAAGTTATATAATACTAAATCAAACGGGTCAGTTCTAGAAACCTTAAGGCTTGGATCTACTCAATCATTATTCAATCCTGCTGGTGATGAGAATCTAGACTTTTTAGTAAGTGGTAGTGGTTCATCTAATTTGATTTTTGCAGATTCTTCTACTAACAGAGTAGGCATAGGAAATAATAGTCCTACTACTAAGCTTGATGTTTCTGGCGTTATTACTGCTAGTGGTGGAGATTCTACACAATGGAACATTTCTTACTCTACTCTAACTGGAAGTTCTGGAAATTGGAATGATGCATATGCATTAGTAGGAAGTACAGGAAATTGGAATACAGCTTATGTCTGGGTTACTGGAAATAGTGGCAATCTTGTATATACCAATCAAACATATCAAAATCCTTCTTGGTTGACTTCGGTTAATGCAAATATTATAAGTGGAGTTATTTCTGAAAGTAATCTTCCCTCTTATGTAGATGATGTTCTTGAATATACCAGTACAGGTAATTTTCCTGTCTCTGCTACAACCGGCATTATATATATAGCTCAAGACACTAATAAAGTTTACAGAGGTAATGGCAGTACGTACATAGAGATTAGTAGTGACACTAATACTAATTATTTTGTAAGTGGAATAGATTATGATATTAGCACAGGAGATCTTACTTTATCAGGATCAGGGCTGTCTCCTATATCTGCGAATTTAGATGGTAGATATACAACAGGAAACGGTACGACCAATTATCTTGCTAAATGGACTTCAAGTAAAAACATATCAAGTGGAATTATTTATGATGATGGAACTAATATTGGTATAGGAACAGCTTCTCCAACAGAAAAACTAGATATTAGAGATGGAGATATTTTAGTAGGAACTAAATTACTCGTTGGTAGTGGAGTATATAGTCAAACTTCACCTGGAGCTTATTTCGGATTAAAACATACTAGTCTTACAGATCCATCCGAATATATGATTATGAGCGCTGGTACTCACACTTATCTTAGCGCTAAAGAAGATAGCGATGTTTATATTCGTGGTGGTGGGAATAAAGTTGATCATCAAATTGTTGTTACTGAAAGTGGTATCACTCTTGGTAAATACAGACCTGCAGCTAGTAGTGTAGATGCAGAGTATGATGTTGAGCTTGTGCATGATGATGTTGGTTTGATAAGAATTGGTGATCGAGTAGGTACTGGTCTCTTAATAGGAGATGGTGTTATACCAGGAGCTACAAATACTGTTGGAATAAAACATACAGCTATGACTGGATCAGACGATGCTATGCTTTATTCTGATGGTACGAATACAACAGTTACTTCTAAACAGTCTGGATATGTCAGAATTAGGGGAGGAGGCAATGCTTGGCAGTCAGAAATCTCTGTATTATCAGGCAATGATGGAGACGATGGCATTGTTCTGAACGAGAACGGGGCTGATAGAAACATTAGAATGGAAGGAAAAGATGTTTCTAATACATTCTTTTTACAAGCATCAACGAATAGTATAGGCATAGGTACTTCTACTCCAAATTATTTATTAGACGTTGCAGGTAGTGGTAGCTTTAATGCTTTAAATATTAATGACGCATTTACTTTTCCAACTAGCGACGGAACAGAAGGTCAGTCTCTTGTTACTGATGGTGCTGGTACTGTAGTTTGGTCAGGCATAGACACTGACACTAATAACTATGTTACTGGCGTAGCTTTTGATGCTGCTACAGAAGTACTAACTATTAACAGATTAGATTTGTCTGATCTTACAACCTCTTCATTTAGCGGAATATACCTTAAAGAGCTTTCACAAGATTCTTCTCCTCAGCTAGGAGGTAATTTAGATCTTGATAGTAACAACATAGCTGGAAATGGCAATATTGATATTACCGGATCATTTAGAGCAAGTTCTATTAATGTGAATGATGCGTTTACCTTACCCACAGTAGATGGCGCATACGGCCAGGTTCTGGTAACATCTGGCGATGGTACAGTTGGTTGGCAGAATCAATCAGGCACTGGTGGTGGAGGAACAAGTAATTTAATTAGACAATCTTATACTCCTACTACAAGTACTAGTTCATTTACTGTAACTAATGGATATACAGTAGGCAGTATAAATGTTTATAAAAATGGAGTTAAGCTTTTTCAAGACTACGATGGTCAGACTTATGATTACTCTGCTACTAACGGAACCGTATTTAATTTAACTCCTGCTGCTGCTAGTGGAGATCTTATAGAAGTTGTAGCTTTAAATGCTAATGCTGCTCCTACAGCAAATACCGCTTTAGCTAGTGTAGGCGTAACAAGCAATCAAACACAATTTAATACCGCAGAAACTATTACTAGTTCAAGTCTTGCTGTATTTTTGAATGGTGTTAAACTAGTAGATTCAATTGATTATAGTGTCATTAGTACTTCACGATTTGATTTAGTTTCTCCTGCTACTTCGGGAGATGTCGTAGATTATATCGTTTATGGGGCAACAGTAGCAAGCTCTAATCTGCAAAAAACTGGTGATACCATGACAGGTAATCTAACAGTGGGCGCAGATTTGATAGTTACAGGATATAAAGAAACCCATACAGACAATGGGAATACTGGTACTGCCCAAACCATAGATATTACTAGCAGCACAATACAAACATATACTCTTAATGGCAATTGCGTATTCACCATGCCTACCCCTGACGCTGGTAGAAGTTTTACTGTTTTACTAAAAACTGGGGCTGGTAGCTTTACTGGAACATTTACGGGAGTTAAATTTCCTGGTAATGTAGCTCCAACTATTACTGCTTCTGGAAATAGACTAGATACTTTAACCTTTATATCTGATGGCACTAATTGGTACGGTAACGCCGTACAGGATTATCACCTATGATGTTTATACCTAAAAAAATATTTGCAAGTTCGTCTGTACTTATAGCAGACGGAGGAGATACACGTTTTGGCCCCAATTTTGCTTATCACACTTTTACTGAAGATGGTACATTTATCACTGATAGAGCTTTGACTGCTGATATATTAGTTGTTGCTGGAGGTGGAGGTGGAGGTCAGTGGGGCGGAGGCGGAGGTGCTGGAGGATTAATTTATAATACTAATATTTCATTAGTTGCTGGTAGCTACAGTGTAACTATTGGTTCTGGTGGAGCTAGGGCAGTTCAGATAAGAAATCATGCACATCCCGTAATGAATTATCAAGGCTCTAATGGAGGTAATTCTACTTTTGGATCGTTATACACTGCAATAGGTGGTGGAGGTGGAGGTTCTCATAATACTGGTAGTAGTTATAGTTGGAATAGCAATCCTAATGGTCGGTCTAGAGATGAAGGAAGGTCGGGTGGTAGCGGAGGAGGATCTGGATTTAATTGGAATATTAGTTCGCTTGGAGGTTGTCAAAGACCATCAGCAGGAGCTGGTACTGCTGGACAGGGCAATAACGGAGGAAGAAGTTGTACTGGTGGTAATTGTGATAATCCTAGAAGAGGTGGTGGAGGTGGAGGTGCTGGTGGTGTTGGAGCAAGTTGTGGTTCAGGAAACGGTGGGGTGGGATTGCAGATAAATATTACAGGCTCATCAGTGTATTATGCTGGTGGAGGAGGTGGAGTTGGATCCAGCGGTACTGGAGGACAAGGTGGTGGAGGTGATTATGCTGTAGTTGCTACTCCTAATACTGGAGGAGGCGGTGGGACATTCGCTAATGGGGCAGATGGCATAGTAATAGTGAGGTATACAATATGACAAGAGCAAGAGAAACAAGTGAAAACGCAAGACAAGCAAAGGCTTGGGTTAATTTTGGTGGAGCTGGAGGTGATGGTAGTACTATCCCAGCAGCAAGTTCTTTTAATGTTAGTTCTATAGCAGACAATGGTGGTGTAGGAGATTACACTGTTAATTTTGAAACAGCATTTTCTGATGCTAATTATGTTTGGGCTGGTTGTGCAGGAGACACTAATACAACCAGCGCTACTGCTAATAGTCCTTTCTCAATCAGATCTGCTGTAGTTTCTTCTGGTAGCTTAAGATTTAGAGTATGTTATGCCAACGCCACTAATTATGGGTTTTCAGACCGTGGTGAAGTTACACTAATTTTCTTCGGAGATTAAAAATGAAAAGAATAATTTATCCAAATGATGAAGGTGGGGTTGCAGTTGTTATTCCAGCGCCTAATACAAAATACACAATAGAGCAATTAGCTTTGAAAGATGTTCCAGCTGGTAAGCCCTATAAAATTATTGAAGATACAGATATTCCTACAGATAGAACATTTCGTAATGCTTGGGAATATGATTTTGGAACTTTAGATAACACAGATGGTTTCGGATTGGGTTTTGAAGAATTTTTCAACCAAGGCTTAGGAGATTGAAATGATTAATGTAAATATGGACAAAGCTAAAGAGATATGGAAAGACAAAATTCGTGCAGATAGAGAGCCTTATTTTTCTTCTTTAGATGTAGATTATCTTAAAGCTACAGAAGCTCAGAACGTAACACTTAAGAACCATATAGAGACAAAAAAACAACAGCTTCGTGATGCTCCAGCAGATTCAAGAATTACAGACGCTACAACACCGGATGCTTTAAAAGCTATAGATCCCGTTACTGAAATTATGGACATCTCAGATCTTGATCAGGCTAAATTAGATAAACTTACAGAAATAGATGAAGATTGGAAAGTAATACTTAATAACGGCTGGCAAACTCCTGAAGGATGGAGTCTTGGTATTCATACAGATGACGTAGCCCTACTTAATGGAGCGTACTCTCTTGCAAAAGAAGCTGCTGCTCTTGGTTCTACAGACCCTGTTACTATTTTAGATACTAATGGCGAACCTCATTCATTAAGCGTAGCGGAAATGACACCAATTATGTTGGCGTATGGTGCTGCGAGAGCTAATCTCAGCGGTGCGGACGCTGCAAGAAGAAAACTGGTTAAAGATGCAACAACGATAGAAGAATTGGCGGAGATATAATATGAGTATAGCTAGAGATATAAGCAGACAAAGCAGTAAACAGAATGCAACATTAACAGCGGATCAAACTGCAGTTACGGTTACAGGAGGATTTAGTGGCTCTAGCATACAGGTATATCTTAATGGTGTTAAAATTATACAAGGACAAGACTATAGCTTGAATGGTACTAGTGGTATTACATTAACTCAGGGGGCTAGTGCTGGAGATATAATTGAGTTCGTAATGAGAAATACCTCTAATTCAGGATTTAGTGCTGCAAATACTGGACAAATTGTAGATCAAGCTGTTACTTTTGATAAATTATCAAATAGTGGAACTGAAGCAGATAATGTACAAAAAAGAGTTGCTTCTGCTTGGATTAATTTTGATGGTACTTTTGGAAGTACTCCTTACACAAAATCTAATGGGGGTATCAGATCTGCATATAATGTAGCAAGCGTAACAGATAATGGTAGCGGAGACTATACTATAAATTTTGAAAGAACGTTCGGTAGTTCTGATGATTACGCTGCTGTTGTAACAAACTCTGCTGAAACTGCCGGAAGTACTATTCCAGTGTTTCATCAAAATGGAATTGCAACGTCTAGTACAGGTGCTGCTTTTAGATTTAGATTATCTGATGCTGGTTCTTATGCTACGCGTAGAAATAGTTTAACTGTTGCCGTAGCAGTATTCGGAGAATTATCATGACTAGAACTAATAATCACAGCAATATACACAAAACAATGTCTTCGACTTGCGAAGGTCGCTTAACTCTTGAAAGTGGAGTAGCGGTTAGCACTACCGACCAGACAGCAAAAACAACAGTTTATTTTACTCCATATATAGGTACTAATATTAGTTTATATGACGGTAGTGATTGGGATATATTTACTTTTAGTGAACTTAGCTTAAACATAAGTGGTTATACAGCAGATACTAATTATGATATATTTGTTTATGATAATAGTGGCACACTGACTCTTGAATCAACAGCTTGGACAGACGATATTACTAGAGCAACAGCTCTTACTACTCAAGACGGTGTGTATGTTAAGAGTGGCGCTACTACACGCAGATATCTTGGAACTATAAGAACAACATCTAGTACAGGTCAGTGCGAAGACAGTGAAGACAGGCGTTTTGTTTGGAGTTATTATAATCAGGTTAAAAAGTATCAACAAGCTAGAGTTGATATGGGGGGCTCTCCACACTCATATGCCACTCAAGCATACAGACCTGTTAGTAATAGTACTGTAGTTGGTGAAACAAGATATGAATTTGTGGTTGGGTTAGACACATACGCTACTACAAGTCATAATTTTCATGCTAGATATATGTACGGAGCAGCCGGACTTGATTCCACAACTAGCACATTTATGCTCAGTGGACATAATGGCGATCCTACAGGCTATCCAAATGCCAGTATGTATGCTGAAGGCTCAAAGTACGTTTCGGGTGGATTTCATTTCGCTCAAGCTTTAGAATTTGGAATTAATTCAAGTTCAGCAGTATTTAATTCGGAACTTTCAGGAGATCATTTATGCTAGACGCTTTAACAATTCTACATGAATCAATAGATAATATAGTGTCTATTCATGGTGTTGCTGATAATAGTGACGGCACTTACAGGATAGACTATATAGACCCACCAACTCCAGAACAATTAGATCAAGTTAATTCTTTTATAGAATCTTGGCCTCTAGAAAAAGCCAAACTAGAAAAACTTGAAGAAGTGGATGAAGAGTGGAAGACAACACTAGAAGCTGGTTGGCAAACCCCATATGGCTGGAGTTTGGGTATAGATATTGCTGATGTAGCTTTGCTCAATGGAAACTTTGTGCTTGCTAAAGAAGCCGCGAGCTTAGGCATGACTAATCCTGTATTTGTAGTGGACAGAACGGGAGAATCTCACGAATTTAATTTAACTGATTTAACTATGTTAATGTTGCAATATGGTCAAGCTAGAGCAGTATTAAGTTCTCAGGATGCAGCAAAAAGAACAGCAATTAAAAACGCTAATACTATAGAGGAGTTAGAAAATCTATAATAGTGTAAATACTTTTATAAAAGAACCTAATAAAGAGAAACAAAATGTCAAGAATCATTAATTATGCTAAATCTTTACTAAATCGAAAAGTCGATAGTAAGAATATATTTATTAACGGAAACTTTGATATATGGCAAAGAGGCGTTTCCTTTAATTCTCAAGGATACACAGCAGACAGATGGTTCTTTTCTATTTTTGAAAATGAGTTTGATAATCAGGGAGCAACAGCATTTAAATGTACAACGGACGGTCAGTTAGATAATAATACTTATGGAATTAGCTTGAAGAATACTGTTTCTGGATGTTACTATAGCCTGATGTATGTTGTTCCTACAGAAGATGTGTTGTCTCATCAGGGAGAACAGATGACACTAGGATTTTATGCTAAAACTCCAGATAATTCACTAGCTGGTAATATATATTCTAGTGTGTCTTATACTCCTCACGAAGATGACCCCAATGAAGACAAAACTTTAATTGCAACTTCTGTGATTGATAGTGCTATTACTACAGGGTGGAAGCAATACAATTCTTCTTTTGAAGTTCCTTCTGATGCTAGAACTCTAGTGTTTGAGATTAGACCAGAAACCACATCAGGTCTTGCTGCAAATTCTACGCTAAATATTAGTCAAGCTAAACTAGAGCTTGGATTTATACCAACACAACTAATACCAAATCCATATAACGAAGAATTTAAAAAGTGCGAAGCATTTTATCAGAAGACAGCATATGCTCAAGCTATTCCTCCAAATACCAAACAATTTACTAATTCTGTAAAATTAAATACCAAACCCAGAAAACCTTACAGTGCTAGTGTTAATATTCCTAGAACTAAAAACAAATCTCGCGGTATTTTAAATATTAGTCCTTATATCAAAGAAAATTCTTTATTCTTAAATGCTGACTCGTCCAATGCTAGTACGAACAATATAGTATTAGATTCTGTTATTATAGATAACGAAATATATCCTGAAGGAATACCTTCAACTCCTGCAGATGTTTATGCTGATGATAATTTAATAACCTCAGGAATAGTTGTTTATTGGTCCGCTTCACAAGATCGTAATTCTAAAATTCGTGAATATAATGTAAATTATGGATTATCTAAAGACGCTTTAACAGACAATGAAACTTTTACAGTTAACGGAGAACATATAGCTGGTACGCCTGTATCTGGCTCTATTACTGGTGTAGACACAAGTAAAATATACTACTTTAATATAGCCGCAATAAATGATGTAGGAGAATCGCCCTATTCTACTTGTATGACCACAGATGCTGAAGGTACTCCGACAAGTTCTGGCTTATCTACTTATCTGCCTACTGTAGTTCCTTTGACTAACAAAGCTAATGTGTCTTGGAATTATAATTTTTCTCCTAATACTATACCAGATAAATTTATTGTAGACTGTGACGTTGTATCTTCTTTTGACTCTTCTGTTTTTTCTAGAAAGATAGTTGAGTATGAGTTAGGAGATTCTTTAACTACAGACATAGCTTATTTAAATAGCAACAGCGGAACATTTTTCTATCAAATAGCTCCCCAGATTGGATCTATGACTGGTATATTTGTGGGATCTTCTTTATCTAGAACTACTCCAGCAGATATTGATAATATTATTACTTATTCTAGTAATACTAGTATCTCTTTATATTGGTCAGATCCTGTTTCTGATGGAGGATATCCAGTAACAGGTTATGCTTTGCAATATTCTTCTGATAGTGGAACCTTATCGAGTGCTGCAGTTACCCACTTACCTAGACAGGGTATAAATAATTCTACAAATATTTCTTCTTTAAATAATAGCACAGAATATTTCTTCAGATTAGCAGCATTGAATTTTGCTGGAACAGGCACTTTTTCATCAACTACTGCTGAGACTCCTGGCCGTAATCCAGCAACTTGCTCTGCTCCTACAGGAGTATCTTTATCTTGGGATAGCGATTTGTACTTAGGTAGCGATATTAGATCTAGCAGAGACTTATCTGAACAAAGAGTATACAGTTCTCATTCAGGATATTCAAACAATAAGCCAACCAACATTTATTCTATAGCGACAATACAATGGAGTACTCCAGTTGACAACGGAGGACAAAGTATTGCTTATTATAATGTTTTACTAGATACAACAAACTCGTTCAACTCTAGCAATCTTAAATCTTATAACACTAATTTATTCAGAACTAAAAAACTAAAACTTATCAATCAATTAACCGCAGATGCGAGCACAACATGGTATGCTAAGTGTGCTGCTGTTAATGCTAGTGGAACAGGCTTGTATTCTAATACAGCAAGCTTGTCTAATACTACGCCACAAATATTAAATGTAAATGGATCTGAGTTTAAATATAATTTTAATTGTAAAGGACTTACTAATGCTGAGTTAGAACATAGCTACTCTGTTAATGATAGAGGTCTTACTATTAATAGTGGAATATCTTATACGGGTGTTGATTGTTCGTCTCTTATACAATATTCTGTAGAAGCTTGTCCTACTAATGAAAATAATACAGAATTGACAATCACGGGACTTGATCCTGGAAATTCCTATGCTTTTGGTGCTGCTTATTCTAATGCTTCTGGTAATTCAACTATCGTATGTAGTACTGGAGAAACACCAGATAGTTTATCTACTAATTTTAATAGTGATACTATAACCTTAGGTACTATAGAAAATAACAGAGATCTTACTCCTTTTGTTACTATATTAGTCAAGCGTCCTACGACTTCTATAGGAGCTTTAAGCTATTCAGGCGTCTTCTATACGGGTAATCCTGCAACATACCCTGGAGAACCTCTTTCTTCTGGTTATTTTTATAGATACGGAAGATCATCATATAGAGATAGAGTATGGCATGATTCTTATGGTATACAAGGTAATTTAACTGGATTGTCTACAGAACTATGGCTTTCTACCGTAGCGTGTAGTAAAAATAATG
>Ga0315315_10003873_pt1 | contig 13795 bp, 10 predicted proteins | sample M140m3416metaG_FD_203699 | JGI IMG/M metagenome (GOLD analysis project Ga0315315, IMG submission 203699) | Ammonia-oxidizing marine archaeal communities from Monterey Bay, California, United States - M1 40m 3416 | ecosystem: Environmental > Aquatic > Marine > Intertidal zone | place: USA...
TTTTATTTACGTCGAGGGAGACATGCGGAACTTCTGCCCCAGCGGTGAATCGGAGAGGTCAGCATCATACGACTGTGCTTGGATTCTGTTAGGATCAATGCAGCACCTAATTACCAACGACGATGCTATTTCGTGCTTACAATCGGCAGCAAGAGCCCTTCGGTCTGCGGGAACATTGATTGTCGAACTGCCACACCCTCGAGAACTTTTTACCCTCGGTGAATGCACTCGGAATGGGTGGGAGGTGCCTCTTGAGGACGAGTCAGGTGAAGAGTACGGAGAACTTAAGATAGTTTGGGGTGACGATAACGATCATTTTGACTCGATACGGCAAGTGCGTGACTTTACCGTCGCTATGGAGTTGACAGGCGTCGACGAACCGCAAAGTATACAAGAAGTTGTTCCCATGAGGCACTTCACCGCGCAGGAAATTGATGCTTTGGCACGATGTGCAGGTCTGGAAGTGGCAGCCATGTATGGCGCTTTGAGCGAAGAGGTTGCAGTCGATACAGAAGAGGAGGCATTTCGACTTGTTTGCGTTCTTCGAAGGATCCAATCTTCACGCAATGCCTAGGAAGCCGATCATATTATTTTCAGAATCTATATTCAGTAATCGTGCCCGCGTGGTGCAGGAGAGTTTTACGAGCTCGTATTAAAAAATAAGAGATCTTTATTAGCTGAATAGCTCATCGAGCAGTGAAGAATGAGGTCCAGGCTTGTCCTTGATGTCATGTGGTTCAATTGGCTTAGACAGATTACCGTGAGCACAATCCTGGCTAGGTTCGAGTTTTCCCACTAAGTCTGTTATTTCGCCGCGTGAGGAGTATGAAGGAAACTTCTTGTTCTCTTCCCTCGGCGATACTTTGTCTAAAGTAGGCGGAGTCAGGCACTTCTTTACAGGGACGCCACGGGCTTGGGGAGGATTTGCCTCTGGCTCAAATTTTGCCTCATCGGATTTCTGTGCCTTCCTGTTCCGCCACTTTGGTTGGTTGATGATGATGTCGATATTACTTGAAGAACGTTTTTCAATAAGTATTCCCCTCTCATCGACCTCTTTGCCATTATCGAAAAATCGGATAATAGGAGCAGTCTTCTCTTGCTGCGCTGAAAGAGTGGAAGTGACGGTAGACAAAGACACTGGTGGCGATGTATCATCTCTATTTTTTTCGTTTCCACCAATTGAATTTGCCGTTGTACTTGGATGATAATCTCCCTCCATTTGACCGAGATTGGGCTTTTCTGCGAAACTATTGATGGCTTGTTCGGCCATCGCAGAGGGGGCAAACGGAGGGAAGCCGTCGCCAGAAAGTTGGTGATGAGTGTCGGATCTCAGTCGAGCCGCTGTGGATTGAAGATCGTGATTCATTTTCATTGATGCGCCAAGAACATGCCTTTGACACTGGTTGATATCCTGCAGACGAAATGTTTGGGGAGCTGATTGATTTGCATCAAGATCTATGAAGGGGTTATCATTCGTCAAAGCAACGGAGGAGCTCCGGTCAACAACCTCTGTCAGCGTTGAGAAAGGCTGCGAATCCTTCTGCTGGTTATGTTGCAGCGGCAAGTCCCGATCCCACGGAGACTGAGTCTCAAGACCCCTATCAGTGATGGTTGTGTTGGTGGTTCCTTTCAGATTCGTCGAGGATTGTACAAAGGTTGCCCCTCGAAACACATTTTTAGCAAAAGGGGGAATATCGACAGCGTCAGTAGTGGTCTTAGCGCAGACACGACTTTTCTCCTGATGCAACAGTGCAAGGTAAGAGCGACCAGAAACTGGCGTTGAGCTCAATGCACCACTTGCGAGATCCTCATTTTCACGAATGCTACAAACAGTGGTGTCGCGAAGCTGGGCTATCGTAAGTGAATTGCCGAGAGACGCCACGGACGGGTCAAAATCGCTTCGAATCATACGCCTACGGCCGTTCTCCCTCGTGACTAGATGCATCCGCGATGGGAGTCTATTCATAAATTCTGCCGAAAGTTCATGTTCTTTACCCCCGCCTCCTATTATATTGACAATCACTTCTGGAATAAAAAAGCATTTCATTGGTTTAATGGCAAACACACAAGATCGGACAAAAGTTTAGATAGAAGCAAAGGCGGGGAAATTGGGAACAATAAAAAGCGATGGAACTTAGCATCAATTACTCAAAGCACTATTCCAACTGAAAGAGAACGGATCCATTCTCGAAGTTGAAGTTCGCCCTATATTTCGATCTCAGGTTGAGAAAACCGTTTTTAGCTGTCCGTTTGAAAATTCTCACCTCTTTTTCGTCGCCTCCCGGGAAGCTGGACGTGACGATGATGTCCTCCCATTGCCTTGCTTGGCACGGCAACAGCTGACCTCGCATATGCCCTTGATGCAAAAGATCGGCGCTGCCTTTCCTTGAGCCGATCTGCTCCAGAAGTCAGCCATTTCTCGCTCATTGATGCTTCGATAGCGATTCGTAAAAACAAAAAAGTGAAACTGTGCAAAACAGTTCTCTTTTTTTCGAATATGCATATTAGAAAATAATATTAATTGCATACTAGCTAGAGTACGAGCTCGTATGCAATAGAATAAGAGTACAATGACCTTGGTACTTACTTTTTTTGTTTTCAGTCTTGGGAAAAAAATTCTTCGATACGGACGTCTAGTAGCTACAGTATTATATGGACGAGTCATCCGAGGAGTCAGGGAGCCAGCTCGTCACTCGTCAGCTCGTCAGCTGGAACCACCCGCGAAGAAGGCAACGAAGACCCCGTACCCCAAGCAGAACTTGCAGCAGCTTTATTTCGCTTTTTCTCTCCAGTAATGCCAAGAATCAGCCTCCTTCTGATTTATGTCGGCCTTGCAGCTTTCAGGACCTGCTTGGCATTTTCTCCGTCTTCCCACAGGTCCTGGCCCTGTTCGCGGCATGCGAGGCAGGGCAAAGCGGACACGGCGATTGCTGGACGGTCGTTCCGGCGTCCATCGGGACTGCCTAGGATGGCGAAAGTGGCCAGCTCTTCAGTCCTGTGCAGCAAGGCGCAAAATATAGAGGTGGCGGGTGGTCCCAATGCCGACATTTCCAATATGCTCGGCTCGGCGACGAGACTGCGGCTGGAGGCAGAGGCGCTTGAGGCCGAAATGGGGGAAAGACGCCGAGGTGGCATCGGGGATACCGAGCGCAATTCTGACGCCGCAGCCACGAAGACCAAACAGACGTATACCTCCCTTGATGACTCGGAGTGGACGGTAACTTACCGCTACGCAAGCGAGCCACCTCCAAAGGATGATGCCAGTGATCAAGGCAGAGCTCCTTCGCCAGCACCGATAACATACTATTCCGGAAAGGTTGATGTGAAGTTTCGCTCAGATGGATACAGTGAACTTTTAGCGACGGATGAAGTAAAGAATATATCATATGCCAAGTTTTGGGGCTGGGATGAGGAGGAAGGCAAGGAGGACGGCCTCCATTATCTGCTCTTCTCCGCCGATGTTGAGCTTCCAGACAGCGATAGTAATGCCGGCAACCGACCCGAAAGGTTTTACTTCCAGGCTAGGGTCGATCGGGACGAGCGAACGGGGGAAATTTCCTTATCAGACGGAAAAGTAACGGTGAAGCGGGACCTGGAGCCGCCTGGAGGATTCTGGGGGGTGTTCTCCGGCCAAGGTATTCTGGCGCAGTTCCGCGCATGCGGCGATTTCATCTGTAATCCGAGATAGTTCGAGCCCTGAACATTTTAACACAATAAGTCGTACTCTCGTACCTGTTTGTCGGGTTCAAAGAATGAGGCAATAAATGAAGAGAGCTAGAGTTGAGTCTAGTCTAATTACTGACATTAAAAGTGTAGGAAATTTAGAAGAAAAGGGACACCGGTTTCTGCACAGAACATTATTTTTTATTATTTATTTTTATTAGTACTAGCTAGTCCTAATAACTAGAAGTATCTATATGCTACTCTAGAAATGCAGCTACTACTAGCTAGTATGATACACAGTGGTGGAATCGTCGATAGCTGGCTAAGGGGACGGGATCCTGGAGGCCGATTAAACACAAACACACAGTCGTCAATAGCTGGCTAAGGGGACGGGATCCTGGAGGCCGATTAAACAACAACAACAACAGTCGAAGTGGAGGCGGGATCCCGGTGGCCGATTAAACACACACACAGTCCGAGTCGTACTAAGTATCCATACTCTGGTACATACAGTAAGAATAAGCACTGCTCCTCAGTATGCATGTTATTGAGAAACTGCACAGGCGCGCGCGCCCGCTTTTACCCCTTGGATCTGTGTCCAGCAACCGCTTTTTCGATTTTCGAAATTGAAACGGCACCATCGCGTTCCTCCAAACGCCCGTCGTAAAAGTTTCTGTCACATTCCCCAACAGATCGATCACCACCATTAAAGCCAATCAGCCAGCATGAACACCACCGTAACCAACATCCCCATGGTCATTGCCACCAGCCGCAGCTTCGATAAACATGAGCAGGAGGCAACCAACGGCGAGATCGAACTTTCCAAGCACGGGAATATTATCAAAGACGCGCTTCAGCCTGACCACGAGATCGTCGCGGCTGCCGCTCTCGAAGACATTGCCAATAATGGCACCAACAATAATGGCTTGGATGGCACCGGAAATGATGACAATGCCAGCATAACGGCCACTGACATTGAGAGCATCGTCGGAACCTCCCCACCAGGCACTGGGGACATTCTTGATTCGCTCTCGGTTGACTGTGGAGAGATGCCACTTCAGCTCGCAGCTTCGGACGAACCAAATTCCAAATATAATGGAAATGATTCTTGCAAAACTTTAATGACGACGTCTTCCTGTGGTCCAAACGCCAATATCAATGCCATGGCAGCTAAAGCCGTAACTGACGCCGCAGTCATTGCAACCGCAGCCGAAGATGCTAATGCGAAAGGCGAGACTGAGGCGAACTTTGATCCTTGCGTGCTAACCACGGCCCCAGCCCCCACGCTCACGAGTCGTGCCATCGCCTCCGTCCCAAACGCGGTCGATGCTCCTGCTCCGCCTCCGGACTACATTCAATCCTTGACGAAGCACATTCAATTCTTCAATTATAGTGACCATGTCCAAGACTTTCAGCAGCACAGTCACCATCTCGGTGGCGCCGCCGCCGCCGCTGTGGCAATTGCCCCAGTTCGGCATCCGCACTACCACGGAAGTGATATCGGTAGCAGTATTCACCATAGCTCGATGCCCTCTCACTTCCACCCTGGTATCTCTAGCCAGCATCAGTACCAGCATCAGCCCCAGTTTAATTTCCAATTCCATCCGTCGGGCAACGCCATACTCACTAACGCAACTTCCCCCAGTGGCTTCTACTCCGGAACGGCCCACATGGGCCTCACAGGAATAGAAATGTCGAGCGAAGCTACCCTCGGTAACCTTCCTTCTCCCCCACCACTCGGGGTGGATGACGTCCGTGACATTGCCCCTCCTCCTCTCGGTGCTCCGTTCGGCGCTGGTCCTGGTCCGTATGTGGTGTATCATCCTGCCGAGACGCTGGCCCAGTATCACGGCATGGAGCAAGCGGCAAACACCAGCTCTGTAGCCAACCCACCAACAAAGCACGGCTCTAAGGCGACCGGAAAGAGAAAGAAGAGCACCGCCAACGGCGAGAAGTGCAACCGCAAGGCGCAGAAACGCTTTTCCGTCAACGGCATAGTTGACGAGAAGAACAATGCCTTCGACAGTACCAAGGCCGGAAAGAAGGTACCTCTCACAACCAACATCCCGCGAGAGGTGGAACGCATCGATCCTCGGACTAGAGCGCGAATTGCCACCTATTGTTCTTGCTCCGAAGCTGCTCGGAGGTGCAACATCAACCGCACCAAGATGAGCAGGACCTGCCGTGCCGGTGGAGGCTTGATCGGAGGCTTGTACTTCCGCTACATCGAGAAGGCCTGCGACGAGCAAGAGAACGACAGTATGGAAGTACCAGATGCTGAGATCCAAGACTTTCAGGGGGCAGAGGGCGAACAAGCAGAAGCCGACGAGGCAGTAACTAACGCCAGCGTTGCCGCTGCTGCCATGTTGGACCTAACTTCGGCTGTTTAGGGGACCGATACAACTAGATAAGGGCCATTTCCAGTTTTGATGACTTGCGTGCGCGTAACGCAGAGGGCATCACCAACATTCGTGGCCAAAAAAGAACTAGAAAATATGCAATGAAGCATCAATAGTACATCCTTTATTGTTTACAGTCTTCTCTTATAGCGAGGTAGCTACGGATCAGAGGTTCAGAGGCATTCTCATTTGTTATAATGTCGGCTCGTAGAGGCCAATCATATAGCCATCTGGAGCCCTTAGGGCTGCAACTTTGCCGTGGGCGGGGTACTGGATAGGCCCATCGAGCTTGCCCCCAAACTGCGCACACCGAGCCACAACGCTGTCCATATCATCAACATCAAATGTGAGAATTGGCCCATATCCAACGCTTAATTGAGCCTCCGACTCTACAGCTCGTATATTTAGCCGGAATAAGGTCGGATCTTCTTCTACCGTTTGTTGCGACTGTTGCGGATTTGGCGGCGTACGCCCTATGTCTCCCGATGCCGACCCAACAGCACCGCAGATAATCTCAGCCCAATCGTCCGTGTGCCGCAGGACAGTGAGGCCAAGGGCATTTTGGTAGAAGTGGACGCTCTGGGCGACACCTTCGGATCCTCTCGCCAAGAGGACACAGCGGCTGAATCTAACTGCAGTAAGGGAGGCCATACTTTTGTTCTTTGGTCCCGCCGCCAAAAGTTATTGTTGCGCCAACGTCGACAACAAGCTTCGAGATAGCTATGACCGACTTTTTGAGTGATGCAGCAGCTGCAGCAGGGACGTCGCGGGAGGGGACGACTCACTCGACTCCTTCTGGACTCCCATCTCTTCATCCCTTTATTATTTATTTTTTATGGCGAGACAAAAAAAGAGAGCAAGCCCAGGTCAAAACCGAAGCAAGCCAGCCCTGACGAAGACGCAGCTCTCGTTACAAGGGTCGACGCTTGACGCCCGCGTGACTTAAGCGGAGTGTAGTCGCCGCATTTTTCCACTGACCAGTCCCAACGACTTGAGGAAACAGAGCAATCCCAAATGTCGGTGTAATCGGCGTGGTTCGGTTCTACGTGTGGCTGCTCGACGAAATTTGATGGATGGTATTACTCGTCCGACCCGTCCTTTTTCTCCGAGCAAAGAAAGGTCTTCGCTCAACGGAATTTCCCCCTACTGCAAATTTGAAAAAGGCTACAAGGTTGGCCATCTTTCCTGACCATCCCAAACTTTGAGTCCAAGTTTTGACAAAACGATGGGTTTCATTAGAAAGAAAAATATGAGTGGTAGCAATAAGAAGATCGTTCGTCTTGTTGGCAAGAACAATGGCGTTTCTTCTGATCGGATCACTAGTTCATCCTGCTATGACAAGACCGATGAGTACTCTTCACCAAGCCTTGAACAGTTGCCAGACTACATCCATGACCTCGAAACGACTTCTGATCCTTCCGGTGATATCCCCGCAAATTCCCTTCGGATGCTTTTTGCCCTATCGGAGCATGGCGCTGCAACGCACGCATCTGAGAATCGCACTCTCATGACAAGGGGTCCGAATGGCCGATTAGTTCCCGTCCTTCTCGATTTTTTGAGACGTTGCGAACGCTCCAGCCCGGAGCAGTATTTGGCGTTACTTGTTCTGAACAATATTAGCATCCCAAGTGAGAACAAAAGGGTGAGTGCTTATTGGATCTTACCCAACGAAAGAGAGGACAAAAATGCGTGTGGCGGAACCTTGCATCTCTCTTCACCTTTTGCTGCGATTAACTGATCTGCGTCACAATCATGACATATTCTATCACGTATCCACGCAGCTCATTGCGATTGAACACGGAGGAGCTCAGTTACTGTCCCGTCTCCTATGTGTCGATCCAACTTGTCATCTTATGGCAATTATTATTGTAAATCTATCTTTCGCTGATTCTGAACTACGCCGGGAGCTTGTTGTCCAGTCGTCTTCCATCCAGCTCGTTGATGCTTTGTCGTACGCTCTTCTACTTTCGACGCTTCATCCTGACGAGCATGAGTCCCGCCCATCTCTAATCGAGTTGGAGCGTAAGGAGATCAAGGAAGTGAACTTGTCACCGAGAAAACTTCTTGCTGCAGCAATGACTGAGGACCAAAGACGCACTGCTTCTGGTATCTGTAAGCCCTTTGATCCACGAAACCTTGCTTTTCCAGAGACGGCCCGATGGAGCCTTTGCGCGCTAAAGAACCTCACCCGCTCGTCCAAAGACCCCCTGGCGGCTCACGCACTTATAAGTTCAGGCATTTTGCCGTTGATTCTCAATTTTGTCGCAAAAGGGGCCAAATACGATCCTTCGAAATGGGAAGCCAACTCGCTTGAAGATGCAGCTCTGGCCACACTCCTTAATTTGTCGTCAATTTCAGCAGCGAGGCCATATCTCCGAGAATTGGACGCAGTACAGGCATTTCTGCGCGTGTCCGAATCTGCTCCCACCGTTGAAGGCATATCAGATGAGCAGAAGCGACTTGTATTCCAGTGCACCAAGGCTCGAATGTGCATTGCATTCCTTCTGGGCTCTGAGGGACACTTTGGCCAAGCTCGCGCCAGCTCCGAGATTTTGGATTACCTCTCGAGGACCGGCAAATCAATCACGTTTCAAAGTGCTTCTGAGGCTAAGCTGCTGACAGAAATCCTTGGAAACACTTTACAGGAAAGGCCCCCAAAAGGTCCTGGTGGCTATTCTGCTTCTACCTTTTCTGTCAAGGCAACCCTTAGTGCAATCCGTTTTCTCTTAACTGACCCCAGTAATCAGAGTACGTTCGCAAATTACGCCGGAAAGAAGCTTAACTCTCTTTTTTTGTTGGCGCTGGCCCGGCATGCCATCCAGGTTTCACCTCTCATAGACGCAGAAGCGGCAGAGCACGCATGTTTCTCTCTCTATCTCCTCTCTGGTCTGGGCTTTGAACAACCATTTCTGCCAGCTTCCGTCGGTGATTCAGACTGGGCGGAGAAGGTCTTCGATTCATACCTCAACACTGAATCTATAACGTCGGCGGGACGACATGCGGCGAGTCAACTAAAGCTAAGATGGCAATATCTGTCATTTCAGGGGGCCATATCTTTGGATGGCATTGGATGCCTCACTGATTATGAGCTCGATGACGAGATTCAAGGCCGTCTTGATCTCATCACCACGATCGACAAGAAAGCAGGTGCAAGACCTAGTAAAGATATTTTTGACCGCCCAATTCTTTGCGGAAGAAGTCACAGAGGGGAAAGCGACGGGACACCGTGGAATGACTCTTCCTCTATTGTCACCTATGGCAATGTACTCCTTGCTGCCCAGGAGCTTTCCTACGGAAGCACGAAGGTCCGGCATCTTGGTGCTATTGACGACATTTCAATTGCCAACAACATTGCTAATAGCGCCAACGGGAAGAAGACGGAATCGTACAGCTATTGTTGGAGCTGGCAAGATGAAGTGGAAAAGAAGTTTGAAAAAATATATTTCGCTAGCGATCTGAACGGCGGAGGTTTTGTTGCGTCCCTAATCGCGAAGGCAAAGTGTGTCGGTTCTGGAGATGAGCCTGTATCGATATTTGGAATGAGTTGCTGCTCCGCTGGTACGCGATAATGATCACTCACGACATTCCCGGCTTCTCGCCTGGCCTAAATACATAAAAGTAATAAGTCACACCAAAACACCATCCTAGGCTTTACAAAGGGGGTCGTAAATTGAGTTGGAGAGTTCAAATTAAATCTTGACAGAAATGTTATTTCTTCAGTCATCCGATCGGACTAGAGTCTCTAGAGGCAAAACTCGAGGGGAGTGGGAGACAATTACAATTGAGGTCAAAACAATTACACATAGGCTCAAACTTTGGGATCAAAGTCGAGAATCTGATCTAGAACTTTGTCCTTATGAGGTATGTGGACGCGAAGGGTGCCATTGTTCATGTCATGGCTCTTCACGATGATACCATGGTCCAACAACTCCACCAAGATGCGGCGCAGACTGGAGTCGTCACTGACGCTCATCTTCCTGAGGCATTCCTCCTTCCACGCTTTGTAAGTGACTGAGAAACCAACGTTGCCAGAAGCGTGCTCAGAAGCTAACGAAGGTGCATTATTTACGAGTAGTAGCTGCAGTCTTGCAAGATTCTGAAGGCACTCAGCGTTGCGTGGACCGAGACTCGTAAGGACGCGAAGGAAGCCCATGTTGTCCCCCCCTGACGAACCTGTTTTATCCGAGCGCCCCCCAACTGTGGACCCGTACTTTGTCTTGCGGCCAATATTAGTGGGAGTTGCGCCTAATCGTACCTCCTCAAAGTATGGGCGGTAAGTGTTGACTGGTCTGTATACCCACCCGAAACCAACGCGGGCGGTAGTAGTCCAGAGAGCCAGCGGGGCGTTGACGTGGTCAATGCTGGCGGCAAGCCGCACCATCCGGCAGCCATCAACTCCAGTGCTGGCTGCGACCAGAGTTGAAAGAGCGCTCTGTCCCAGCTGGCTGCGCAGCCCGACACCGTCGATGTTGTGGACTACGAGGAAGAGGGGGCACTGGCGGGCGGAGGCTAATTTTTCAGCGATGGCAAAGGCGCGCCGGACAACGGCAGGTGAGCCCTGAGATGGTTGTACATGGCCAAGCTGTCGTCTGCGTTTGTGCATTCCGTCTTCAGGAGATGTTGGCGCCGCAAGGCTCGATCGTAACCTAGGCTCAATACCATTAAGGTAGCGGCCAACGACCAAGTCTAATATGGCATCGATACCAATGTCACGGTCATATCCATTCAGCGTCAGGACGTCGCCCCATTGCGCAAGGTGGTAACAGGCGAAATCGTTGAGGAGGGAGCGCTTCGACCCGAATCCGTAAAGTAGTAGAGAGTGATCAGTAGCGAGGAGGAAGCTCCACTGAGCAAACTCAACCTCGTATTGGTCATCGAGAGCCTCGATCCCGACGCCGACGGGATCAGGGCTGATCTCAAGCGCGTGATTCCGCACGGTAGTAACATTGGTCTCAATGTCGGGCCAGAGATAATACGCAGGCTGTTCCTCTTGGCCATTCTTGGTCGCATTTCCGCGAGAAAAGCGCTTGGCTCTGGAGGTAGCAGCAGATGCTTTGCGCTTCGCACGAGGCTTTCGGGACGTGCTGCGTTCAAACACCATTCTGACGCCAGGATCCATCGAGGAACTATGGCGCGTCTCGGCTTTTGACTGAAGCTTGGCAGCTCCAATCTCTTGCCCATCCTTTGTCAGATCTTCGTCCAGTTCAAACAGACCCGAGGTTGGAGCACCTACAGGATCACTTGAGCCCTTTGCGGCTTCCACTGCATCCTCAGGTGTGGCTTTGCCCTCGCTAACAGAAGAGCTGCCTATCACCCCCATACGCTTACGAGATTTATCGGTCCCGCCGGCCCGATAATGCCGCCAGTAACCCCCAAGTAGCTCATCACGCAGCCTCCTCGCACGTTCTCGATCTGCCTTCCCATCTTCGTTATCCTCATCCTTAACTTTGTCAATGCTGTAGAAAGTGCTACGGCTTGGGGTGCCCGTGGCTCCAGCCACCCCGAGCCTCCTCGGCGGCATCCCGCCCAGTTCATCCAGCTTGGCGAAGGCATCCTTGGCGGTCCCCCAGTCAGTCCCGTCCGGGCTAAAGTATCGGGAGTTCTTGGAGTCATGCGTCCATCCTGAACCCTCCATGAATCGCCATAGATCATAGAACTTGACTCCAGACGAGAGGCGCGTCCGGAGTCGGAAGGAGGCGAGGGCGTCGGCAGCACATGGATCTGCAATGGAGGATGGATGTTGGTCTGCTACCTCTTCTGCGATAGGCGGCGATGCCTCCATTTTGTCGGCCGGATAGAGTTACCCCTCGCTCGCACCGGCTTGTCATCAAGTTGCCCCCACTCGACGAGAGGATAGAGGTGCGGGTGGCTGAGGATGTGTGTGATTATATATTTTTTGGTAATTTGGTTAGTTTCTTGTTTCTACATCAGCAGCATGAGCCACTGCCTTTTTACCACCACGCGCGCTGTTTTGATGTTTGGGCGATACCTCTACTAGCTAGTACATGGACGAGATCGTACTTCTACTCTTGGTATTGTGCTTAGTATGCATACGAGCTCGTACATTACTAGCTAGTAGTATTATGCATACTAGTATTCTAGCTGAGTACATTATGAGTACTGCGAGAGTACGCTCGTAAATATAACCTACTAGAGTAGGTGTACATAGCCTTGGCAGCATTCGTCGGAACGGTTCTTGCTCGCCTCCTCCTCCAGAAGTTGAGTCGCGGACGGCATACGTACGGATCGACGGATGTAATTGAAGGAAGGAGCTCGCTGAACCTGGAGATTGGGCATGGAGAGAGGTGCTGTTAAAAGAAGATCCGTCGCATGCACAGGCAACGACTTCCCAGCTGTAACCTTGTAGATGTACATTTATAATGCATGAAGAGATCTATTGATGCGTCTCTTCCTTTGTCGGTTTCAAATCCATTCGGTTGATATAGGGTATCCGCACATCGAAGTTTCTAATAGATGCAGAGATCTGGTTCCAAGAAGCAATGAGCTGCCTCTGAAGAACCGTTTCGTATTCCAAAGCGTGCTCTTCACTTGCTACCCAAGTATCCTGGAAGAGCCTCTTGCTCGCGGCGACCGAATCGGGCGAGCGTGCGATAATCTCCTTCGCAACCTTGAGAGCCTCATCCATGGGATCCTTGACCGTCCGCGTGATCAGGCCCATTTCCGCTGCCTCAGTCCCTGAAATAATTCTGCCCGTCATGGTGAGCTCCTTCGCTACATCGATGCGCACCAATTCACGCAAAGTAACTGAGGCCGACATGTCAGGGATCATTCCCCATTTGGCCTCCATTATGCTTAATTTGCAATCTCGCGTAGCAAAACGAAAGTCAGCACCCAAAGCGATCTGCATGCCGCCTCCGAAACACATGCCGTGCAAAGACGCAATGACAGGGACATCGAGATTTCTCCACAAATATCCCACATCCTGCGCTAAGTTTCCCAGAGGCGCCGCCTCTGCGTTCGACCGGGCATATCCTGAAGGGCGTTGCAGCAGTCGCTCGATGCTCTTGAAAGGGTTGCCCCCCGTGGCCATGCTCCTGACATCAAGCCCTGTACAAAATGCTCTGCCCTCTCCGGATAAGATCACGGCCCTTACTGAAGCGTCATCGTGCAAGTTCGCTGCAGCTGCAGCGATTGCCTCAAACATGTTCATATCGAGACTATTCAACTTGGACGGTCTTGATAGCACCACATGTTTGATTCCATCACCAAGGTCTTCGACACGAACTCTTTGGCCATAATCGTTCTCGCCGTTTCCAGCGTCGGTCCCAGGACTGGCGTCGCTTCCTCCAGCCGACGAGGAGAGCGCCGCCGCCTTGCCTCCAGCACATTTTGAAGTAAGCTGTCCCGCAAGCTTCCTTCCTCGTCGTAGGGAGAGGTTGGCGGATAGAGCGGTTACGGTAAATGGAGGAAGTCGTCGAGCGAACATGATGCCTAAACCGGTGTCCGGTGTCCGCTGAGTGTTTCAATGTTTCAAAAGCTCAATTTATTATTCTTACTATATTTGAATTTTGATTGGCACACATGTAGTACAGCGACATGTACTAGCTATTATTGATACTACTCTCGTACTTCTACTCTGGCTGGTACTAGAGTAGTATGCATACTAGCTAGTATGCATATTACTACGAGCTCGTAGTACAGTATCCGTACCTACTAGCTAGTACTAATAGGAGTATGCATACAAAGTATTATGCACACTACAGCAGGTATGC
>Ga0315315_10003875_pt1 | contig 13795 bp, 11 predicted proteins | sample M140m3416metaG_FD_203699 | JGI IMG/M metagenome (GOLD analysis project Ga0315315, IMG submission 203699) | Ammonia-oxidizing marine archaeal communities from Monterey Bay, California, United States - M1 40m 3416 | ecosystem: Environmental > Aquatic > Marine > Intertidal zone | place: USA...
AATTTGAGAATATTAATAATCTAAAATATTTTAATAACTTAAAAAAAAAACTTAAAAACAAGTTTGATATAAAAATAATTAAAAATAAATTTTACAAAGGTAATTTCATTTTTAAGCAAAATCATTATTTTTTTGTCGGAAAAAAATTATAACCTTATTTCAGGTAAATCGATTATGTTTATATCTACATAAATATACAAAAATTTAATTAATTTTATAAATTCTGCAAATAAAGAACTTTTTAAAATACCATTCGGTTTTCCCTGTAATTCAAAACCAGCAAATTGATCTAATTTCCACATAAAAATAAAAAAAAATATAAAAATAAAAATTAAATTTTTAATTAATATATTTTTGTAAATAATATTTATTTGTTTAATAAATTGAACTTGGTTTAGATTAAGAATTAAGTAAAACGAGACAAGATAAAAAGTTAAAAATGCTAAATTTCTTCCATGATCCGTAGTTAGTAAAAATGGTATTAAAATTGGAAAAAAGTAAAACAAATATCTATTTTGATATTTTGATTGAAATGTAATTATTTTTTCTTCTATTAAGTATTGAAATAAAATATAAAATATAAGAACACTTAATATAAAACTTATAAACAGGCTTAAAAAGTCGTTATAAGAAAAATAAAAAAAATGCCATTTATAGAAACTACCAACATATTTATAAATTCCACCACTAAGATAACTATTTAATTCAACGTTAAATACTTTTAGAATATTACTTAAATTTTCAAATTGTGTTGGATTTCCGAGAAACATAATGACTAAAAAGATAGCAAATATAAGAGGAGAATAATAAGTAAAAATTTTTTTTATATCTTCTTTTTTATTTGAAACTCCAATCGAAATCAAAAAATGTAAACTCAAAGAAAAAACTTGATATTCATGAATTAAAATAACTGCAAATAAAATTGGAATTATTAGGAACTTTAGATACTTTAAATACATTTTTTTATCTTTTTTCATAACGAAAAAATTGTAAAAAATGTAGGCATGTAATATGAAAACAAATTTTATAATACTATCTTTTAGAAAATATAAGTCTGGGCTATAAATGTGAAAAAGTAAAAATGACGGTGATAAAATGACTAAAATAAAAACTGTCTTAGATATAATATATCTTTTGAACAAATTAAAAAATAAAAATATTTGAGCTAAATAAATAAGAAAGAAAAAGAAACTAAAAAAAAATTTTGGATTGACTGAAAATTTATCATTCAATTGCCAAAAAATCTCACCTAACAAACCTCTTCTGATAAAACCTGCCTGATAATTGACAAACAATTCATTAAAAGCATATACATTTGGTTTAACATCTAAATTTAAAGTGAAATATATAAAATTGATTATTATAAAAAAAATTATACTAAACGATAATATGAATTGATTAATTTTTTTTTCACCAAAAATTTTTTTCATAAAAATAAAGTTAATTTTTTTTAAATATTTCTTTAATTTTAAATAATATTTTTTTCGTTAAATTATATGGGTAAAAAATAAAATATGATAATAACAAATTAACATTTAAGTCTCGTACTCTTAAAATTTTAAAAAGTAAATAATAGTACGACCCAAAAGCATATAGTTTACTAAGCTTATTTTCTTTTAAAAATTCAAGGAAGTATTTTTGATTTTCGTTCCATGCTTTAATTTGCCATGTTCTGTCTTCTACAAAAGCTTCAAAATCATTGTCAAACTTCATTACATTTGAAAATTTAAATAGATTAAAAAATTTTAAACCTAATGCTTCTGCAGCAGCAATATAAAAATTTTCTTGAGTACCCCAATCATAGTGAGTGTAATTTGTAATTATTTTTTTAAAATTTTTAGCATCATTTTTTGTAATCTTAAATATTATTAAATCTATACCGTAATGAGGCCAAAATTTATTAATAATCTTTCCATTTTTCACATGCGTATTGGGGTATATTAAGGCACAATATTTATCATCTTTTATCCTAGATAAAGTTTTGAATAAATTGTTTGGTACAACAATATCTGCTGTTGAAAAAATTAGATATTGAAAATCATCTTTATTAATAAATTGATCTAAAGCATTATCAAGCATTAGTTTGTTAGAATACTTTTTCCCCTCTGGTAATTTATTTTTTTGAATATTTGTAAAGAAATTTTTAATTTCCTTTTTTTTTATAAAGTCTGAAACATTTTGCTCTTCAAATTGAGTTAAACTAAAAGTTATATCTAAATCTAGACTTTTAATTGAATCTACGAAAATACTTTGATAAAAATCATTTATTTTTGATTTACCAATTGGTCTAAAAGAAACAAGCCACAATGCTTTCATATTAAAATCTTTAATTATTCTTCAATACTTCCTCTGCAAAATTTATCTATATTTGATCCACTATTTATTTGTTGCTCAATCCAATTATAAGTTTTTGTTAAACCTTGTTTTAATGAATGTTCTGATTTCCATCCAATTTTTTTTGTAATATAGCTATTGTCACTCGATCTACCTCTTACTCCTTTGGGTTTATCTAATTGATAATTTTTTTTAACATTAAAGTCAGCAATTTCTTCAATAATTTGTATCATTTGATTTATTGAAACCTGTTCTTCACTTCCAATATTATATACCTCTGAAGAGTCACTATTAAAAACATCTAATGTTCCTTTTATACAATCATCTATATATAAAAAACTCCTTGTTTGTTCTCCGTCTCCCCAAACATCAATCTTGTTGCTATTATTTTTTTTTGCATTAATTATTTTTCTACAAAGAGCAGCTGGAGCTTTTTCTCTTCCACCATCAAAAGTTCCTAAAGGTCCGTAAATATTATGGTATCTCACTACACGAGTTTCTAATCCAAAATCCTCTGTAAAATGTCTACACATTCTCTCACTAAAAAGTTTTTCCCAACCGTATCCATCTTCAGGATCGGCCGGATATGCATCTGTTTCTTTTAAGCCATCTATAAAGGTTTGATTTTGTTTTGATCCATTATAAACACATGCACTTGATGAGAAAAAATATTTTTCACTTTTATTTTCTTTTGCGGCTCTTAATAAATTTGCATTAATTAATACTGATAACATACATTCAGCTTTATTATTTTCAATAAAACCCATTCCACCCATGTTGCAAGCAAAATTAAATATATAATCTGTACCATTGCAAACTTTGAGAGTATTATCATAATCTTTTAAATCTAAACTAAAATTTTCTGCATTATCAAAATTTTGAAACCAATATTCTTTAGGTTTGATGTCAGCACACACAAGTTCAATATTATTATCTTTTGAAAATTTTGAAGCTAAGTGTCCACCAATGAAACCGCCTGCACCACATATTAATATTCTTTTTTTCATGAATTATGATTAATAGAAGAAAAGCGTGGCAAAACAATAGAAAATAATCTAAATAACCACTAATTTTTTTAATTTTAATAAAAAATAAGTGATATTTAGATAAATAATGGTCATGAGTAAAATTTCAAAAATTTTTAATAATAAAATTAATTTAGCTGATAAGTTTTTAATAACTTCAATTCTATTAATTCCATTATCATTAGCCATAAGTATTTTTACTGCTGATTTTTTAGCATCTGTCTCTAGTCTAATATTTATATTCATATTTTTAAGAAAAGATTTAGATATTTTTAAAAAAATTAAAAAAGAAATTATTTTTTTTTTTATTTTCTATCTAATAATTTTAACAAGTTTATTTTTAACAAAATATAAGTCAGAATCTTTCTTAGCCTCTTTTTTTTATTTTAGATATTTTTTATTATCATTAACAATCTTTTATCTATTAAAAAAATATGATTTCTTTTTTGAAATTTTAAGGAACACAATTATAGCTAGTATTGCTCTAGTTTTATTAGACTCATTGATACAATATATTTTTGGTTTAAATCTTATAGGCTATAAATTAATGACTAATAGATATGATCAAATCATTTATTTATCAGGTTTCTTTGATGAAGAAAAAAAACTTGGAAGTTATTTAGTCAGATTTTTACCTTTAATCTTAAGTGTTATTTATTTTAATAAGAAAAAAATTTCCATAAAAATTGAATTGATAATTCTATCTTTTATTGGGATTGTCATTTTTTTAGCTTCTGAAAGAACTGCTTTGCTTTTGTTACTTGTCATATATTTATTCTATTTTTTATTAAGTGAAAAAAAATTATTTTTCTTGAGTGTTGCTGTAATTATTTTTTCTTTACTTTTCACATTTCAAAAAACACTCACAGAAAAATACGTATATTTTACTTTAAATCAAACTGGACTAATTACTTTAATAAAACCAAGTAAGCGCCCTATAAATACTGATATTGTAAGATACTACTCATATGAGCATGAAAATTTATCATATACCGGGTTAAAAGCTTTTCAAAAAAATTTCTTATTTGGGACTGGAGTAAAATCATTTTATTTTTATTGTCGTGATACAATAGAAAAATATCAATATAATAATAATAAACGAAAAAATAGATTGGTTTGCTCAACACATCCCCACAATACATATGTGCAAATCTTGTCAGAAATAGGTATTTTTGGTTTTGTCTTAATTTTGTTCCTTTTTATAAGTATTTTATTAATTAATTTAAAAATTCTTTTTAAGAAAAATAAAAATGATTTAATTAAATCTTATTTTTTTGTAAATTTGTCTATTATAATAAATCTTATGCCACTAATACCTTCAGGAAGTTTTTTTAATAATTGGATAAGTTTAATGATTTTTTTTCCAATAGGATTTTTACTTTATTTAAGGGATAATATAAAAAAATAATGTTTCAAAATATCCCAAATAACATTAAGATAATAAAATTATTTATAATATTTTCGTTTATTGTTTGCTGGTTTTCAATTTCAACTTCATTTGAAGATCTTTTGATTTTTGAAAATGACAATATTCTAAATTTTTCAAATTTTATCAATTTTTTTAGGCATTTGTCTGTTTATATTTGTTTTTTTTTTTTGATATTAATTTTTTTTGCCTTCAATAAAAAAATAAATTTCAAGAAATATATAATTTTTTATATTTTAATTGGATACTTTATTTCTCAAGTTTATGGGTTATTTTTTTCAAGTAATGAAATTCAAAACATCTCATTTATCATAAGTTCAATAACCACGATTCTAACAATTATTTTAATAGATAATTTCTTTTCTAAAAATGAAAAAAAAAATTTTTTAATTTTATCTTTTGTAATTTTAAATGTCGTATTTTTTTTAACATTTTCTCCATTATTTATTAAATATTTAAATGGTGGAAGTATCTACGGAGGCTTCATAACTTCTGAAGCTCTTTTTAATAAAGTCTCACCAAGATCTTCTGGCTTGGCCAGGATGGCACTTATAATCTTAATCTTAATCGAATTTTTTGAATTAAGTTACTTTAAAAATTATTCAAAAAAAATATTTTTTTTAAAGTTAGTCTTTTTAACTTTTATTTTTCTTTTTCAAAGTAGGACAATAATTTTTTTAACAATTTTGAGTTATCTTATTATTTTTTTAAATAAAAATAAAATTACGTTTAAAAATTTTTTAAAATTTACTTCATTACATATTCTAATTCCAATCACTTTATTCTACTTATTTTCTACATTGAATTCTTATCAATTTACAAAGAGAAGTTATATAATAGATGATAAAGAATTAAGTTATATTGAACATTTAAATTCTGATGAATTAAACATTTTTAGAGTTATGTCTGAAGGAGATATTTCTTCTGGACGATTTAGTGATTGGAATGAAATTTTAAATAGGATATCTGGAAAAAATATTTTTTATGGTTTTGGAGCTCAAGGAGATAGATACCTAATTAAACAATCTGCTTCGAACGGACTTATTTATGCTTATTCAAGTTCAGGGCTTATTGGCCTAATTTTTTTTATAACTTTTTTAATTATGGTCGGTTTAAAAACTATAAAAATTTTTATTTATCAATTTAAAAAAAATATAGAAGAAATTTTACATTGTATTATAATATCATTACTATCATTAAGGACTATTTTGGAAACATCTTATGCTGTTTTTGGCGTTGATCTAATTCTTTTCACTTTAGCTTTAAGCTTTATTTTTGATAATAATATTAAAGTTAAGGATATTAAAATTAAATTTTTTAAATGATTAATTCATATCTTGTTCTACTTATCTTTATTTTAATAAACCTGTTTTTCTTACTTTATTTTTCAAAGATAAAAGTTTTTCATTTGAATATTGATAAACCAGACAAAAAAAGGAAATTTCACTCAAAACCAACTCCTTTAGCTGGTGGAATGTTAATTTTTTTCAACTTAATCATTTATTTCTTAGTTTATAAATTTTCAAATGCTCAAATAGAAAGTGAAATTTTTTTCGATGATGAAAATTCATTAAATTCCTTCATTATAATTTCATCAATATTTTTTCTTCTTGGTTTTATTGATGATAAAATAAATTTAAAAGCAAATTTAAAATTTTTAATCTTAACAATTACTATATTAATTTTACTTATTTTAGATAATGATCTAATAATCAAAGATATTAAATTTTCTTTTTATGAAAGAGTTTTTAGTTTAGACGCATTTTCAATTTTTTTTTCAGTTTTTTGTTTTTTAGTTTTCATAAATGCTTTTAATATGTTTGATGGAGTAAATTTACAATCTGGACTCTATTCGATTTTAATTTTTGTTTGTATAGCTTTTTTTTATTCTAATTCGTTACTTATTAAGATTTTAATTATTTCTTTAATATTTTTTTCGTATTTAAATTTTAAAAATAAAACATTTTTAGGTGATAGTGGAACTTTACTGATATCCTTTATCATTGGTTATCTGTTCATTAAACTTTATAATTTAGATTATATAAATTATGCAGATGAAATAACCTTATATATGTTAATACCTGGTTTAGATTTGATAAGATTGTTTATTATTAGAATTGCTAACAAAAAAAACCCATTAAGTTCTGATCGAAATCATTTGCATCATATACTTATAAATAAATTTTCATTTGAAAAAACCTTATTTATAATTTTTGGATTAATTATTTTGCCTTTAGTGCTAAATTATCTAGAAATTTATAAATTAATTTCTATTTTGATAACAGTTTTAGTGTATTCGATATTATTACTCATCTCAAAAAAAACTAAAACTTTTCGTTAGGATATATTTCGTTTAAGTAATAATTACAGTAGTTTTTTAAGCCTTTTTTAAGACTAATTTTTGGTTTCCATCCAAGACTTTTAATTATTTTAGAGTCAAGTTGTCTTCTTTTTACTCCATCTGGATATTTTTTATTAAATACAACTTTACCTTTATAATTAATGATTTTTTTTATCATATTTGCAATTATCTTTATTGAAAAATGTTCACCACCTCCAATATTAATAAAATCATTTTTTATTTTTTTTCTTATTAAAAAAAGTATAGCCGAAGATAAATCCTCTACATTTAAAAATTCTCTTTTTACTTTTCCAGATCCCCATACTTCTACATAGGGAATATTTTGGATTTTAGCTAAAGTGAATTTCTTAACAAGAGCTGGCAATACATGACTTGATTTGAGGTCAAAATTATCTCCTCTTCCATATAGATTAGCAGGCATTAATGAAATAAATTCTTTTTTATATTTTTTTTTTAAATGTTGAGAATATTTTAAAGAAATTATTTTAGCCAAAGCATAACCTTCATTCGTTTCCTCTAAATAAGATGAAAGTAAAGCTGATTCCTTAATTGGTTGTTTTGTTTTTTTGGGGTATATGCATGCAGAGCCCAAGTTTATGAGTTTTTTTACTTTATATTTTATTGAACAATTGGTTATATTTAAGCCTATCATTGAATTAACAAATATATAATCTGATTGATAATTTTTATTATCTAAAATACCACCAACTTTTCCAGCAGCATTAATTACAATACTTGGTTTATTTTTTTTAAACCATTTATCTACAGCTAATTGATCGGTAAAATCTAAATCTTGTCTTTTGCACTCAACAATATTAAATTTTTTCTTTTTTAATAACCTGTGTATAGAACTTCCTACCATACCCTCTTGACCAGCAATTAAAACTTTTTCTTTCAATTTTTATTTTAATTTTGATTTTCTGATGAGTTCTAGATCAGTATTCATCATTTCTTTTATGAGTTGATAAATGTGAATCTTGGGTTTCCATTTTAATAATCTTTTAGCTTTGTTAGCATTTCCAATTAAATTATTTACCTCATTAGGACGGAAATATTTTTTACTCACTTTTATCACTTTTGTATTTTTTTTTAATAATGGATATTTTCTACTATCAAAATCAACAATTTTTGCACATTCATTTAAACCTTTACCAATCCATTTAATCTTAATGCCTAGATATTTAAAACATTGTTCAACAAAGAATTTTACTGAATATTGTTTTTCTGTAGCAATTACAAAGTCATCAGGTTTTTTATACTGTAAAACCTTCCAACACATTTCAACGTAATCTTTTGCATGACCCCAATCTCTTAAAGAATATAAATTACCTAAATATAAACATTTTTCTAAACCGTAAACAATTTTACTCAATCCTAATGTTATTTTTCTTGTAACGAAAGTTTCACCTCTTCTTGGGGACTCGTGATTAAAAAGTATACCGTTAGAAGCAAACATTCCATAAGACTCCCTATAATTTTTTGAGATCCAATATGCAAAAAGTTTAGAAGTTGCATAAGGACTTTTAGGGTAAAATTTTGTTTTTTCTGATTGTCTTGACTCTTGAATTTCTCCATAAAGTTCTGAGGTTGAAGCTTGATAAAATTTAGTTTTTTTTTCAAGTCCACAATCATATATTGCATGTAATAAATTTAAGGTTCCTATTGAATTTACTTGTGAAGTATAGTTTGGTAATTTAAAACTTACCCCAACATGGCTTTGTGCTGCAAAGTTATATATTTCATCAGGTTTAATTTTATTTATTAAATTTGTGAGTGAATTAGTATCTAAAAGATCGCCATAATGTAAATAGAATTTATTTTTGTAGGCTTTATTTTCATAGATATGGTCAATTCTAGAAGTATTAAAAGATGAGGATTTTCTTTTAATTCCATGAACTGTATATTTCTTTTTTAATAAAAACTCTGCTAAGTAAGATCCATCTTGCCCAGTTACTCCTGTAATAAGTGCTTTTTTAATTTTCATAAAATAAACAATATCACTATTATAGTAAAAGTTTTATTATGCAATAATTATATAAAATGAAAATTTCAATAATAACAGTAACATTAAATAGTGATCAAACATTAAGGGACACTCTTAATTCTGTTTTTTCTCAAACTTATAAAAATATTGAACATATTATAATTGATGGTGGTTCAAAAGATCAAACTTTATCTTTATTAAGAAAATACCCTAATAAAAAAAAAAAAATTTTCATAAAAAAAAATTTTGGTATTTATAAGTCTATTAATTATGGAATTAAAAAGTCTTCAGGAGAATATATATGTATTTTAAATTCTGATGATATTTTTCAGTCTAATAATTCAATTAAAAATATTGTTAAAATTATTAATAATAATAAAAATTATAAAATTTTTTTAGGAAATGTAGCTTATTTTGATAATTCAGATTATTACAGAATAACAAGATTTTATTCATCTAGTGGTTTTAAAAAATGGAAAATGAAATTTGGATTAATGCCTCCACATCCTGCATCAATAATTAAAAAAGAGATTTATGATAAGCATGGATTATATAGAGAAAATTTTAAGATTGCAGCAGATTTTGAATTTTTCCTAAGATTGTTCGTAATCAAAAATTTAAAATTTAGATTAATAAATCAAACTTGTGTAAGAATGAGATCGGGCGGAATTTCTGGAAAAAATATTAAAAGTTATTGGGTTTCTACTGTAGAAATTTTAAAATCCTTTCAAATTAATAAATTAAAAACAAACATACTTTTTATAGTTATGCGTATTCCAGCAAAAATTAACCAGTTATTTTTTTATAGTTCAAAAATGATAAATAACTCTTTTTCACTATTTAATTTTAGATTTGATAATAATTATTACAATGAAAATAGTTTTAAAATTATAGATAAAATTGAAAAAATACCATTTACAAAAAATTTTATCTTATCAGGTATGAATTTAGCTTTTTTAGGTTATTTTGCTAATAATGAAGTGTTTACAAAAAAAATCTTATTTCATTGGCCAGATGGTATTTGGCTTAAAAAACATATAGAAATAGAGAAAATCCCTGGAAGAGTTTTGATAAAAAATTTGAAAATTCCAAATTATATAAAAAAAATATTAGTTCTAGGTAATTTGACTACAAACTCGAAAAGTTTTTTAGAGAACAAATTCAAATTAAAAGTTGAAAATAAAATGTTACCTTTTGGAGACATTAAAAAAATTATAAAAACAAAAATAAATTTACCCAAAAAAACACTTACATTGATTACTTTACCTACTCCAAAACAAGAAAAGCTTGCATTTTATTTATCAGAAAGAAATCCAGAATATAAAATAATTTGTATTGGTGCATCAGTAGCAATAGCTTCGGGCCAGGAGAAAGAAGTCCCAAACATATTAAAAAATTATGAATTTTTATGGAGACTCAAAAATGATTTCTTTAGAAGATCTAAAAGGATATTGGAAACCTTTTATTATTATTTAAAAGGAAAATATATTAACAAAGTTTTTCACAAAATAAGATTTATAAAAATTGACTAAAAAAAAACTTTTTGTTTGGACATGCGATTACTCGGAAAATACTGGAGAGGGAAAGCTTGCAAGACTTTATTTAAAAAAATTGAATAAAAAAAATAAATTTAAAATTAATTTCAACCAAAAAAAAGAAGTTAAACATAAATATCTTTCTACTTTATTGGGTATTATTTATTGCTGGAAAAAATTTTTAAAAAATGAAAATGTTTGTTATTTAAATTATTTACCATTATGGAACTTTTTGATTTTTATTTTTTTACCACCTAGAACAGTTCTGGGACCTATTACTGGTGGTGCAAATTACTCAAAATCTAATATATTTGATTATCTTATTAGAGGTATAATATTTCCATTATTTTATAAAATTAGTGAATTTGCTCTAAGTTTTAGAAAATCAAATTTGGTATTTTCTACCGATTTACTAAAAAAATATCTTTCAAAAAGAACAATCAAAAAAAGTAATTTTAATTTTGTTATTAAAAATTTTCTCTTAATAAAAAATATTAAAAAAAAGAAAAAAATTGATTTTTTAATCTATTACAGAAAACATAGAAATAAGATAACTTTTTTTCCTTATGATTTTATAAAAAAACTCATAAAGTCAAGATTTAAAATCTATATTGTTGGTGATAAATTAAATTTATCGAATGTTAGGAATTGTGGTTTTATTTCAAATAATAAGTTGTCTAAACTTCAATCTTTAACAAAATACACAATTATTTCTGGGGAAAATCCTCACAGTTTTTTTATTTTAGAATGCCTGTCTAATCACGTAAAAATTATCATTGAAAAAGATAAAACTAAAAAATTAGCTTTACCTAAAAAAAATTATATTGAATTAGATTATAATTCCTTAAATAGTATAAAAAAATTGAATTTATAAATTATATCTATGTCAAAATCTAAAATAATCCTTGGTGTGAATACTTATCATGCAGATTCTTCAGCTTGTCTTATTATTAATGGTGAAATGGTAGCTGCTATCGAGGAAGAGAGATTAAATAGAATAAAACATTATGCAGGTTTTCCAGTTAAATCTATAAAAGAATGTTTGAAAATTGGAAATACAAAGGAAGAGGATATAACTGATATAGCTTTTAACACAAAACCTTTAAGTAACTTAATTCCTAAAGGAATTTATTTTCTTAAAAATTTATCATTTGAAGAAAATCTTGCTAAAGAAAGATTTTTAAAAAAAAAAAATATTAGTAAAGTTTTCAATCAAAACTTAAGATTAAATAAAAATATTAAATTTCATTTTATTGAACATCATTTAGCACATATAGCTTCTGCATTTTACCCATCTGAATTTAAAGATGCTAATGGTCTGTCTATAGATGGATCAGGTGATTTTGTATCCTTCGCATATGCAGAATGCAAAAATAATAGAATTATTATAAAAAAAAAAAATTATTTTCCTGACTCTTTAGGAATATTTTATCATGCAATGACTCAATTTTTAGGTTATCTAAACTATGGTGATGAATATAAAATCATGGGCTTAGCAGCATATGGTGAGCCTATTTATTTTGAAAAGATTTTGAGTAATCTTTTTAAAAATGGTAAAAAAATATTTCACTTAAACTTAAAATTTTTCAATCATCATAAGAAAAACTTTAAATACATTGCTGATGAAAATCTTTTAGTTGATAAAATATTTAACTCAAAGCTTGAAAAGCTTTTTTCTAATGAAATGAAAGAAGAAAATTTTAAGAAAAATTTTGCAGCATCTGTTCAAAAAATTTTTGAATTTTTTTTCAAAAAAATAATAGACAAAATAGCAAAAACGAATTACTCAAAAAATATTGTATACTCAGGTGGTTGTGCTTTAAATTCAAGTGCCAATAAATTTCTTACAAATGAAAATAATTCTTTTGAAAATATATTTATTAACTGTGCGCCTGGTGACAATGGTGGGGCTCTTGGTGCTGCTTTCGTAGTGGCAGCTAATTATTACGATCTAAATCTTACCAACATAAAATCTCCCTATTTAGGTAAAGATTTTAGTGAAAATCAAATTAAAGAAATATTGGAAAATGATAATTACAAAAGAAAACTTTCTTATAATTATTTTAAATCTGATGATGAATTATTCAACTCTGCTTCTAAACATATTGCAGATGGTAAAGTTATCGGCTGGTTCCAAGGTAAAATGGAATTTGGCCCACGTGCATTAGGCAATAGATCCATATTGGCTGATCCAAGAAATCCAAATATGAAAGATATAATTAATAAAAAAATTAAACGTAGGGAGTCTTTTAGACCATTCGCACCTTCAGTTTTGGAGGAATTTCAATCGGAGTGGTTTGAAGGAAATTTTTTTAGCCCATACATGTCATCTTTAATGACTGTAAAAAAAGAAAAACAGAAAATAATTCCTGCAGTTACTCATTTCGATAATACAGCAAGATTACAGACTGTAAGTAGTGAATATAACTTGAAATTTTCAAAACTTATAAATGCATTTTATAAGTTAACGAATGTTCCAGTTCTTCTAAATACATCATTTAATGAAAATGAACCTATAGTTTTTAAACCAGAGGAGGCTCTGGAGTGTATTTTAAGAACTGAAATGGATGCAATCTTTATAAATAATTTTTTAATAAAAAAAATTTAATAATTAAGAATCTTTAAAGTACTCGATACTGTTTTTTTCCAATCAAATTTCTTATGATGATTTCTACCTTTTTCAATTATCTTACTTCTATAATTTTCATCAGATAAAATTTTATACATACTATCTTTGATTTCTACTACATCATCTGGATTGAAATATTGAGCAGCATCTGAATTTATTTCTGTTAAAGCCGATCTTTTAGAGATAATTACAGGACATCCTTGCGACATAGCTTCTAAAGATGTAAAACCAAAGACTTCACAATACGAAGAAAAAATATAGAATTTTGAATTTTTATAAAGATTTATTAAAAATTTACTATCTAAATTATGTAAGAAGATAATTTCATTTTTCTGAAAATTTATCTCAACAAAGCTCTTAATCTCATCAAAATATTTTTTGTCTAAAATTTGTAGAACAAAAATAAATTTTAAATTAACATTTTTTTCTTTTTTCAATAATTTAAACCCTTTTAGTAAATTAATTATGTTATGATATCTAACACAAGACAGAACAGAAAT
>Ga0315315_10003878_pt1 | contig 13791 bp, 13 predicted proteins | sample M140m3416metaG_FD_203699 | JGI IMG/M metagenome (GOLD analysis project Ga0315315, IMG submission 203699) | Ammonia-oxidizing marine archaeal communities from Monterey Bay, California, United States - M1 40m 3416 | ecosystem: Environmental > Aquatic > Marine > Intertidal zone | place: USA...
CCATTAGTTGTCATTATAGGACAGGTAGAGAGAGCCGATTTTGGAAGGCTTGCACTGCAAGAACAGAATTACTCTCTACTTTTGGCGGATATCACTAAATCTGTCATAGAGGTGAATCAACCTGAAACAGCCTCAGAAGCTATTGCTAGAGCATTTCATCTAGCGGAAAGCGGCACACAGGGACCGGTAGCGGTAGTTATTCCAGAAGATCTTTTTGATGAAGAAACGCATACTCCTGTGATTATGCCGGCGCCCAAATTATCATCCTCTCCAAGACAAGAGGACCTTGATAAACTAGCCGAGATGATTTCTCGAGCTGAACGCCCTTTGATTTTGGTTGGCGGTGCCCTACTGGCGGAATCATTGGACGATAAAGATGTTTTAAACGACCTTAATACGCTGTCAGAAAGTTGGGTGTTGCCTATAAGCCCGACACACCGTCGGCCTCAACTCTTTGATTCAAAGCACTCTAACTACGGTGGATATATGGGCATCAGAGTCCCTCCCTCTTTACTTGACCATATGAAAAAAACAGATCTAATGGTAGTTTTGGGGGAACGTATGACAGATACAGTCAGCCAGTCCTATAAATTTCCTTCGGCTCCCAAACCTCAATTCTTTATGGCCCATATCTGGCCTGATGCTGATGAAATTGGTCGGGTATGGCATCCAAATCTAGGTATCCCAGCTAGTCCACATGACGTAATAAAAGGGCTGCTTCACAAAAGCATCCCAAAAGATATCAACAAAAGAAAAAACTGGGTTGAAACGCTAAATAAAGAGCACAACAAATTATTATCCAAAGAATGGAACCCGACAAGCGACGGCGTAAATTTCGCAGCGGTAGTATGTGAAGTTGATAAATACCTAGAGAAAGATGCAACAATTACCTCTGATGCGGGCAACTTCGGGAGTTTTATTCATCGTTATATTGGTTTTGGGCAAAAACATGTTTTTTTATCATCAGTTGTTGGCGCTATGGGATCGGGAATGCCGATGGCCGTCGCGGCTGGGTTGCGTCGACCTGGAAAACAGACTGTTTGTTTTATTGGAGACGGCGGTGTTTTGATGATGGGAAATGAGATAGCAACGGCTGTCCAATATGGCGTTAACCCGATTATAATTATAGCTGATAATTCAATGTATGGAACTATAGGAATGCATTCTTATGTTAGATATCCCAACAAACCATTTATGCAAGGAACTAAACTTACTAATCCAGATTTTGCAGCCTGGGCAAGATCTTTTGGAGCCGAAGGAATAACTATCCAAACTGAAGCGGATGTATCTGCAGCCATCGACAAAGCTTTTAGTATACGAGTAAAACCTGTGGTAGTTCACTGCCACACTTCAGCTGTTCAAATGAGCGCATGGAGGAAATATGAACGCTTGGAAACTTTAGCATGAGCGATGAAGATCTTCTAAACCCACCGCGTTTCGAGGCCCAACTTTTAAAAAAGCAAGTTGTTTCAATATTAACTGCCTGGGGCATGGCTTTGAAAGAAGCCGATATCGCGTCAACAGTGATGATAGAGACTGACTTACGTGGTGTAGATTCTCATGGCATTAATATGCTTCGCCAATATGAAGAAACGTTTAAACGTGGAGCATTAAATATTAAAGCCCAAACAAAAATCATTCGCGATCGATCGACCACAGCGTTACTCGATGCTGACAGAGGATTAGGCCATCCCGTCTCGGTTCAGGCAATGGAAATGGCCATAAACAAAGCAGAAAGCCATGATGTAGGTATAGTTTGCGTTAAAAATTCGCATCATTTTGGTGCAGCGGGGTACTATGCCGAAATAGCAGCACGTCAAGGTTTCATTGGAATAGTGACAACATCAACTCGCGGTATTTCAATGGTTCCAACTCGGGGAACGCAACCTGTATTGGGTACTAACCCGTTCGCTTTTGCAGCACCAGCCGGAAAATACGATCCGTTAGTGTTAGACTTTGCCACGACGGTGGCTGCTGTGAATAAGGTAAAGGTGCGTAAACTAAGAGAATTACAATTGCCCGACGGCTGGGTCAATGACGGCGATGGCCGTACCATCTTTGATCCTAATGAGGCCATACGTATTTTCGATAATAAAAGTTTTGGGGGGCTCAATCCAGTTGGAGGAATTGGAGAGACTTTAGGCGGACATAAAGGTTACGGGCTCGCGGTATTTTCTCACATCCTGAGTGGAGCTATGCCTGGGGCGTCATTCTCCCCCGTACGGGTAAAGAATAGTAAAACTGATACACCGGATGATTTAGGACATTACTTTCAAGCAATTAATCCCGAAAGTTTCAGAACAAAGGAAGAGTATGAAAATGATATCGAGGTCGTGATAGAGACCCTCCGATCAGTAAAACCGCGCGATCCAGATAAACCTGTTTTGGTTCCGGGTGAACCAGAACAAATCAGCCGGAAAGACCGTCAGGAAAATGGTGTTCCTGTTAATAGAAATTTACGCAACTTAATTAAGGAAATCACCCAGAATGCTGGGGTTGAATACCTCTTAACCAATAATACTATCCCATAGGTCCCCAATATTGAGACAAAAAGGACAATAATATGAAGCTAGCATATTTTGATGATTTTCAGCTCGGTGTACTTACTGATAAAGGACTTGTTGATGTCTCACACATCATCATGGATATTCCGCATACGAACCCGGGAAACCTAATGAATGGTCTTATAGAAGATTTCGAAAACTATAGATCAAAACTTGAGACCGCTGCAGGAAAAGGTGTCGCTTTCCCGTTAGATTCAATAAAGATACAACCCCCATTACCAAAACCCGGCGCCATAGATTGTATGGCCGTTAACTATATGGAAAATGGCACATTAAAAGAAAAACCGCAGATAAATGGCTTTCATAAATCTCCATCAGCAATCATTGGTAACGGGGATACTATGATTTTACCCGATGTGCCTGCCACAATTTTTGAGGGGGAGGCAGAGTTAGGACTTATCATTGGAAAAAGGGCGAGTAATGTCAGCGAGTCTGATGCTATGGACCACGTTTTTGGTTATCTAAATTTCATTGATGGCTCCGCGCGTGGCCTGCCACCAGACCGCAATGTTTTCTTTCAAGTAAAATCTCGAGCAACGTTTGCTCCGATCGGTCCTTTCATAGTTACTGCAGACGAGATCCCGGACCCTCAGAATCTTACTGTTAGACTCTGGGTAAATGGAGAACTCAAACAGGATTTTAATACAAACGATATGGCCCATAAAATTCCTAAAGCCATATCATGGCTCAGTTCAATACATGCCCTTGAACCAGGAGATCTAATAGCGACCGGAACGAACCATAGAGGCCTGAGCTCTTTTCAGCATGGAGACAAAATTGAACTAGAGGTAGAAGGACTTGGTCGTCTATCGATCAATGTTCAAGATGATTTAAGGCGAACCTGGGGGAGAGAAACTAGACTCGATAGAAAGAATGCCGGCTACGAAACACCCACACCGCAATTAACTGGGAAATATGCAAAGTAGGATCACAAACTATGGCAGACATCAAACAGTTCGGTTTGGACTTAGGGATATATGGACCGCTAGCAGAGCCAGAAATAGTAATTAATTTAGCAAAATATGCGGAGACCGCGGGTTTCAGCTCTATTTGGCTTGCCGATCATGTAGTATTTCCTAAACACTTTGATTCTAAATATCCTTACAGTGCCACTGGCGGGTTCCCAGCACCGATCGAAGATCCATTACTAGAACCTATTGCAACAATGGCAGTTTTAGCTGGATCGACAACAGATATCCGAATTGGAACGGCAGTCTTAATAATCCCCTATCGAAATCCAGTTTTGCTTGCGCGCATGTTAATTACAATAGACCAATTTTCAGGTGGACGTGTCACACTAGGAGCAGGCGTAGGCTGGTTGAAGGAAGAATTCGAAACTTTAAACACGACTGATTTTGCGCTACGAGGCAGAGTTACCGACGAGTATTTGGAAATTTTCAAAAGTTTATGTGGAGGGCAGGAAGTATCTTACCACGGAGAAACATACCAATTTGATACGGTTTATTCAGTCCCAGGATCAATTCAAAAACCCAATCCACCTATTTTAATAGGAGGCATTGCTAACCCTGCACTAAGGCGCGTAATAAAATATGGGGATGGATGGTTAGCCGTTGCTTTAGATCCTATTAGGATGAAAGAACGCATCGAAACACTTAAGAAACTTTGTGTAGATAGTGGGCGGCGGTTTGAAGACTTGGACCTCGTTTATAAGATATTTATAAACCCAGGAGAACCTAAAAAGGGCCCGTTTGGAAAACGCGAGATAGGTAGTGGCTCCGAAGTGCAAATAATAGACGATTTAAAAAATATACTCGGATCAGGATTCAACAATGTGGTGGTTCGTTACCGGGGAGATAGTGCAAAAGAACAGCAAAAACAAATGGAACGTTTCACAGAAGAAATAATTCCGAAACTATAGATAAATCCTGCGTTATTGATTTTTTTCTTGGCATAAAAAAAGCCGCTTTATCTTTAAAAGCGACTAATTTTCTTTTCTAGTTAAACGACGGGAAGAAAAGTATTCTAGTATCCCTCCCTCTCCAATCTTTTGCGCATGAGTTTCCTGTGTCGGCGCGTCGCCTCCGCTTCCTCGCGCACTCGCCTTTCTGACGGTTTTTCGTAATTTCTGCGAAGTTTCATTTCTCTGAATATACCCTCACGTTGCATTTTCTTTTTCAATGCTCTGAGAGCTTGATCAACATTATTATCTCGAACGGAAACTTGCACTGAAAACCACCTCCATTAATTATTTCTCTATATTTATTAACGATTCGAACTATTTTTGATCGCGGAGACGTTCAATAACACATTTTTAGTTAAAATGCCAAGCTACTTATTTCACTACTTTACCAATCACTGGTGAGGCCTTATATGGAAAGCATGGAGATCAGACCAATAATTAGGATGGGAAATCCAATCCTCCGGTTAAAAGCAAATGCTGTAGAGCCTGAGCATGCTGACTCATTAACTACAATAATACCGGATATGATAGCAACCATGCGCGATGCTGGTGGTGTTGGATTGGCGGCACCTCAAATCGGGATTAGTCTTCGTCTGATGGTTTTTGAGGTGCCTGTAAGTCGCGCTACAAATTTAGATGGCGATAAACCTTGCGACATTCAGGTTTTAATAAACCCTAATTTTAACCCCGCAACTTCTGATAAAGAATTAGGTTGGGAAGGATGTCTCTCAATTCCCGGTTTACGCGGAGAGGTACCAAGATATAAGGAAATAACCTATACTGGTTTTAACGGCGAAGGGACTCCCATAGAGACTTTTGCTTCTGGTTTTCACGCCCGAGTGGTGCAGCATGAAATGGATCACCTTGATGGGATTTTATACCCGGACAGAATGATAGATTTGACACGTTTTGGTTATGTTGAGGAGTTCACTAAAATGCAGGAACAAAGTCGCTCTCCGGATGGAGTTATTAAAAACGGTGGAGCCAATGGATAATATGGACAAAAAAAGGCAAGAGTTAAAAGATAAGCTCTTGGAGGCATCCCTGCCACATATCATTTTCGATGGTTGGAGTTTGAAATCGCTCCGAGCAGCCACTTCCGATTTGGGAATCAAAGAGGGAATGATTTATACAGTATTCGTTGACCCTGAAAGTGAGCTGATCGAGCACTTTTCAGATTGGGCCGACCGTAGAATGCTTGCTCGTCTGGATAAAATGGATCTCGAATCAATGAAGGTTCGGGAGCGAATTACAAAAGCTGTGCGCTGGAGATTAGAAGAATTATCCGGCCAAGAGGAAGCGCTGAGGCGTTCTATTCTTAAATCATCACCCCGTCATCTATACAAGACAGTGGATCTGATATGGCGAAGAGCGGGTGACAAAGCGGTTGATTTTAATTTTTATTCAAAACGCGCACTGCTCGCCGCAGTCCTCTCATCCACTACTCTATACTGGCTGGATGATAAATCAGAGAATCACGCCAAAACCTGGGAATTTTTGGACCGTCGAATTTCTGACGTTATGCGAATCCCCAAAGTGAAGGCCAATTTGAAAAAAGTCATTGATCTGTCTTTAACTCCTATCGCAAAAAGATGGGGCTCTTGGAAAACAACCTAAATGAATAATTTATATTGGGAAAATAAATTTACGGTCCCATATTTTTAGTTCCTCGAAAAAATTCGACGCCCTCAATTATCCCAAATCATCAACAGGGTTTGTCTGATTAAAATATTTTTAATATTAGTAGTTTCAACTTTGGTAAAAGCTGGATACAAACCAGCACGATGTTATCTTTAGAAAAACCAATATCAGATCATAAGAATAAAGTGCTCGCAAACGCTGCTATCCTTGTTACGTTAACATTGGTAACTATGCTCTATGCCATGTCGGTTACTATCGCTAACGTATCGCTTCCTCAAATCAAAGGTGCGCTATCGGCAACAACCGACGAGATAGCGCTGATAGTTACTTTCAGCATTATAGCAACAGCTGTAGGCACACCAATGACCGGTTGGTTGACAGCCCGATTTGGGAGAAGGAATGTTCTAATTTGGTCAGTGACAGGGTTCACTGTATCTTCTTTCCTTTGCGGCACTGCCTCTTCATTAGAAGAGTTAGTATTATATCGTATTATGCAGGGCGCTTGCGGTGCACCATTACCGCCTTTATCACAAGCGATCGTCGTAGACACCTATCCTAAGGAAAAAATAGGCTCTGCTAATGCTATATTCGGCATGGGTGTGGTTCTCGGCCCAATTCTTGCCCCAACTATCGGTGGATATTTAAGCGAAACATATAGTTGGCGATGGGTTTTCTTTATGATGGTTCCGTGCGGAATTGCCTCACTAATAGGTGTATTACTTTTCATACGCCAAAAAGGAGCGTTTTCGAAATTACATCTTGATTGGACTGGGTTCTTATCTCTCGTTATCGCGGTAGCCGCATTCCAATTTATGCTTGATCGTGGGGAACGTCTCGATTGGTTTGATAACTGGGTAATTATGGTTTGTGCAATTACGGCGGTAATTGCATTATATATCTTTGTAACTCACTCGTTGACATCAGAAAGACCATTTCTCAATCCCAAATTATTGTTAAAACGCAATTACTTGCTTGGTCTAATTTTTGCTTTTATTTTTGGACTTTTGAATTTTACGCCTATCACATTGCTTCCGGCACTACTGCAAACCTTGCACGGATATCCAGACTCTATTGTTGGGGAAATACTGGGCATAAGAGGCACTGGAACTCTACTTGGGTTCACCTTTATGTTTCTTGGTGGAAGTAAAATTGATCCACGGTACACTATGTTCGCTGGATTTCTACTGCAAGGAATTTCCGGATGGTATATGGCACAATTCAGTATTAATTTAACTATGTTCGATGTTTTGTGGACATCTTGGCTCCAGGGACTAGGGGTTGGTATGATTTGGGTTCCTCTAACCATTGTGACCTTCAGTCAACTAGATGAGACTGAAACAGCTGAAGGGGCCTCTATTTTTCATTTAATTAGAAATTTTGGAAGTAGTGTTTTTATATCAATCACTATCGCCATCATGATAAGGACGGGTAACATGAATTATTCAACTTTATCACAAAATGTTAATCCACTGAATGAGGCCTTTATTTTTCAAGATTCGCTTTTTGCAACCTGGTCAGTAAGCGGAGTACAAAGGCTAGCAAGCCTCAGCGACGAAATCACAAGACAGGCAATGATGATTGGCTATCTAAATGCATTTTATGCATTTTGCATGACCGCGTTCGCGATATGTCCATTTTTATTTTTGGCTAAAGTTCGAAAAGAGTAATGATAATTAACTGTGGATTCAGACTGTTTTTTCTTGCAACAGTTTGGTTGCCTTTTTAAACGCATTCAGTGTGGCTGTACTAACATGATGCTCAATGCCCTCCGCGTCAGCCTCTGCTGTTTCTGGTGGCACCCCAATAGCATGCAGAAATTCCAATACAATTTTGTGGCGAGCTCGAGACCATTCAGCCAACTCTTTTCCTTTTTGCGTTAAAAAAATAGCCCTGTAAGGCTTAGAATCTACATAGCCATCTTTCTGTAGCCTCTGGATGGTCGCGTTAACAGTTGGCTTACTTACCCCCAAGTTAGAGGCCAGGTCTACTGCACGTGCCTCACCTGTCGTCTCAATTAAATCAGATATTAACTCTATATAATCCTCAGCTATTTCTAGACTATGGTCTAAGCGTATCCGTTTGAAAAGAGCGGCGCGACGGCCGGTATCTCTCATATCTATCACTGGCTGGGTTTGTGATTTATCAACATTATCGTTGTTATTCATGTCGTTCATACCCCGCAACCCTAAATCGCCTCTATGAGTACTGCTTTTGATGACAAGTTTACACTATCAGTCGGAGATCAAAAGCCCCATAAAATACCTAAGTAGGTTTATTTTCCCAGTGCACTCAATACAGCATCAAAAACCAAAAGTATTGATTGATGTCTATTTTTCAGATCCTTAGCTGACTCAAATAAACCTAATTCAGACCACTCGCCCCTTGGAACTGGACCATTGTTTTGCAACATATTAAGCAACTCTTGTCGAATTTCATATATTTCTTTATACGACTTTCCAACAAGTTTGGAAGATGCGATAACAGATGATGCACTCCCTAATGCACATGCATTTACATTCTGACCAACAGCAGATATCACCTCACCGCTCAATAAAAGATCGACCGTCACTGAACTTCCACAAGCTTTGGAAACAGCTGTAGCCGTAGTATCCCAGAGCTCAAGACGCTCAAGCTTAACCGCCTGACCCGCCAAATCTATCAGTTTGTCTTGGTATAAACTGGAAATTGGTGTTTTCATAAAAGGTTAATACCTATTAAGCTTTATTGAGACCGAGTTCTGCTCTTTGCATTATTGACTGTAACATTGCCCCGAGACCATTTTTTCTGGTTGGACTCAAGTGTTCCTCCAGACCTATATCCGCAATAAAGCTAGGCTTTACGCTTAGTATTTCTGAGGGTGTTCTATTCGAATAAATTCTCAATAAAATTGCTATAAGTCCCGAGACGATAGCCGCATCACTCGATGCACGAAAAATCAATCGGTTCTCGACAGCTTCTCCCACGAACCAGACCTGACTTTGGCAGCCTTTTAATTTAAACTCATCGCGTAAGTACTCTTCTGGCATTTTTGGAAGCTTTCTTCCAATATCTATCAAATATTGATATCTATCCATCCAATCTTCGAAAAAACCAAACTCTTCAATGATGTTTTCTTGTTCTTCTGAAATGGTAGTTTTAGGGATCGATAGTTCATCGCCCACTATTAGTTCTCCTCATAATCACCGTTCAAATCGATACCATAAATTGGTATTTAACTTATCTTTGTCAATAATTAAAACGCCGCGCCACGCGCCTCTACTGGCCAGATCGCCTCCACCATTCCGTTGCGAATTCCGATATACCAATCGTGTAAGTTGACTGTTGGATCACAATGTCCAGGTATTAATCTTATTTTCTTTCCTATTTTCAGATCAATTGCATCTCTACCAAGCGCCAAAGAGCCGTGTTCATCTGAAGCACTGACATATTTTACATCTTTTAAATCAGCAACAAGAGGCAAACCCGATTCTATCGAGGTTGCTTTATGTCCGGCATCCACAACAGCCCTGTCTTTTGTTGGGTGGCTCATAATAGTAGACCAAATAAAAAGACTATTTCTAAAAGTGTTTATAAATTCCCCAGTTTCATTCAAGTTCAACCCATAGTCTGCATCCATGAAACAATATGAACCTGCCTGCAGTTCGTTCCAAATTCCCGAATCTGCTTCAAATTGAAAAGTTCCTGTTCCAGCTCCTGTGACAAGCCTACATTCAAGGCCTGCTTCGGATAATAAATGTATTGTTTCCTGAACCAGTTTTCCCGCCTTTTCTATTGCTATCTTTCTTTCGCCAAAACCTCGAATGTGCTGAGCTCTTCCCTGATAAGCCTGCAAACCTCCAAAGGTTAAATTAGAATTCTTGGCAATAATCTGAGCTAATTCTACTGCAGCTTTTCCTGGCACAACACCGCATCGACCAGCTCCAATATCTATTTCAACAAGCACATCTATTGTTGCATTAAATCGCTTAGCCGCTGCATTGATTTGATTAATGTTATCCTGATCATCAACGCATACGCGAATATTTGCGTTGCGAGCTAAACCTGCTAGCCGATCGAGCTTTCTTCGTCCAACAATTTGGTTTGATACTAAAACATCACTGACCCCTCCAGCCACTAATATTTCTGCCTCCGCTACTTTCTGACAGCACTGTCCTACGGCTCCAGCGGCGATTTGCTTTTGAGCTACCACTGGAGATTTATGTGTTTTGGCATGCGGTCTATGATTAATGCCAAATTTTTTTGCGAAACCAGCCATTAATTGAATATTAAATTCAAATGCATCTAAATCCAAAAGCAGTGCTGGAGTGTCGACGTCCTCTAAAGCCATACCTATTTCTGCAGGTCTATATTTATTCAATTTTATCCCCCTTATTAATTCGCGTTAATAGCAGCAACAACTTTTGATGCGGCCAATCCAGGCGTTATTTGATCCTCCATTACTTGAGCCTCCAAAGCACGAGCTATGTTTTGTAATGACTTATTTTGTTCAATCTCAAGAAGAAGTCTATCCTGTATCATAGACCACATCCAGCGAACTCGCTGCTGCTTGCGTTTTTCGTCAAATTCCCCCGATGTTTTGAGCAACTCTCTATGGTGTTCGATATCTTTCCAAATATCAGCCAGTCCATCACCACTAATAGCGCTGCAGGTGTGAGCCGGGGGCATCCAAGTAGGACTTACAGGTTTTAATATATGTAATGCCCTTCTATACTCTGATGCCGCTCTCTCCGCCGCGTTTTTTGTGCTTCCATCAGCTTTATTGACCACGATCATATCAGCTATCTCTAGCAAACCTTTTTTAATACCTTGTAGCTCATCGCCCGCTCCCGGAAGCATTAATGCGAGGAAAAAATCGACCATGTCAGCAACAGTAGTCTCTGATTGTCCCACGCCCACTGTTTCAATTAAAACAATATCATAGCCAGCGGCTTCACATAAAATCATACTTTCTCTTGTTGCTCTTGCCACTCCCCCTAATGTTCCCGAGGTCGGGGATGGCCTGATGAATGCTGATGGATCACGAGCAAGTTCCTGCATTCTTGTCTTATCGCCAAGAATAGAACCACCCGTCCTAGAACTAGTAGGGTCAACCGCCAGCACAGCAACACGGGTTCCTGTCGACGTTAACTGCTTACCAAGTGTCTCAATGAAAGTACTTTTCCCAACACCTGGCACACCTGTTATGCCAACCCGACGAGCCCTACCCGCGTGCGATAAAAGCTTAGTTAAAACCGAATCCGCTAAAACACGATGATCAACATGAGTACTCTCTACAAGCGTTATTGCGCGTGCCAAGATAGAACGGTCCTGACTGATAACCCCTTCCACATAATCAGTCTCCGTCAGGTGTTTATTAGCGGCCATTATTTAGAGTGATCCTTACCTCTTCGATTATTCATCTGAAGGGAACTATTGCGATCCATTGGAGTGTCCTAATTGAATACTCAATTTCATTATTAGATCATCAGCCGCCTCTGATATAATTGTACCAGGAGGAAAGATTGCTGTTGCACCAGCTTTGTATAAAGCTTCAAAATCCTGAGCAGGTATAACCCCTCCCACAACAATCATAATATCTCTACGCCCCAGAGCTATCAGAGATTGTTTCAGTTCAGGAACAAGCGTTAAATGGCCAGCTGCTAACGAACTGGCACCAATGATGTGAACATCGTTCTCTACTGCCTGCTTGGCCACTTCCTCGGGAGTTTGAAATAATGGTCCTATATCGACGTCAAAACCAAGGTCGGCAAAAGCACTGGCTATTACTTTTTGCCCTCTATCGTGACCATCCTGCCCCATTTTTGCTATAAGAATTCTTGGTCTACGCCCCTCGGAAACTTGAAAGCCTTTCACACTTTTTAATACGCCCTCAACAGTCTCATTTTCCATACCAACCTCGTTACTATAAATACCCGATACGGTTTTTACTTCTGCCACATGCCTGCCATATACTTTTTCAAGCGCATAGGATATTTCTCCCACTGTTGCTTTTGCCCGTGCGGCTTCAATAGCCAGTGCTAATAAATTCTCCTCCCCAGTTTTGGCTGCACTTGTCAGAGTGTTGAGTCGCAGGGTCACCTCTTTTTCGTTTCGTTCTAAGCGCAATCGATCGAGCTTCTCCAACTGTTGCTTGCGCACCGCAGCATTATCAACCTTTAAAACCTCTACGGTTTCTTCTACTTCTAATTTATGACGATTTATACCAACGATAACTTGCCGCCCCGAATCTATACGGGCCTGAGTGCGGGCGGCTGCTTCTTCTATTCGCATTTTGGGAATGCCAGCTTCAATAGCTTTTGCCATGCCGCCAAGGCTCTCAATCTCCTCAATATGCTCCAAGGCTTTCTTGGCGAGATCGTGCGTAAGTTTTTCCACATAATAGCTGCCGCCCCAAGGATCTATTACGTTGCATGTTCCTGTCTCCTGCTGAATGAAAAGCTGCGTATTACGCGCTATCCGTGCGCTAAAATCAGTTGGCAAAGCTAACGCCTCATCCAAGGCGTTGGTATGCAGTGACTGAGTATGACCATGTGTAGCCGCAAGAGCCTCAACACAAGTGCGCGTTACATTGTTGAAAACATCCTGGGCAGTGAGACTCCAACCACTGGTTTGGCAATGTGTTCTCAGTGATAGCGATCTCGGGTCTTTTGGGGAATGACGAGCCATCATTTTCGCCCATAGGAGTCGAGCTGCTCGCATCTTTGCCACTTCCATAAAAAAATTCATCCCAACCGCCCAGAAAAATGAAAGGCGTGGCGCAAAATCATCAATTTGCATACCGGATTCGAGCCCAGCTCGCACATACTCAATACCATCTGCTATAGTGTAAGCAAGTTCTAGGTCTGCTGTCGCACCGGCTTCCTGCATATGATATCCCGATATACTAATAGAGTTAAATCGAGGCATATGTTTTGATGTGTAAGAAAATATATCTGAAATTATACGCATGGATGGACTTGGGGGGTAAATGTAGGTGTTCCTCACCATAAACTCTTTTAAAATATCATTTTGAATTGTGCCTGAGAGTTTTTCCTGACTAACTCCTTGTTCTTCTGCCGCCACTACAAATAAAGCAAGGATTGGAAGCACTGCTCCATTCATTGTCATAGAAACACTCATCTGATCTAAGGGTATACCATCAAATAATTGTCGCATATCTAGTATTGAGTCTATAGCAACACCAGCCATCCCCACGTCACCACTCACTCTTGGATGATCAGAATCGTAGCCACGATGCGTTGCTAAATCAAAAGCGACAGATAATCCTTTCTGTCCTGCGGCAAGGTTGCGTCTATAGAACGCATTTGATTCCTCAGCTGTTGAAAATCCTGCATATTGCCTGATAGTCCAAGGTTTAGTTACATACATGGACGGGTACGGTCCACGGGTAAAAGGCGCGAATCCGGGCCAACCCTCGAGAAAGTCCAATTCCTCTGTATCATCCTCAGAATATAGGCGTTTGACGTCTATACCCTCTGGTGTTCGCCAATCTTTAAAAAATGTATCTACCTCTTTGAACATTTCGACGTCAGTTTTGGTTTCGGTAAAACCTATTGTTGTAAAATCGGGGATCTTACTCATTTCTCAGCCCATTCCTATTCTTTGAGCAATTTTTGATAATGTTTCCAGCATATTATCTTTAGTGTGAATAAACAGATCCACACC
>Ga0315315_10003879_pt1 | contig 13788 bp, 19 predicted proteins | sample M140m3416metaG_FD_203699 | JGI IMG/M metagenome (GOLD analysis project Ga0315315, IMG submission 203699) | Ammonia-oxidizing marine archaeal communities from Monterey Bay, California, United States - M1 40m 3416 | ecosystem: Environmental > Aquatic > Marine > Intertidal zone | place: USA...
AGGTTGACTTGTTCATTTAAATCTCCAATCAAATTATTACTTAAATTTAAACTAGCAATATTAAATTTATTTTCTAGTGGTGTGTTTGACTTTCCATATAATTTGTCAAATAATAGATTTAAGCTATTTATTCTGTTATTTTCAAGATTAATTTTAATAAATTTACTTAATTCTAAGTCATTAATAGTTAAATTTTTAGAGTTTAAATCTACATCTGTGTAAGTGTCTAATTGAATATCATTTGATGCAAAACCTATTCTATCTTTTAGTAATTGTATTTTAGTTGGATTACTTTGAATTTGAATATCTGTTTCTCTATTTTCTTGAACTCCTGATTCTAAATTTTTTAATAAATTAAAATTTAGTTCGTAGTTACTAAAATTTGGATTAGTATTATTTTCATCAAGTTTATCAATAATTTGACTTATAAAATGACAAAAATTATTTATAGTAGCTCTATTTTCGTTGTATATATTTTTTTCAGCATATAATTTAATTTTTGGATTGTTTAATATTATATCTTTTATATCTTCATTATGTAACCAAAAGTAATTAGTTTTGTAAGCCGTATTACCAAATCCTAATGTTCGCTGTCTTAATGATAATTTAGGTGTTTTTGTTAAATCATTTTCATTTTCATCTTCATATAAACGTGCTGGTTTAGGTATTGGTATATTAAATCTATTATTATCTAATTCTTCGCAATCAATATAAAAAAAAGAGGATACAGAAGGTCTACATGCTGATACAAATAATATCATTGGTTTATTTTTATCTTTTCTAGAAAATACTATATCACTTAATGTTGTGTCCATTTTATCTTTTGAATTAGGATCAAAATTTATATTAAAATCACTAGTATCATTAAAAGTCAACATATTTTTCTGATGTTGTTTAAAATCAGAATTTATATTTAAAATATTATATTTTGTTTCATCTATTTTATTTAGTGCCAATTCCATATCCATTATTCCAGAAAACATCCATCTATTTGTGTCTGGCCAATCTAAATTTGCATCAAGACTATAATCTAATATAAATCCACCTGGAGAATATAATCTAATGTCATCCATACTTTTTCTATTATATTTTTTTATATCATCAAAATTTCCTTCATGTAAATATTGTAATATTTGTTGTGTTTCATTTTTTAAGCCTGATATCCATTTATTACTAAAATTTGCCATTGCTGAAACTTTACTTTTTACTTCAAAAAAAATATAAACATTTTTTGGAACCATAAATACTTTACCATTTTCTGCTCCATGAAATGCAGAATAATATTGTTTTAAATTGTTATTTTGATAATGACCTTTAAGTTCGTCTAATACCTTATTAAATATCTTTTTATTATCAGAATCATCTGTATAATTTATTGGTATAATAGATGTTTGTTGAATATTAGTATTCATATATATATATATTTATAAATTATGTTTGGAAATAATATTGAAAATAAACATACTTAAACATAATTACATTACTTTTAATAAATGAGTAGTAAAATTTTATTTGGTAATAGTGTTGGATATAAAATAAACAATTATTTAATTAAGAAGAAAATAATTGATTATTTACAAGATAATGTAGATGTATTTAGATTTAATGATAATTTAATATCCGACGAAGATAATTTATTAACTATTAAAAATCAAGATTATATTGTTGTCCCAAATATTGTAGGAGAAGATTATATTTTTGTTTCAATTAAGTTGAAAGAAAATTATTTTGTAGTTCTCATAGAAAAAAAAACAATTACAGACTTTAAAAATATTAATTACAATAATTTAAATATCATATCTATTCAGATTAGACTAAAAGCTGACACATATAAGGGAACTATATTTGATGGAAGAGTTGTTAACCTAGGAGGATGCTGTGCATTTATAATTAATAAAGTTCATATGCTATATGGAAATAATTTAAATGGAAAGGATATTTATGATATATATCAAACTACAGAAGATTTCATATCTGAATCTTATGTAATAGATCCAAACATGAACACTATTTTATTTAAATTAAATAGAATTTATGAATTAAATGAGATAGATACTTTAATAAATGAAAAAATTCCTAATAGTAAATTTAAATTTAGTAGTTTAGATTTTATTAGTAATGATTGTTCTAAAACTTTCAGATATTTTTACACAAATCAAGACTATGATTTAAAAACTGCAACCATGTATGGGAAGTTACTTAATGTCGATGTAATTGAATTATTTTCAAAAGATGAAAGTGACAAAATTAGACGTATTGGTATTGCCCATGTCCCTGATATCAAAACTAGTCAAATATGTAATCAATATGTGTCTCCTTCTGAACTTACAGCTATTAAATGTAAATTAAATTATAGGTTTAAAAAATGGGTTCCAGAAGAAATATTTTTAGAAGATAAAGATATTAATTCATATGAAGATATAATGAATAAAATGTTAGATGTTATTAGTCATTAAAAAAATACAATAATAATACTTACATTATCTGTTGACCCTTTTTCTATTGCATATTCAGCTAATGCATGAGCAATATTTTGCTTAGAGTGTCCACTCATTGTAGTTAATTTATTTGTATTATTTAATTTATTTAATACAAAATTAGTAGCGTCTTGATTTGTTATTACGTCCCATAATCCATCACATGCACATATTAAAAATTTATCACTCTTTTTTAAGTTATATTTAAAAATTTGTGGTTTATGTGTAACATATGGAGCAGCATCCATATCACCAAAAGCACGAGATACTGACAAATCACCTATTCTCCAATCATAACCATCATGATATATCTCTCCGCCTAAGTTCTCTATTCTTGTTTTTTCTTCAAATAAATGTGGTTTGTGATCTTTGCATAATTGAACTGGCATATTACTCCCATTACAAGTTACTGCTCTACAATCACCTGTATTAGCTACATAGTAATTAACTTTACCCTCTTTTTTGTAAAAAACAATAACCAATGCTGTTGACCCAATATTATATGAAAAGTTTTTGAATCTTTTCTCTAGTTTAATTTGAATGTGGTCGAAAACTTTTTCTATATATTTTTTAAATTTAGTAGCACTATTAATATTATATTTAATGTATTTGGTAGTAAAATAATTTGGCAAGTTATCTTTTAAATATTTAGATACGTCCTTACCACCATGTCCATCAAATACTGCAAAAAAATTTATATCTTTAAATTCCGATTTATCATTATTTAAATTTATAAATACTTCATGTTGGTCTTCATTACTATCCCTAAGCCCTAATAAAGATATAGTATGTGTAATCATATATTATAAATAATATTATTAAATTATAATTTTTTCGAAAAAAATTATAGTATATATATATATCAATATGAACTCTGAACAAAAATTAGTTCTTATTACTGTTGCAGTTTTAGTTACTGCTTTCGTAGTTTTATCACCAGGCGTTGTTTTAAACTTACCCCCTCATAAAAATAGATTCAAAACCAGAAATATTTTCTTCACTGGAGAAACACATATTTCATCTGTATTAGTTCATGGATTAGTATTCGGCGTTGCTGCATATTTCCTATTAACAAAATACACTTTGGCACCAGTCGTATCAGTTGTAAGTAATTTACCTAAACCTGTTGTTTCTTTAGCAACTGCTGCTGCTTTAAATTAGTAATTTTCAAGTAATAATTCAAGTATAAAATTCCAGTTATAATTATTTGCCTTCCAATCTTTACTTTCAAATAATTTAAGACGGTCATAATTAATTAAGATAACACCATGTTTAATTTGATAATCATCTGGTATGTAATTACATAAAATTACTAAATAAACTCTATTAAATGGATTAATTTTTTTTACATAATTATTAAAAAAAACTATATCTTTATTAGATATTACTTTCTTTGTCTTTCTTAAAAAAAACATTTTTTCATTTGTATTTTTAATTAAATCAATAAATCTATAATATCTTCTAATATATTTATTCATAAAATTATCAATGTCATAATCTGAATATTTTTTAGGCACGTCATGCAATGATGAAAAATTACTAAAATCTTTAATTTTTATAACAGAACCATTATATTTACTATTTGTATTATCAATTATTAAATTTTCTTTTTTGAACTTTTTCAAAAAGTCTCCACTTAAAACTGATAATACTGTTTTAAAATCACTAACTATCCAGTCGAAAAAATACGTTTCTTGAATTTTATTGTGTTCTTTAAATTTGGCTTCCAACTGATACTTTACATCACATGCTTCTCCTAAAGATATAAATGTTATGTTATTCATTATATATTAAAAATTATTATAATATCTAGAAGGTTATATTTTAGAGTTTAAGTTATGAATTAAACTCATTTTTTTACTACCTTTTTTTGGTCCCTTTTTAGATCCTTTTTTATTACCTCTTCCTAATTTACTTTCATTCTTCTTTTTATTATTAGTATTTTTCCCTTTATTCACAATTTTCTTTTTAGTATTTTTCCCTTTATTCACAATTTTCTTTTTAGTATTTTTTCTTCTACTACCTTTTTTAGCAGTAGGTTTTGGTTTTTTACTTTTAATTCTAGAACTTTTTCTTGGCATTTAAGATATAAAGACATATTATTTTTTAAATTATTAATATATATGGATAAAGATGAAACAATAAAATTTTTAGTAAAACAAAATGATTTTATATTAAATATAAATAGAACTTTAAAATTAAAAAATTTTATTAAAAATATAGCAATATCAAGTTCTGTTTTATTAAACTTTTATTTATTATATATTTCCAAATATGGTAAGAAATAATTAACATTTAAGCTTAGCAAATAAAATCTTATAAATATTTGGATGAAAGTCAAATAGAGAATCTGTATAATTTTTAGTTCGAGTTTTGAATGTATTATTTATCTGTTCTTGTGTCATAAAGTTATAATTTGGATTATTAGATATATTTCTAATATGATAGTCATTGTTCCAATACTCCTCTAAATTTTTAGCTTGAATATAAGTTAAAGAATATTTACGAGTAGACTTGGGATATTTATCTAAATGATCATTGGTAATATTCCAAAATGCTGTCTTTTCATAAAATTCTAATTTTAATTCATTATATTTATTATGAAAAGTAGGATCATAGCTATATATTATATCTAAAATGTCTTTGGGAAATATATTTTTTAACATTTATAAAACTAATAAAAAAATGACAAAGGTATGAATTTATCAATTTATTTTCTTATATAAATTAATAAATGACTAAGCTATATCAACTTATAGCTCAAACTTGTATTGACGGTGATGAAATAAAATTTAATAATATATTAAGACTGCTATGTAACGTAAATGTTACAGATGTGAATACAACTACTGAAGAATCAAAAATACCTAAATGTAGCATTTGCTACGAAAACAATTGTAATATAGTAATAATTCCATGTGGTCATGTATGTGCATGTTCAAATTGTGCAAGTAACATAACTTTATGCCCTATGTGTAGAGGTGATTGTGTTAGAAAACAACCATTATATTTTTGCTAAATAAAAATTTATTTATATTCAGATTATGTATTTTTAAAAAATTGAAATTTTATGGATATAGATAAATAAATATATAAGAAAATTTTTCTTTAAAAGAAACTATGAATATTAACGCTATAAATAACGAAAATGATAATATCATTAATCATCATTATAATGATATTATTAATAACTTGGAAAATGATAATTTTGTGAATGATAGATTCAATGAATTCCAAAATGGCAATTTAAATAATGATAACTTTTATGATGATATTGCTCTACATATAAGAAATCAGGTTCTTAATAGATTTAATGTTAACAATTACAATCTATACAATATTCTTCATAATCATTTTGATAATCGTCTGAATAACGCTGGATATATTAATAATATTGTAAATAATGATATTAATGATATGAATAATATTAATAATATTGATCCCATACCAATTAATGATATTAATGATAATGATTTACAAATTGATGACGATATAATTGATGCACTTCTCGATGATAATGTTCTTGCAGATGATGCAGATGATGCAGAAGATGCTGCAGTTCAGGTAGATCTATTTGTTCAAGATCGTGTTGAAAGTATTGAAGTACCGCCCTGCAGGATATGTATGGAAAATCGATCTGTTATTTGTTTTGTTCCTTGTGGACATGTATGTGCATGCAGTTCTTGTAGTCAACGTATTGATGAATGCCCTATTTGTAGAACTCCAATTACGAGACGTCAAGGATTATATTTTGCTTAATATATTATATGACAATAAAATCTGAATTAAGAGAAGAGATTTTACAAAATTATAATATAGATATCAATGACTTAATTCCAAAAAATGATTTAGAAGCTTGGATGATGTATCCTGAATATAACTTTTTATATAATAAAATGTTTATTTGTAAATTTCAAAATATAAAACATTATCCTATGCCAATTTATCCAGATAAATATCCAATTGTTATAAAACCAATTATTAATTTAATGGGTATGGGACTTAACGCTATCAAAATTAATAATGATAAAGAATTTAATCAACATCTAAATAATAATCACTTTTGGTGTGAATATTTAAAAGGTGAACATTTAAGTTGGGATATAACCATTAGAAATGGGCAAATTAATTTTTTATCATGCTTTAAAGGATATAAAAATAAAATATTTGGAGCATTTAACTACTGGAAATTAATCAAAATATTTAAGTTACCAAATATTATAAATAAATTAATAAAAACGAAATTATCTAATTATACCGGATGTTTAAATGTAGAAACCATAGATAATATGATGATAGAATGCCATTTAAGAATCGGCGATGCAGATCAACTTCCTAAGGATTATCTAAGATTAATTTATTTAAATTATATTGATAAAAAAATGGATATTAAATTAGAACTATCAAAACTTGAATTAAATCATGAAATATATCTTATTCCTGTATGGCAGAAAATAAGTGATAAACATAATTTAGAAAAAATATATGAATATTTAATAGATAAATGGGAAGATAAAATTATTAATAATGATAATATAAAAATGTATTATTTTGATAAGCCTGGTCATGCATATCCATCTAATTTAAAAAGATGGTTTTTATTTGTAGTTCATAAATATAATAAAGGATATCAATTAAAAAAATTAATAGAGAAAGATTTAGGGAATAGATATTAATTATTTAATATGAGTTTGTATATTCAATTAGATACTATATTATATACTCAAAATATTACATATAATTTATATGAATGGTTAGATAATTTAACTAATTTAATTTTACAAAGTAATAAAATAGAATTTTTTAGTGATAAACCATTAATTAGTGGTCCTATATTAGATACTTTTTTTACTAAAATTAAAACTTTACCTAATTGTATGGAGTTATTATGTAATAATAATTTTATTACTAAGCTACCATTATTACCAAGTTGTGAAGGAATAGATTGTTCTGATAATAAAATTATTAAATTACCTGATTTACCTAAATGTAAATCATTATTATGTTTTAATAATGATATTGAAATACTACCTAAATTAAATAATTGTATTAATTTATCATGTACAAATAATAATTTAAAAGAATTAATAAAACTTCCAAATTGTGAATGGTTAGAATGTAATAATAATAATATTGAAGCAATACCCTTTTTACCAAAATGTAAAGATTTAGATTGTAGCAATAATAATATTAGTTCATTATCATTAGAACAAATGAAATTGTGTGATCAATTAGAATGTTCTAATAATAATAATTTGTTAAATTCAAAAAAATTTCATATTTTGAATAATTTTTATTATAAATAAATATATGTATCTATTAAACATCTAAATTAGGACGCACCCATGATTTTTCTTTTGTTTTATGATTATACCAATAATGTTTATTATGATTATAAGAATAGAATTCCAACCATTCATCATATTGAACATTAAATTCATTATCCCATTTCGATTCTTGCATTTTAACCCAATATACTTTATTTGTTTTTTTTGATATATGTTTTTTCCACCCCTGATCTTTTATTAACTGGTCTCTTTCCATATCTTTTTCTTTGATTAAATATTTTCTATATTCCATCTCTTGTAATTCAAAGTTTTTTTTAAGTTTTTCTCTTTCCATTTTTTCATTCTCTTCTTTTTCTATTTTTTTCTTTTGTTCTTTAGCTGCTCGTTTAGCTAATTTTCTATTATTTAAGTCTTGTTCTTTTAATTTCAAACGTTTTCTTTCTCGTTCAGAATCTTCTTTATTCATTTTATGATTTTCCCAAAATTCTTTATTTTCTTCTTTTGCTTTATATAGAGAACCTCCTGGTTCTGAATGCCACTCGGGACGACATTTATAACAAATACACCATTGAGCAACTCCTTCATATGATTCATCATATGGAAATTCATTTTCATATCTTTCAATACGATTTTTTTCGTATTCTTCCAAGTTCCACATATGTTCCCACTGTTGATTTTCAAAAGTCATATTAAATATTCTATCTCGACCTTCCTGAATAAGAGCTTTTGCATCTTCTTCTTCTTTCTTTTTTTGTATTTCAAAATCTTTTTTTTTCTCTGAAGATGTTCTTAAATCAGGAGCAAGTGGTATTAATTTTGGAGTTTTAATTATAAAATTTTTTAGTTCTCCATTTTTACGTGATTTTATTAAACGTGATAATAATTTTTTCTTCTTAATTTTATCCATATTCATGGTTATTATTTTATAAATTTTTTAATATTAAAAATTCAATATTTTATTAAAAATTGAATTTTTAATATATGAAAAATGAACCCTAAGAGTATATATATATAATTGTAAAAATGTTAAAATTTAAAGATGTCGCAATGAGAAATATTTCTCATAATATTATAAAATCTGTTTATATTACTGATGTAACATTGAGGGATGGGTTACAATCTTATCCTAAAATAATAAGTCCAAAAAATAGAATAATAATTGGGAAAAAAATTGCGAAATTAGGAATTACAAATATTGAAGTTGGATCTATTGTTTCAAATAAAGTAATTCCTCAAATGAAAGATAGTATTATAGTTTATAAAAATATGAAAACATTTAATCCATATCTAAATTATTACATGTTAGCATCAAATAGTTCCGGAATGAAAGTACTAATGGATAATGATGTAAAAGATATTGCATTTTTTACATCTCCCTCTGATAAATTTAATTTAAAAAATATTAATAATACTACAAAAAAAAGTTTTATTAATATCAAAAATATGGTTAATCAAGTTACAAATAATGCATATATTAAGGGTTACTTAAGTTGTATTAACGAATGTCCTTATGAAGGACCTCTAAAAATAGATAATATCTTAAAATCTATTAATGATTTATATGATATCGGAATGAATGAAATTTGTCTTAGTGATACACTAGGTACATTAAATGAAAATGTATTAGATGAGATATTATATAATTTAAATTTTGATGTTATTAATAAAATATCTATTCATTTGCACCAAAAACAAAATAATAAATGGAAAAATGTGATTGATTGTTGTTTAGATTATAATATATCATCATTTGATACTTCATTATTAAATCTCGGAGGATGTCCCGCAGCTTTTTCTTCAAATGAAAAATCAGGTAATCTTAATTTACATGATTTTACATCTCATTTAGATTTATTAGGCTACATGCACAATATTAAAACATATAAAATTAAAAATGTAGAAAAAGAAATACAAGATATTTTAGATAGATCTTAATTTATTCTTGATAGATCTTAAATTTAATTTTATACTTCATAATATCCTCAATTTTATCTTCAATTTTTGACTTATAATCAATGGGATAAAAATTTATTTTTTGTTCTTTTAAATTATTCAATAATTGTACATGATACTCCTTCTTATTTAATCTAAAATGTAAAATTAATTTATCAATTAAAGCGTTATAATTATCTATAAATAAGTCATATTCATGTGTTAAAATTTCTACTTCATCAAATTTTGACTCTTTGTATTTAAATTTTATTATACTCATTTCTTTTTTATTATTTTCATCTTCTATAAATTTATCTAATTTCTTTCTTAGAAAGTTAACTAACCATTGTAATCCATTATCTGCTGTCATTTTATGTTCTAATAAATCATAATCTACTATTTCAATATCATTAAATGCTCTAGATAGTCCTAAATCTATTCTCCAAACTCTATTATCACATATTGAATTTACTTCATCTTGAATTGAATGACCAATTATCATTTTACTTTCTTCAGGATTCATTTCTAAGATTTTAAAAATTTCATCAAGTTCATCACAATTATAATTATCAAATCCAAAATCTCTACAAAACAAAATACTATTTTGTGTCATCAATAAATTTTTTAGTTTATTTAAAGAAGGTGTATATTCACCATCTTCTAAATATGTTCTTATAGTATGATTAATTGCTCCAATTATCATATTACCTTTTAAATTATACTTTTCAAATTCTTTAATAAAGTTAATACAAAATCCTCCATGTGTAAATATTAAATTATTAATTTTAATAGCAGCAAAACAATTATCTGAGATATAGTTAGCCCATAAACTTCCTGGTTTAAAATCTAAATCTCTATTTTCATACATCCCTCTATTTGAAACAAAATCAAACATTTGATTGAAATTCATCATTTCGTGATTACCTAATAACATTAATACTCTTCCTCCATAATTTCTAGCTTCTTTATCTAGTCTATCTAATGTTTTTATAATTTCTAAATCAGAATTTTCATCTTGAAATGCATAATTAGTATCTGGATCACGAGTTCTGTCTACTAAATCTCCACAAAAAACTACATATGCAGAGTTATTTAAATTCCATCTTAAATCTTCTAATTTTGATTTATAAATATCTTTATCGTTATAAATATTAGCAACATTTGCTAAGTTTACTAATACATGTTTTAATAATAAAGAGTCTCCATGAATATCACCAATAGCATACAATTTTGTATCTTTATTAATTTCAAATACACCATTTTCTATATATTCTTCACCAAAAAAACTGTTTCTTAATCTATCATACTTTTGTTTAGCAATAATGGCTCCAGCTGGGACTTCACCTATAATATCACTCATTTATATATATTATATAAAAAAGTTGAATTTCAAAAAATTGAATATCAATTATATTGGTGGTAAAAATATAATATCATAATAAATATGCAGATCTTTATTAAAACACTAACTGGAAAAACTATCACTCTTGAAGTAGAGCCTACTGACACAATTGATAATGTCAAAGCAAAAATCCAAGATAAAGAAGGCATCCCGCCAGATCAACAACGTCTGATTTTTGCTGGTAAGCAACTTGAAGACGGTCGAACACTTAATGATTATAATATTCAAAAAGAAGCAACACTTCATCTTGTGCTAAGACTTAGAGGTGGAATGCAGATTTTTATAAAAACATTAACCGGAAAAACTATTACACTTGAAGTCGAAGCATCAGATACTATTGATAATGTTAAGGCAAAAATTCAAGATAAGGAAGGTATTCCACCTGATCAGCAACGTCTGATTTTTGCTGGAAAGCAACTTGAGGACGGTCGAACACTGTCCGATTATAATATTCAGAAAGAGTCAACACTTCATCTTGTGCTAAGATTACGAGGTGGCCTTTAATAAAATTATTATATATTTTGTTTATAACTAGTTTATTTAAATAGTAAATAATATTAAATTTAAATGAGTGAATTTTATGGAGAACCAGAATTAAATAGTAAAGTACTACCAAATGTTACATTTAAAACTAGAGTAAGAACAAATGAAGATTCTGAAAATCCTTTTACTTGGAAGAATCTGACAACAGAAGATTATTTTTCTGGAAAGAAATGTGTTTTATTTGCATTACCAGGCGCATTTACACCTACTTGTAGTGGTTCACATCTTCCAGATTATGAAGAAATGTATGATAAATTTAAAGATATAGGAATTGATGAAGTTTATTGTTTATCAGTAAATGATGCATTTGTAATGAGAAAATGGGGTTTAGATATGGGATTACAAGAAGATAAAACTCCAGGATCATTGGGTTTCAAAAAAGTAAAACTAATTCCAGATGGTGCATGTCAATTTACTAGAGGTATGGGAATGAGTTGTACTTGGGGGTCAGAACGTGGATTTGGTGAAAGAAGTTGGAGATATAGTTGTTATGTTGATAATTGTGTGATTAAAAAAATGTTTGTTGAACAACCAATGGTTCAAAATTCTGAAGCAGATCCCTATGAAGTATCTGATGCAAACACAATGTATGAATATTTACAAAATGAACTTAGATCAAAATATGTTGAGCTAAGTTATAATTAAAATTAATTAAATATTTTTTTATATTATAAAAGATAATATAAAAAATGATCAGCGCGAAGCTTGAATTAGGTCAAGAATAAACTTGATTTTTTATGAAATAAATTTATTAAATTTTCGTGATATTTATTATCACTTTTATCAATTATTTTATTAAACTCTTTTATTTTAATATTCAATACTTTTCTAAGCTTATCTCTCTGTTTAGTTTTTTTATCAAACCAATCTTTTTCTTGAACAAGAAATTCTAATAAATTTATTACAATTAATAGCTTAAAATTACAACTATCCTCATTCTCAATTTGTTTTATATAATCTCTCAATCTCAACTGAATTTCTAAATCATTCATTTAAATTTCATAAAATAAGATGAATTATTTGATAATTCAATTTTTGAATAGATTAACTTTTTCGTTAAGAGAAGATTTAATCAAATTCGGTCAAGAATAATTCAGATTTTGTATGAAATAAATTTATTAAATTATCATAATATTTATTATTATTTTTCTGAATTATTTCATTAAACTCTTTTATTTTATCCTTCAATATATTTACTACTACATCTCTAGTTTTTAGTTTATCAAACCAATCTTTTTCCTGAAGAATAAATGCTAATAAATTTATTACAAGTAATAGCCTAAAATTACAACGATGTTCGCTATTAATTTGTTTTATATAACCTTTCAATCTCGACTGAATTTCTAAATCATTCATTTAAATTTCATAAAATAAGATGAAATATTAGATTATTCAATTTTAGAATACATTATTTTAGAGATCTATAAAATCCAAACAATAATCCTAAATAAAATCCTTTATTTATAAGTTTATTATTGTTATAATATAATATATACGGTCTCATAAAATAATTAAGTTTATCGTATATAATACCTCCTAATAATCCATACATTACACCATAACCTAATGATTTATACATTTTTACTATTACAAATATTTCTTTTAATAATATTAAATTTTTTGCTTTAAATTATTGATTTCATCTTGTTGTTTTTCTATTATAGCAATCATTGTTTTAAATATAGGTAGTATGTCATCATAAAATTTAATTTCGGGTTTAATTTCTACTAATCTCTTTCCAAGCTCCCCCCTACTCGTAAAATAATTTTTTGTTTCATCATTTATTTTACTTAAGTTATCCTTAAATTTTTTAAGAGTTATTAATTTTTCATTATCTTTACCATTTGTTTCCTTAGGTAGATCCATTTCTCTTTGTCTGAGAATTAATCTTTTTGTTTCTAATTCACTTGTATCTAACTTTCCACTTTGCTGAAGTTTATGCCATTCATCAAAATCTTTTTTAAAATCTTTTTTCAGTTGATGATGAATTAGATGAATATTATTATACATTATTTCACCACCATTTGTTTCGGATAATTCATTAACTTGAACTTTTAGTTTATCAATAGATCCTTCCATTTCTAAAATTCTATTTTTTTCCAATTCAAGTTCAAGTTTATTTTGAATTCTAAGATATTTTTCTTCT
>Ga0315315_10003880_pt1 | contig 13788 bp, 4 predicted proteins | sample M140m3416metaG_FD_203699 | JGI IMG/M metagenome (GOLD analysis project Ga0315315, IMG submission 203699) | Ammonia-oxidizing marine archaeal communities from Monterey Bay, California, United States - M1 40m 3416 | ecosystem: Environmental > Aquatic > Marine > Intertidal zone | place: USA...
CCGGCATTGGCGGTGGGAGTTGCATTGTGATTACCGAAATTAATCCCACTGACAACCTGCCCGGCTGATAGTGTCACTGAGTGACTGCCGGGGGTGCCACCATCCGACGGAATGACGGTCACAACGAAGCTTTGGCTGACCGTGGCATTGTCTTCGGGGGTTGCCAGATTACCGTCCGAGCCACCATCGGTTACTGTGACAGTAACGTTGGACGTTCCTGTCTGCCCGGAGACAGGGGAAAATGTCAAACTGCCGGTTGTGTCGGGAGTGGTGTAGTTAACAGCGGGCGTTGGCACGACGGTTGTGTTGCTACTGCTGACCAACACCGCTAAGGGCTGGGTTTCGCCTAGGCCCGCCGTGACACCGGTGAACGAGACGGTCTGCAGACCAGCGTCATCCTGTACTGTGAGTCCGCTAATGGCATCCAGTGTGGGCGACTGATTCAAAGGAGGGCCGCCATCAGTACCAGTGGCTCGGATGCGCAGGTTATCGATATTAATCCCGGGTCGAGTCACGGAAACATCGCTACCGAACTGCAGTCGAAGGATTACGGTTTGTCCGTCAAAAGCTGACAGGTCGAATACGGCCGAACCTGTGTTGACTACTCCTCCGCTGTCATAGGCCGTGGTGCCCAGTTGAGAGACAGCTCCGGCGCTCAATGTACCATAGGGCAGGCCTGATGCTGGGGTGATCAAATTGCCAGGCGGAGAGATGGTTGCGGTGCTGGCTTGTACATTGAAACCATCCCAGCCGGCTTCTATGTGTGCTGCGTAGTCAAATTCCAGCTGGTTGCCTGTGAATCCGTCGAGATCCACTGCGAGTTCATAATAAGAATATTCGTTGTTTCCGTATGCCGAACCGGGGTGGCCCATCATCTGCGTCCCGTTGTTCAACGCTGCGTTGGTATTGTTGATGACAAAAGTACCGGACACCAACTCGTTACTGCCTAATCCGGACTCGAAGTTCTGCACGAAGACGTTGAAGAATGAGACCACACTGGCTGTGTCGATCACGACGGCTGTCTCGCCGCTGCCATTGTCATCGTCGCTGTAGGTGGCAGTAATAGTGTCGCCGGCGACTACGTTGAGTGTACCATCCTCCGCCGTTCCGCTGGCGCTGGTGGCTACACTCGCGGTAAAGACTCCCGCACCGCCGGACGTGAGAGTTACTGTTTCTGTGTCACCTCCGGAGCTGCTTAACGTGATCGTATTGGTTCCCGAAGCTGACAGGTCGATATCGCGTACTGTGATTCCCACAGGCGTTCCGACCTCGTAGGACGTAGCGTTGAGCTCAATGCTTCCGGTGCTGGTCGCAGGCAAATCAAATGCTTCCGTGACAGTCAGAGTGTTGGCGCTGCCGCCATCATTGGCAGTGAATCCCATTCCGCGACGTGCAAAGACTCTCCAGATTGTATCGTGGTTGGCTCCGCCGTTGGCGGCCTGATCGGCAGCCAGAATCGCGTCCCGGGCGTCAAGAAAGGTAGGGTTAGACGGCTGGAGTTTCATGCCGTCCATCACCAGTTGCATGGTCAGGTTGTTGCCGCCGGTGCCGTTGATCAAATCTGCGTCAAATCCCAGACCGATGTTTGTCAGACTTGGATCCAGAGAGCTGCCGCCGATAAGTGCCCAGTTCAGATCCCAAAGTGTGGTGGCCCAGACTTCGCCGACACCATGAGGTACCGAAAGCCCACTGGTAATGGATCCGTATGTATGAGTATTGACACTCATGTCATACGAATAACGCTGTGTACGAATCCCGGCCCCGGTCGTAGGTTGATTGAGCGCGTACGTACCGATTCCGCGGGGGTCATTGGCGGTGTCACTTGCGATTTGTGTCAGCATCAGGCCATGCCAGTCGGACCAGCCTTCGCCCATGCCACCGCTTTGCTGGGCATTCAGAGCGCCGGCGTTTGACGGTCCACCGGTCAGGCGGTTGGAGACACCATGGCCGTACTCATGAATGATGATCCCATTGTCGAAATCTCCGTCGCGATCGGGGTTCGGTGCCGTCCATGTGTACATCTGCATACGCGGTGCAGAGCCATCGGGCGGGGTGGCAAAGTTTGCATTATTGGCATTGCCCACATCGGCACCGTCCTGGGCCTCTGCCAGCACCGCGTCACCACCCGTGCCTCCGTTGCCATAATTGTTGGTCTGGAAATTTCCGGATGCTTCATCAAATCCATAAGCGTAGTGCACGTCATGCAGGATGTTGTTCCAGTAAAACAGATTGGTAACTGCAGCGTCCTGATAGGTCGATGGTGCTGAGCCCAGATTCAGTGGAAAGTCAAATGTTAGTGCGGATGTACCGTCTGGTTGAGAGCTGGTGTCTGGTGCGTTATCGTCATCTCTGTCCGCATAAGCGGTAACGTTATTTCCGCGGGTGATGGTGAACTCTGCACCACTCGCACCGTTGGTGTCGTGCCACCCAAAGGGTGACGCAGTCGCGTCGGCAGGATCAACTGCCAGAGTGCGTCCGCCGTCACTCGGGCTTTCCTTGGGAGCTGCATACACATTGTATGTAGCACACGTGACCCAGTCGGTCAGGCCGAGCATTTCACCAGTGTCGGCACTGACACTGCCGTCAAACCAGTGATCACCTTCGATGGTTTCCAGATTCAGCTTCCATGCCAAACGCACAGCGCCTTCGGGAGTCGGAACGTAGACGAGTTCTGCTGCGACGGGTGAGCGGGCGATTTCTTCAGCCAGCAGTGTGGAAGACCGTGCCATGCCACTGGCTGTGTCAAGCATTGCTGGAACGAAGTCAGTGGACAGACCCAGTTCACTGGCCATCGCCTGCAATGCCTGTTCAGCAGACAATGCCGGTGCGGCTGTATCTGCGGTTGCAAGCCCACCGATGAACGCACTGTAGGCATTCAGCACCTGACCGGAATCAGTGACGTTGATATTAATATCTGCACCGATTACCGGTAGTCCACCGTACAGTTGCCGGAGGTATATGTGCGTGACGCCCAAACTTTCAGTGCGATACTGGTCCGTGACTAAGTATTGATTCAGCTCTGCTGTTGTCAGTCCTAACTGGTTTGCCTGAGATTGTAGATACGTCAGCGCAATGTCCAATGGTGCGCCTGCAGCTATATCGGAAAGCCAACCATCAGGGTTGCTGAGAGTCCGACGTGGCGGCACGTAGTAGGGTTCTGCAACGTAGTGGTTATGACCGTGTCCGTGCGAATTCGTCTCTAATTGTTTTGGCCTTTCTTGTGAGTGTTCGTGCGGTGCGCACCTTTCGGAATGGGTGTGCGTGGTTCCGTCGGCGTGCCCGTGGCTGATTTCGAGTGAGTGTTCTTGCGGTGTACTTGCTTGTCCTGCTGCACTGACACACGCCTCACACATACACGTGTCATCATGCGTTTGGCTATGCGTCTGTTGCTGCTCGTGGCTGGTTTCGAGTGAGTGTTCTTGCGGTGTGCTTGCTTGTTCTGCTGCACTCACACACGCTTCACACATACACATGTCATCATGTGTTTGGGGCTGGTTGTGTTGCTGCTCGCTGACTTCTTGGCCGTTTTCGTGTGGCGTGCTTCCATAGGTATGGGTATGCAATGTCGTGTTGGAATCACGTAATCCACCTCCCGAGGGGGAAGTCTGTGTCCAGCCAGGCTGATCAACTTCACTGACTGTGTACGTCCCGTCAGCCAGTTCCGTGAACGCGTACACACCACGTTCGGTTTGCGGGTCGATCGTTCCACTGTTATCCAGATCGGCATCCGCTGTGGTCTGCGTTGTGATGAGTGTACCACCATTATCGAACAGCTGGATCACCCAGCCATTCAGACCCGGTTCGCCGGAATCTCGCACTCCGTCGCCATCCAGATCGTTCCATTTCTGGCCCCGAATAACCCCCGTGTTTGCCGATTCCACCGAATGCAGGCCGATTGCCCCTACCAGCTGAGGAATATGAAACACAGTAGATCCGCCGCTTTGACTGTTTATTCCAGACAAAGAAAATTCGCGGTCACCGATGCGGTCGTTGTTCGGCAGATCGATTGCTCCGGTTCCCATGATGGGGGAGGCACCGGCGGTCGGCTGAACTGACCCTGCCTTGTTAATATGTGAAAGGGAGATCGTGTGTCCAATTTCGTGGGACAAGGTTCCAGCGATGGCGTTAGTAGTGAAATCCAGATTCCCGGAAGTCAGTGCATTCGCAGGTGTGAGTCCACTGAGTGTCACAATGGCATCGGTAAATACAGATGACACGACATCCCCGATTTCGATCCCGTTGTTGGGTCCGGTCCCGCCGGAGTTGCGAACGACACTGGTGCCTGCCACCCCCAAAGTGCCGCCCGAATGTGGGCCTGATGTCCCGGTTCCCACCTGAATAAAATAATATTCAGTGATCCCTGCCGGTGCCGTTCCGATGTCACCAATAATGAAATCAACCGCCAGGTGCTGGCCTGTCGGGCCGGCAACTGTCCCCACCAGTTCTGTGAAGTAGTCTTCCTCAACTTCAGCCATGACGGCATTGGCGACCGCATTAAAATCTCCCGCCACGAAACCGTAAGCCGTCACATCGAATGTGCTCACTACGTTGCCTAAAATATCCGTGGTGTCAGGCTGTCCCGGTTCCTTGAAGTCAATGACAAAAGTCAGGGGATCTGCTGCGTGACCTCCATCCTCTGCGGCAATATCCATCCTGCTGCCGAATGGAAGTGTTTTGGTACTCAGCGCACTATCTGGTTCGATCGCTGCCAGGAAGGCGATTTGATCAAGCGTGAATGTCCCGGGTGGGGCGTTCACGCACGTGCCACAATAGTGACCCTGAGCCATGTCGCCCTGGATATTCAGCGCTGTCGACAAGTCGCTGGAAAGAGAAGTATTCGGCTGTAACGCTGTGCCGGTACAGGTCCCACAGCTACATACGTCGTTAAAGGTATGAACGTCGTTGAGCTGATCCGCATCTAACTGGATTTGGGCCGCGTCAGGTATGTCATCTGTCTGCTCTCCACATGGATCTACGACAATAAAATCTGTTTGGCTGCCATCTGTTTGTAATTCCGCAACCAACTCCGTATTTGCCAGCCTCACTGTACCGACACATGCCTCACACATACACATGTCATTATGTGCTTGATTATGCCCATGTTGCTGATCGCCGGTCTGAGTGACCAAGGCTACCGACGAACTGCTGGATAGCTCTGCATTGGTGACATAAGACTCCGTGTCTAATGTTTGTAAATTGTACTGCAAATTACAGTCATCGCTGCAGGTGGCAGACAGCAGGACTCGCTGTTCGAGCGACTCGATTGAAGGGACGCTGCGCTCTGCTTTGTGACGAACAGTTGATCTGCGACGCTCATGCCGAAAATCAATGCCGCGCAATTGTTGACAGAGATCTGTGAGCCAGTCAAATACCATGAAAATTCCATGTTGTCTTTTGAGGTGCGTACTCTGTCACGGCGGCCCAGTTAGCGATTATCTGCTACTCTCAGCAAAATTCCAGTTGTTTTTTGCCAGCCATCTCAAATCCAGAGAGTCGTGGCAGATCAGAGTGTCACGTGAATCGAGCGAAAGTTCGCCACCAATATCGTTTCCGGAGTGACACGCATAGCAGTGTTCAACCAGAATCGGTCGGACGTTCTTTTCGAAGAACTCCAGCGACTGTGGTGGGGCTGCAGTGTCCTCGAACTGATGTAAACACCGGATAAACCCGCTAAACCAGTGCCATACAAGCTCTTGTGAGAACCGGTAACATCAGCGGACGCTCTCTTGCTAATCAATCATACCCACTGAATTCCAGCAACTCGACTCTGTCTTTCAATCCGATGGCTGCGTTTTCAAATCAAACGATGTCCTGCCACGTTTGCGTATCTGCGGATTTGAGTGCCGCAAGATTCACTTTGAGAGTCTGCAGAGCGTCTTCCAGACTGCACAATGGGGGACGTTTACGTTCAATGACGTCCAAAAGCAGTGCTGCATTGGCGATGTACCAGTCATCGCGATTCGTAAATTCGTGAGTGAATGTTTCCCATTCTCCCGCCGGTTCGGTCATACACCGCCAACGCTGGTTGTGGGATTCATAACGCACGGTTCCCTTTTCGCAGACGACGGTCAGTTGCCCGTCGTTGGGTTGCTGGTACATGTTCATTGCATAGCTGGCCATCACGAAATCGTGACGAGCCAGAATGTGAACGGTATCCTCCACCCTGACTCCATCGAGCTTTCGATGCTGGGCATCGACAGAAATGCGAGTCACAGGGCCGACCAGCCATTCGGCCAGATTCAGCATATGGGTGATTGCATCCTGGATTGCTCCGCCACCGGTTCGGCGGTCGACGAAATAGGTATCCCGGTAAGCCGGTCGGTAGAACGGGAAGCTCTGTCCGGATGTCATGTAGAGCTGCAGCGGTTTTCCAAAACGGCCTGAATCGAGTGCCTCCTTCATGCTGTTGGTCGCAGGATGGGCTCTCAACTGATAGCTGACGGCAGCGACCACGTCTTTTTCAGCAATCAACTGCTGCAGTTCGCTGATGCCATCAAGTGAAGTCGACAACGGTTTTTCGATCAACAGGCTGTTGCCGGCTGCAACGGCCAGGGTTGCAATGGGAATGTGAGTGTGCGCAGGAGTGGCGATCAGGATTGCATCCCACGACTGTTTCAGAGCTTCCGCAACATCTTCGAATTCCGATTCAATTGCGTAGGTTGCGGCCACTGTCTTTCGGCGTTCTGTGTGAGCTTCGCAGATCGATACATTGGCTCGCCCTGTTGCCAGATAACACCGTACGTGTCGTTCTCCAATGGATCCCGTTCCCACCACTAAAATCCGATGTTTACTGTCACTCACTGCATCGATCCACATCGTTGGGGTTCAAAGCGACTCTATTGACGTTATACATATTTCCGGACTGTCTTATTCAATGAACTGTCTTATTCACTGAGTTGATTTGAATCGAGGAGGACTGCGGCTTAAGTCCGGCTCGAACAACATTTCGATTCTCATTTGGATGATTTTTATTCACCTTTCACTTGTCGGAAAGCTTCGTGACGGTCCATAAGATCGCCTGTCTGGCTTCTTTCTGGTGTGTCAGGTTGTTGATCATGGGCAGAGTTCCGCAGGATGCCGTCGAGAGCCCTGCAAAACCGGTGAACTCTGTAATCTCCGGCACTTGACTCTCCCGGAGCCGAAACCTTGCCTGACAAATGTGACAAAGTGGTCATCGAGCCAGAGAGTCACTTTCCTGGCGGATTCGCTACTTCGGCAAGTGCTGCATGACAAGAGGAGCTTCACTGCTGCCATGCGCGAACACAGTGTGTATGAATTGGTCCGTCTCAACCGCAGGTACACTACTAAAATGTTTCGTCTCTGGCGGCCATGTCGACCAGCAGCTGAGGTGGGACGAAGCGTTCGCCATAAGCCGCTGCCAGTTCGTTGGCGCGATCCAAAAACTTCTGCAGGCCACAGCCGTTAATGAACTGCAACGGACCGCCGTGCTGAGGTGCAAAACCCCAACCAAAGATTGCGCCCAGATTTGCATCAGCCGTGTTCCGAAGAATGCCTTCTTCCATGCAGCGAGCCGTTTCTACAGCCTGGATGTAGATGATTCGGTCGATCATTTCCTGTTGAGGCAACTGAGGCTGACCGTTCATGAAGATGCTGGTCAGTTCCGGCCACAGAGTTTTTCCCTTTTCACTGTACTCATAGAAACCGCCTCCACCCGCCCGGCCAGGTCGTTTGAGACTCAGCATCTTGTCAATGACTGGGGCCGAATGGTCACCTCGTTGAGCCGCCGCCAAAGCGGTGTCTGGCTGACCTGATGCCTGGAAGTCTTCGATCGTCTGCTTGCGAATATGATCTGCCAGCCCCAACGAGACTTCGTCCATTACGGCCAGTGGCCCGACTGGCATGCCCGCCTGCAGTCCTGCCATTTCGATCGCATGAGGATGCTGGCCTTCAAGCAGCATTTTCATGCCTTCGTTTGACCACGTTGAGAACACTCGTGAAGTGTAGAAGCCGCGGCTGTCGTTCACCACGATGGGCACTTTGCCAATGGCCAGCACGTAGTCGAATGCTTTTGCCAGCGTTTCATCATCGGTCTTTTCGCCAACAATAATTTCTACCAACTGCATCTTGTCGACGGGTGAAAAGAAGTGCAGGCCGATGAACTTTTGCGGGCGGCTGCTGGCCTCGGCCAATCCTGTGATGGGCAACGTGGAAGTGTTCGAAGCGAAGACTCCCGACTGTTCCATGGCCACTTCGGCTGCTTTTGTGACCGAGGCTTTGAGTGCACGATTTTCAAAGACGGCTTCGATGATCAGGTCGCAACCGGCCAGGTTGTCGTATTCAGGAGTTGCGTTGATGTTGCCCAGAATCTGTTCGGCTTTTTCCTGAGCCATGCGGCCTCGTTCGACCTGCTTAGTCAGGATGCCGCCGATACGTTCTTTTCCTGTGTCGGCCGATTGCTGATCTTTGTCAGTCATTACGACTTCCATTCCAGCGGCTGCCGTCACATAAGCGATGCCGTGTCCCATGAGGCCGGAACCAAGGACACCAACCTTTTTCGATGATTGTGGTGCGATGTCTTTGGGGCGGCTTTGGCCTTTCTTGATCTGGTTGAGTTGAGTCCAGAATGCGGAGATCATGTTACGGCTGATCTGCCCGGAACCTAACTGCGCAAAGTAGCGAGATTCAATTCGACAGGCTGTGGCAAAATCCACCTGGGCGCCTTCGACCGCAGCAGCCATGATGGCAGCCGGTGCGGGATAGATGCCCTTCGTTTCTTTGCGAATCATCGCGGGAGCAACCGCCAGCATCTGAGCGATGCGAGGGGCCGACGGATTTCCTCCTGGGATCTTGTAGCGTTCGTCAGCATCCCAGGGAGCCCTGCCTTCGGGGTTGGCTTTGATCCACGCTTTCGATTGAGCGAGCAGATCCTTCTGGTCAGTTGCCAGAGCATGGATCATTCCGCCCTTGATTGCTTTCTTGGGTGTGTACTTCTTATTTTGGCTTAACCATTCCATTGCATTTTGCAGACCGATCAAACGCACGGTTCGTACAACGCCCCCGGCTCCCGGCAGCAGGCCCAGGCCAACTTCGGGAAAACCGAATTTGATACGATCGTTGTCGATGGCGACGCGGTAATGACAAGACAGGGCCACTTCGAGGCCTCCGCCAAGTGCAGTGCCGTTTAATGCCGCCACAACGGGCTTACCAATTGTTTCCAACCGCCGTAGATCAGTCTTGAGCTGTTCGCTCATTTCGAAGAAGTGAGCCGGATCCTCGGAATTGAAAGAACGATCGATGTCGGCTCCGGCGATCCACAGCTTCTTGCCGGAGATGAGGATCGCACCGGTTGCCGATTCATCTGCTTCCAGTTTGTCCAGAGTTTTACTGAAAGCCTCGAAGAAGACATCGTTAAGCACATTTGCCGAATGGTCCGGCATGTCGAGTGTCAGCAGAACAATGCCGTCCGAATCTTTTTCATATGTGATGGCCATGATTCAACAGATCTGTATTCAGTAAGTTTGTGTTTTCGGCAGTAAGAGATTGAGTGGCCAGAAGTGGAGGATGCTTTCTGAAACCCACGGGAGTCTTCGTTGCACTCAGTGAATTCCTGGCGGCTCGTCTCAAACGCGTTCAATAATTGTTGCGATGCCCATACCGCCACCAACACACAGTGCGATGAGTGCTGTTTGCTTGTCGGATCGTTCCAGTTCGTCAAGGACGGTTCCCAGGATCATCGCTCCAGTGGCTCCCAGTGGATGCCCCATCGCAATTGATCCGCCATTAACATTAACGTTGTCGTCGGATGTGAGATCCAGGTCACGCTTGAATCTCATCACAATGCTGGCGAATGCTTCGTTGATCTCAAACAGATCAATATCGCTCGCTTGCATGCCGGCAATCTTAAGTGCCTTCTTTGCAGCCGGTCCCGGACCGGTGAGCATGATTGTGGGGTCGGTTCCCACCAGTGCAGCCGAACGAATACAGGCTCGAGCTTTCAGACCTAGTTCTTTTCCTCTGTTTTCACTGCCAACAAGCACAAGAGCGGCACCGTCAACGATACCGGACGAATTGCCTGCTGTATGGATGTGATTGATGCGTTCCACCTGGGGGTACTTTTGCTGAGCAACAAAGTCAAAGCCCAGATTTCCAGGTATCACGAACGATGGCTTCAACGCTCCCAGACCTTCGACCGTGGTGTCAGCTCGAATGTAACTGTCGCGTTCGAGAATCATCATTCCGTTCTGGTCTCGAACCGGCACAACTGACTTGTCGAAGTATCCGGCGTCACGAGCAGCGGCAGCTCGCTGTTGTGACTGCACGGCATAACGATCGACGTCATCGCGAGTGAAGCCTTCCAGCGTGGCAATCAGGTCTGCTCCGATTCCCTGGGGCACAAAGTGGGTTTCCCAGTTCGTCGCAGGGTCCAGAGCAAATGGTCCGCCGTCCGAACCCATAGGTACACGACTCATGCTTTCGACACCACCCGCGACGACCAGGTCATTCCAGCCGGAACGAACTTTCATGGCGGCGGTATTGACTGCGTCTAATCCGGAAGCGCAGAAGCGATTGATCTGCACGCCGGGAACATCGATGTCCCAGTTCGCTTTCTGAGCGGCACTTTTGGCGATGTTTGCTCCCTGATCACCGACGGGAGTCACGCATCCCATGATGACATCATCGACCTGAGACGTATCAAGATCGGAGCGACCGGCTAGCTCATCCATCAGTGCCGTGACGAGGTCAATGGGTTTAACCTCGTGTAATTCGCCGTTGGCTTTTCCTCGCGATCGCGGCGTTCGCAGGGCTTCAAAAACGTAAGCTTCCTGAGACATATGCGGGGTCCCCTGGAGGAGGTCTGTCGTTAATTGTCATGCCTTAAGGCCTCGTCGAGTCAAGTACAGTCTTGATTGAAAGTGGCAGCCCACCGGCTGATTCACCTATTATTCAATTGAAACATGACTGGATTCGACCATCCGGTCGGACGGTGGATGGTGTAGTGTCGACGTCATACCCCATGTCTTCCACGCGGAATCGTGAAACTTTTAGGAATCCAATGATTGAGAAGCCTCAGTATGAGGTTTTAACCAGTATGCCGCCTGCAGCGACGATAAGAACGATGTTTCCGCGAAGCGACCTTGAGTCATTATTCTCGCATTGGCCGGCATGTTGCAGCAAACACTCGATGGCTAGTCGTCGTCGCTGAGCCAGTCCATGATGAAATCGTCGCGGTTGGAGGATCGCCGTCTGGTACTCGTGTGTTTCCGTTTTTCCTCAGTCGACTGCGGTATGCGAAATTGGGATGGTTTCTCCAGGCCGGCTTTTTCCATCAGGCTCAAGGCAAACGGGTCATTCGCTTGAGGAGCTGGAGCATCTGCATCAACGAGATACTCTATTCGGAAACGAGACTTAGCCACCTGGATTTCATCGCCCGGCATTAAAATTGTACCGAGTGTTCGTTCGCCATTGACCTTCACTCCGTTTGTGCTGCCGAGGTCGCGCACATGCCAGTAACCTTCCTGCAATTCCAGCTCGCAGTGATGCGATGAGACGTTGGAAAAGGAAAGACATATGTCGCACGAGGAACGTCGACCAATGAGGAGCTTGTCGTGAAGAAGGGGGATGGTGTCTCCTCCTCCACATGGGTTAAGCTCACCGAGCATCTGCTCTATCCCTGAACTTTCGATGACTAACAAAAAGAGTTCCTGCACTACCGGAGTTCAGGGAACATGTTGCGACGACGTGGAAACTGTGCTGTCAGAAAATGCGTCTGACACTAACTCCTACTGCACACTACGTTCCAAACGCGGAAGACTGCTAAATCTGATTTGAGTATTTTCTGAGAGGGAGTTCCGGTAATCCCGTTGCGGATTTACTATATGTCGCACAGTAAGAATGCAACAGGAAGAAAGTGGTTTTCTGACAGTGTTTCCCGCCACCAGTGAGTAAATTTCCTCACTATTCTGACGTGTACAGGTCTTGCTGTCTGCGTACCTGAATATTCTCAACTTCTCTCTATTTCTGGTTTGTCGCAGGTTACATATCTGGAATTGACGTTGCATCATCAGCTTAATATGCAACAGAACTGAACATGTCAGCGTTCAATCTTGCGTCGTCGTCTTTGTCCGGAGGCCAACGGAATGAGATGCTCTGCTGTTTGTCTACGAGGATGAGACAGGTGAACTGCCTGTCCACCTAAGGGGGAATGTTTTTCTCCCGGGCAATCTTGTTTTATAATTGTATGGGATCATTTGGGACCTGACCTGAGAGGAATTCGAGATGTCCGGAACATCCTGCTACGCGATGCTTGCAATGTTTCTTTCAATATTGGTTGGCCTGAATCCCGGTGTCGCTGAAGATCTGAATGTGAAGGATGCGTTGGCCGAACGCATCATCGATCCGCAGTTGCCTTTGCAGGAAGTGCAGGCCTACACGGAGTCACGCATTCTTCCAATGCCCAAAGTGACGACGATCGCGGAATGGGAAGCCTACGCCGGTCGCACTCGCAAAAAAGTTCTTGACAAGGTCGTCTTTCGAGGTGAAGCACAGGCATGGCGGGCATTGCCAACGCGAGTAGATTGGCTGGACACCATCGAAGGTGGTCCCGGTTATCACATACGTAAATTGCGGTATGAAATCGTCCCCGGAATGTGGGTAGCTGCGCTGCTGTACGAGCCTGATGAACTGGTTGGGAAGATGCCGGTTGTCATGAACGTCAATGGGCACGAGATCGAAGACGGCAAAGCAGTGGATTACAAACAGCTGCGTTGCATTAACCAGGCCAAACGCGGCATGATCGCATTGAACGTCGAATGGCTGGGGACGGGGCAGCTCAACACACCTGGTTTCAACCACTACCGCATGAATCAGCTCAACCTGTGTGGCACCAGCGGACTGGCTCCGTTTTATCTCTCGATGAGTCGAGGGCTGGATATTCTGCTGCAGCATCAAAACGCAGATCCCAAACGCGTTGCCGTCACGGGATTATCGGGTGGTGGATGGCAGACAATTACGATCAGTGCACTTGACCAACGAGTCGCCTTTTGTAATCCGGTGGCCGGGTATTCCAGTTTTCGAACGCGCAGTCGTTTTCTGTCAGACCTCGGTGATTCTGAACAAACTCCATGTGATCTGGCTTCCATCACCGACTACGCACAGCTCACTGCCATGCTGGCGCCTCGACCGGTTCTGTTGACGAAGAACGCCGCCGACCAGTGTTGTTTTAAAGCAGAGCACGCGCTGCCTCCGTTGCTGGCAGCGGCAAAGCCTGTGTACGAGTTGTACGGCAAACCGAAGCATCTGCGTTACCACATCAACCATGATCCAGGCAGTCATAATTTTGGGATCGATAATCGACAGCAGCTCTATTCTGCATTGGGAGATTTTTTTTATTCCCAGCAACCTGATTTTGAGCGTTGGGAGATTCCCAGTGAACAGGAATTGAAAACCAAAGAAGAACTGCTTGTTGAACTGCCGGAAGATAATCTGGATTTTAATACGCTGGCACTCCAGCTTGCAGGCCGTCACAAGCGTACTTTGCCTGAGAATTCGCAAGATCTGAAAACCTGGCAGGATGAACATCGGCCACAGTTGGCGAAACTGGTTCGTGCGCATGACTACCACGCGATGGCGATTGACCAATCGTTTCAGACCAGTTCGATCGGATCAGCTCACTGGCGTTGGTTCCGCATTGACGGCAGCTGGACAGTGCCATCCGTTGAATTCAATACGCCTCAGGCGGATCCCCGGAAGCTGGCAATCGTTATTTCTGATAAGGGAAGGACGTCAGCGGTGATGGACACCATGATCCTGTTGTCAGCAGGCTATCGT
>Ga0315315_10003881_pt1 | contig 13787 bp, 1 predicted proteins | sample M140m3416metaG_FD_203699 | JGI IMG/M metagenome (GOLD analysis project Ga0315315, IMG submission 203699) | Ammonia-oxidizing marine archaeal communities from Monterey Bay, California, United States - M1 40m 3416 | ecosystem: Environmental > Aquatic > Marine > Intertidal zone | place: USA...
CGTGTGCGAAAATGATCAAAGCGGCAAAGCGCGTGATCCAATATTTGAGATACACTCGCGACTTTAACATCACTTGGACGATTACTGACAATGATATCATCAATCAGCGTCAGAATGTCTTGTTCGGAGCAGTTGACGCATCGTTTGCGATGGATGAGATTAACCGTAGGAGCCATATGGGCTTCATCAACTTCATGAATCACGGACCTGTGTCATGGATGTCAAGGCAGCAACCTATAGTCACTCTGTCGTCAGCGGAGGCAGAGTACGTTGCGCTTGCGTCTGAGATTCAAGAAATCAAATATCTTCGACAACTGTTGAAAGATTTGGGATATGAACAAATGGAACCGACACTAATATATGAGGACAATCGAGCGTGCATTCTTATGGCGTCAAATGAATCCAGTTCCGCTGGTCGATGCAAGCATGTGCATATCAAGTTTCGTTTCACTGCGGAAGCGATCTTGGCAAAGGAAGTAAGAATCCGATACATTCCAACGGATTTCAACTTTGCTGATCTCCTTACGAAACCGCTTGTGCATGCAACATTCAACCGCATTCTCGAATTGTGTCAGAACCTGAAGGATTCTAATGGGATTATGATTCTGGCCGAGGAACCTCCCATGGTGAACACAGTGAACCATGATAGTTTTCTGGTCTACCTTCCAGGAGTAGCATATGGAATGTGAGGGAATAGCACTTATCAGCCGAACGTCAGAAGTGGGGCGGCTGTTGTGAGTGAGGAAATCTCACTTACACTTCTTCTCGTACGGGCTGCAAATGTAATACCCATTTATGAGAAGATGATACTTAGAAATATAGAATATAATCAGTTATGATAAGGTTGCGGTTTGAGAGGAAGAGAATGGTTTCTAGAGAGAGAAGGCATACTAGAAAGAAAGAAACTCTGTCCCTCAACACGCTTTCTTGTACTTGATTAAATATCTTTTGAAAGCGAATCCATGCACAGCAAGCAGCTGTGCTAGTGACCCGCTCGTAGCCGAAGCAGACAGACGTGTCCGCATAAGCTCAAGATCGTCAAAGAAGTCCGCAGCTACATCGCAGTCTTCACGAAAGTTGTATCAGGGGATTAGTTGTCTCAATAACACCTGTTTCCCTCAGAACCCTGCAACTCGAACTGTACATCGAGTTTGCTGAATCGATATTGGTTGTTGAATCGCGTGTACATTGCGCACGCATTCACTGCCCGCATTACCTTGAACATTCTACCGTGGTTGAATTTACGCACACGGTATCACATCGTTATCTTGGTTGAATCACTTGGAGAACTTGGACTTTGCTCGCGCAGAATCCCTGCTACTGCTTTGCTGTAAACGGTTGCTCATGAGCCCGCAACCATTCTGAACTCATTATTCATCACAACAGGTGTATAAGCCCTGAAGAGTATCAGTTCAAGCGACTCCAAGCTGGATAGGATAGGTTGGATCTCTTTAGGTGACGGTCTTAACTATCGGAATTTTGGCAGATAGACACACCTGCAGCGTAGTGGGTGTGTACTGGAAGCGTGTTACGGAATTCAAAGAAGCACAGGACCAGTGGCCACTGGGACTGTGAGAAAGCAGGAGCAGTGCACTGGCGAAGATGTCAGGCACTGAACCACCAGGATCGGAGGGCGTGCTAAGTCACTCCGAATTTGGAGACATGGAACCAGATGTTGCGGCCGAGATACCTGGAGCGCAAGCCTCAGTGGAGCAACAGATGGGGGAGTACCCTGAAGAAGCTATAGAGCAGCAGGATATTCCAGTTGTTGAGCAACAGCGTATGATGGAACAACCTGAAGCAGCCATAGAGCAGCAGGAGATTCCAGTTGTTGAGCAACAACGTATGATGGAACAACCTGAAGAAGCCACAGAGCAGCAGGAAATTCCAGTCGCCCAGCAAGATGAAGTGCAAGAAAGCACCGAAATCGAGATGAACGACGATGGACCAATTGGCTCGGCTATAGCGATTGGCGAAAGGAGGAGCCTTGACAGGATCAGGCGCCTTTCCGAGGACGAGAATGCAGGCATAAGCGAGCGTGGAGAGGAAGTCACTCCTACGCAAGCATTGAGAATTATGCAGCAGCTACAGCAACAGCAAAAAGTGCTTGATAATCTCAAAGCGAGATTCGCTGGAGCAAACGAAAGCGAGAAGCGCTCAGGCACGGCATCGCCTGGGAAACCAGCAAGCGAACCTGAAGCGAGCAGAGGCGAAACGCGCGCACGCACCGCACTGCCTGTGAAACCGGCAAGTGACCCTGCGATATCGGTCCAATTGAATGGAAGCGTGAAAGCTCATAGCGAGAAGGCATTCAGCGACCAGATGAATCCGCTGAGAACGAGCACTATTCATGCAGCAACGGAAAACGTTGGCAAGATCGCGCTTGAAAATCTCATGAAGATTGATCTGGAGACGGTTGAGATGGATGAACTCGCAAGACAGATTGTGCAGGCTGCGAAAGTGATAAACCATAGAGACACTTCCGAGAAAATGGATGACATGATCATGACTGAAATCATGCAAGTGGTGCAGACATTCACCGGAGAAGACTCGGGAAATGTGATTAAGATCATGATCAAGATATTCACCATCTACAATTTCGACTTGCAGGAGAACGATAGCGATCTTATGGAGAAGGATAATAAGATCGTTCAGATGCAAACTGACATCATAGAATTGCAAAATGCATACGCGGAGCAGATTGAGATGGAAGGAAAAGCATCGGAGAATACGGAGATAGCCATGATTACAAACGATGAGCTGAGGGTGGAGAATGCACGCCTCATGAAAGAGAATCAAAGGCTGCTGGAAATGATCGAGCAAACGCCCTTGCGGGTAGAAGATCCAGGGGATGTGAAGACCCAGAGCGTAAGGAAGCGCGACTCGGTCTATCCCCAGATACAAGCTGAAATGGGTGAAGATAACGCATTTCGGAAGCCTGAGATTCATGCGCCGCTTGGCGTATCGGGGGCAGCGCGATATGAGGAAGGATTAGTCAATATCGAGGCCGCAATGTCCCTGATGCCCCATGCGCATGGATCATACGGGCAAGTACCAATGCCATCGCCAGTCGACGCAAAAGCGATCGATGCTATGGTGGCTGAAGGCAAGAAGCAGGTCGAGGAGCTGGGATACAACAGGACAAAATCCGAAAGAGTGGTCATGAATGCGCTCAACAAGACTGCAATGAAGCACAACAGGAAGATGTTGGCTTTGGCTCTCAAAGAGCACACATTCACGGCAGTGATCCACACATATTCAGTGATGTATGCGAAGGAGCACAAAAGGCTGACAGATCTGTTGACTCATTCGACGACGGCGACTGCCACCATGGCTCAGAAAGGACTTGAAAACGCGCAAAAAGGGTCTGAGTCAGATCAAGACATCCTTATGGCACTTGCTCGAGAAGTGCTCGGAGGGTACAAGCAGGAGATCAAGGCTGAAATCGATCGCCCGAGGTGCGATGCAGATGGATACGAACATCGGATTGCATCGATGAAAGCGCGAGGATTCATTTCTATGAATATAGCAATAACGCTCTTGGTCAAGCCTAGCGTGACGGACAGCTCGAAACAGCTGCGCGATATCCTATCGCTGCCTGAATATATGGAGAAAATGGTTGGAGGGGATCTTAACAGATACATCTCCAATCTGAATCGCATGATGGATGAATTCCAGGCGATCAATGGACTGTTGACACCCAAGCTTGTGGTGAAGATGCTAGTGATGGAAACGATTCTGACGTCAAAGCATCCCATCCTCGTGAGCTGGAGGGATTTCAGGATGAAGGAATCGAAATGGAAACATGATATCAATGACCCAGCAATCATGCACGACATGTACGATGAGTATGTGGACGATGCGATCAGATTCATGCGAGCACATAAGGACTATGCTGCTGTGGCAACCTACAAGGCCATAACACTAGCGGAAGCGAAGAAGATAAAGGGTCAGGGACCAACTCCCCAAGGAACGGCAGAGCTTAGCAAGAAGAAAGTTGCCATGCTGGCAGCGCTAGTGAAGAGGTATGAGAAGGATTTGAGCGATACGAACGCTGAAATCGCAACCTTCTTCATAGCAGACAGCCAAGAAGCATGCAAATCCTGCGGAAGGAAACACCCGACCGAGGTTGGATGTACCCGTAGAACATTGCTCGAAAGCACTCTGCAGAAACTTGCGCCACTGGCAGTGCAAGTGAAGACTGTGAGGGAAGCGCAGAACAGACTGCAGGAAGGGAAGACGCCAACCACAGCACAGACAAAGGCGGTGGAGGCGGCGGCGAAAACGTTGGAGGAAATCCTTGACACAATCAAGAATCCACCAAAGACCTTCTTCAAGAGCAAGCCAGGGAAGGTGTCCTTCGACAAAGGACCGAGAAGCGATGAGGATAAGGAGAAGCTCAAGAAGACGGATTGCTACTTCTGGCTGAAGGGAGGCGTATGCACTGGATGCAATGAGGATCAAAAATGGTGTCCATACGCTCATATTCCGAGCAAGGCTGGGAGTGAGCCCAATAAGGCATCGCCTTTCCCGAGGAGGGAGAGAACCAACGTGGCGATCCTGGAAAGAGATGGGAAAATCGCGATGATCGCCGACAGCTCGAAAGAGCAAGATGAGATCGAGCGAAATGATGCGATCTTGGCGGAGGCCCTGGGTGGGACAGCTCCACAAGGAAGCATGGACATCGAGTACGCGCTTGTCGCGGAGATCGGAATACCTGAAATCGAGCTGAAGAAAGACGTAAAAGGACTTGATCCCAGCACGTCTGACTTCGAGCCAGGGGCAGAACTGGCAGAAGACGTCTTCGTGCGCGAGACGCAAGAGAAGCAAGATGAGATGGCAAATGATGCAATCCTGACGGCTGCTCTGGAGGAGCTAAAAGTGGTGGGACTGAACCCCAAAGCGTCTGAGTTCGAGCCGAGTGGAATACTGGCACAAACTGAGGATGTATCCACACTCATGCCCGAAACGAAGATCGCTGATGGCATAGGAGTTGAGGAATCTGTGAAGCGAGACTTCACCATCAACCCTATTTACCCAACATTTGCTCGCATGCGCGCACTTGTGGAGGCCCAGATGCTGGAAAGGCATGTGAAGCGAGACTTCACCATCAACCCTAATTACCCAACATTTGCTCGCGCGCGTGCAATTGTGGCGGCCCAGATGCTGGAAAGGCCTGATACATTCATCAAGATTGCAATCAGCGGGCCGATGTGCTCGTTGGACATGCAGAAGACTGATGCTGGTACTGGTGCTTGTGATGGTGCTGGTGCTGGAATCAGCGGAGCTGAGACAAATCACGACATGTGTGATGCCATAACTGATACAGTCGCGCAAGCTGAGGACGAACTCATGGACAACTGTGGTGGGGAGATGACAAGCGAAGAAATTCACAATGCCCAATGCACCCACACCATATTATCCAATTACCTGCGAGATGAGATCAAAACGCAAGGCGCATCGCACCACATTGCTGTGAAGACAATTGAGATGATGAAGATCGTGGAGGCTGAGATGAAGACCCTGTGGAAGGATCCCTTGAAAGAGGAGATCCTGTTTGAAACAGCACTCATACGAGTCATGGAAGAACTCCTCAAAGACAAGGAAGCGCTGGCGGGAATCGTAAGGTCAGAGTCAGAGCTTGTCGAGGTCAAGAGAATCATGATCACAATCACTGCGAGCAAGTGGGAGAGGTTCATGTGGGCCTTACCTGAAGGTCCTGTGCAGAACTCGGACTTCTTTGACGATCTTGAGCAATGGCAGGCAATGTCGTCAAGGATGATCGCAGGGAAACAGGAAAGGGCAAAGAATGATGATAATCGGACGCCTGAGAGGCTGCCCGTGATACATGAGAAGAAACAGCGGAGAAATAAGCGAGTGCGGAAAGGGATTGCAAAGAGATCGTTCGAGAAACTCTTGAAAGACGCCAACGACATGGATATGAAAATAGCAATGCAGGAGCTCTTCGAATGCAGGCTCTATGCAATGATGCAGGCAGACCCGATGCAGTCAGACCCGGAAACGCAAACTAGCGAGGAATGCAAACCAACGCCGGCGCGGAGGAAGAGGACGATACAAACGAGACGGATCCATGGAGGAATCCAACTTGCGAATATCACGGCAACGAACCTCACGCACAAAAATTGGTGGTATGTTGAAAGAACGGATGTAAAAGGTCTTACCCCGGGACTGAAGAAGAAAATAAAGCGTGGATATTCGGATGGATGGAATGATCCGGATTGGGTCCCTACGCTGATGAATATAAAGGGGCCGAAGGCGCTGAGGCAGCTTGAGGCGAATGTCTTCGATGCAGAGCAAATCGGTGGGACCATAGGAATACTCAAAATCCTAGGGACGGCGATAGATGAGCAGGCCAAGGCCGATATACTCATTCGAAGGATGCAAGCTGATGATGATGCTAGTGAAAATGTTGACGACCAGGAGGAGGCTGATGATGCTCATGTTACACATGACAAATTCAAGTTCGTGCACAAAGATCACCATGAGACATTTGAGAAATGGAAAGCAAGGCTTGCTGTTGGGGGGCCCAAATCGAAGGAACAGACTGATGCATGTGAAGCATCCTTGCCTGCTGAAACTCATGAAGATCATGATCGCAATGCGGAGAGTGTGAGCGTACACGAATCTACTCCACAAGAATCGGAATCTCGAGGACGTGAAAACCTGAGGAAAGTCAAAATGATCACGCAGTCATTCACAGCGATCCTAGAAACGTCGATATGGAAACTGCGAACACCTTCGGGTCCGGGATTGGCGGCGCGTGCGCGCGTGAAAGCCGGTGACTGCCTATCCCATCACGGGTCTAACTCTCCTGGTCGGGCTTGGACTTGGCCATTGGAGCAGATAGAACCCATTGCAGAGATAGGAAAGGAACCTGACCAAACAACTACTACTGGGAGCGCACAGGGTAGGGAGTTGCTAAGGGACAATGGGAGCGCACAGGGAAGAATGGATATGCCTCGGTACACGCACCCAACTTCAACAGTAGCCCTGATGAAGGTGTATCGCGCGGCATTTCAATGGAATCCGGAAATACAAGATTACGTCCGGAATGAAGGAATCTTACACGCACTGTTTCGAGAGCACAAAACTGAAGTGCCTATGAGCCTAATGCTGATGGAAGATAACCCAACGCGTCGGCATCTCCTCATGACATTCAGCGCCATGGCGACAAACGCGATGCAAGATGGTGTGATATTGCACCTGGTAGATTCGGGATCTACATGCCCGCTTACACCGCATCGATCACATATGTATGCACCAGGGAAGACGGATGCACTAATCAAAGGAGTTGGGTCGCAACAAGCAATTGAACGCTCTCCGGTGACTTATGCATTCCTGACTACCAATCTTACATACGAGATAATCACACTTACGGCGGGGTATCTCATGCCTAGCCTTGGATTCCCGATCTTTCCTTCTGGGAAGGCTGAAGATCAGAATTGGGAGTTCATTTTGAACAAGGACTCATCAAGAGTAATCACAAGCAAAGGTGAAGTGATACCACTTTTGCGCGATGACGCAACAGGCTTCCATTGGCTAGTGGAGAGACCTCGAGCGAGACCAGCAATGCAAATGAAAAAGAAGACTATTGCAAAGCTCATCTCGCTTAATTATACATTCTCGAGACAGCCAGATGAAATTCTAATGACTGATGCTGAGGAAAGCCCAACGAAACCAGACATTGACCTGAAGCACCAACTCGGGGGCCAGAGCAAGAACAAGCAGCTACAAGAGTCGATGCATCTAGGACAGGTCGAAAAGTGTGAGGCAAGCGGGTGTGAAAACCCACAAGCAAAGAACACGAAATACTGCAGTGAAAGATGTCGAAGGGCAGACGATAGAAGCAGTAGGCAGGAAGGGAATGCAACGCTTGAGAAAGCAATGCAAGACCGACCTCTGATGAGGCCAAGGCACCAAAAATTCACAGAATGTCGGTGGATTACATGTATGTGTCAAGCATGCAAGCAATTCAAACTTGCTGATGGAGAATGGAATGATGCAGCGAAATGTATCAAGATCTACCATTGCAAGTGTAAACAGTGCCGCAGGTTCTTCGATGACGATGGACTATGGAATGACGCGAGAGCATCATGGTCTGTCTCGAGACCAGATGGCAAGATCAAACTTGTAACAGATGATGTACAGGAGATCATACCTGTGAGCAAGATAATACCGCCACAGGAAGATGAGACTGTAACAGACGATGTACAGGAGATCACACCTGTGAGCAAAATCATACCGCCACAGAAACAGGAAACTGAAAAATCGAACACTCAAGCAGTAACGACATCTGATGCTCAATACTTCAAGAAAATGGAAATAGAAAAGCTACGGCGAGCTGCGAGACTTGGTAAGGTCATTCAGCTCAAGATGCCGCAAATTAAACTATTGGACACAGGATCTCCTGAGGAGATACAGAAAATGGAATTGGCGATACATCACCTATGTGGACACATTGGCGATGCAACGCTACTTTCAGCGTCGAAGTATGTTGACGGGCTGGAGATACTTGGTTTGATGAAGGCAGCAGGATCGAGCACACCTCACTGTGAAGCATGTGCGGAGGATTCGAGACTTCCACCGATACCGAAACAGAAAACGAATAGGCCTGTGAGGACAGAACCACACAAGATTCTATTCATCGATATGTCTGGAATGATTGAGGAGACGTCCATTCACAATGGATTCTCATACTATCTTCTTGCGATCTCGGAGACAGGGTTTACATATGTATATGCCCTCGCATTCAAGAATCAAGCCTTATTCCTGATATCAAGGCTCTTCGCGGACAGTGGAGGACCGCCGGATGGAATTCAGATAGACAAGGCCGGAGAATTCATATCGGGACTTGCACGAAAATTCTTCGACTCAAAAGTGGTAAACACTAGGATCGTTGATGGTGGACTCCATTATCCGAACGGCAAGCCGGAGAAAAGACATGATGTAATCAAGTCAAGGGTTAGAAGAATGCTCTCCACATCGGGGCTCTCACCGCAATATTGGTGGCATGCGGTAAAGCATGCAGTTCTCATCATGAATCTGCTCTTGCAAGGCAGAGATGATCAGACAGGGGCACTGATGGGGAAGTCTATCTGGGAATGTCATTATGGAGTTAGACCAAAAGTCACAGATTACCTCATTGGGGGCTTCGGATGTTTGGCCTACCTAGTGCTAACGAACGAGCAACGGAATCAAAGAGGATTATCTTCATTCTGGGGAATAAGGGCGATTCCAGGGATCTACCTTGGATCTTGGGTGAATCCAAGAACGCTTGTATTCCATCATCTGATTACCGATGGACATACTGTCTTTACGAGCCCTACTCGGATCAGGACAGTACCTGATGTATACCCTCTAAACATGGGGATACCAAGGAATCCGACAAGCAAGGAGCATGCTCTGATGGCATCATTTGATGATGGCCAAGTGAATCCAATAACTATGATGGCTGTTGTATTCAATGCTGTGATAGTGAATGATGCAGAACAAAAGGAAAGCAAGAAAGAAAAGCTGGGAGAAGAGACGGTGTTCGTAGGCAAGATCAAAGAACGGTTGACTGCTGACGAATTCAAAGAAGAAGCCGATCATCGTGTCAGGCCATCTAGAATCGTATATGATTCAATGAAGAAGAAGCCCGATGCGACAAACGAGTCTCTCTTCAGGGAAGTGGAAGACAAGAATGCTGAAGTTTCATTTGAAATGCCGGAAGACTTTAACATTCACCCTGCACCTGATGAGATGGAAATTATAGAGCCGTACGAAAACGCCAAGTATGGAATCGGAATCATGAAGAACTTCCAGACCCAAGTCGAAAGAAAGGCTACTCATCCGCACCTGAGATTCATAGGGCGTGAGGTGAGAAAGAAGTTTGAGATTAGCCTTGCGGGGAGAGTGACTGTTTGGAAGGTATTCAACGGTAAGGTGAAGTCATATTCAGAAGATCGGGCGTTGTTCAAGATCAAGTTTGAGGACGATGATCGAGAAGAATGGGACTTCGAGGAGTTGAAAATGAACCTGGTGATGTCGAAGAAACATGGTGACCAGAGCTCCGATCATGGCGTAACGAGAGCAGAGCAACAGGAAAAGCTACAAGAGCAAGCTCTTCACTCGATATTAGAGGAAGAGAGCCTGCATTGCAGAATCCCAACCGATAAACAGGTTTACGGAAAGGATGATGAGGATCCCGAGATGCTGCATTCGATTGAGCATCTGGTGATGCTTGGCATTGTAAAACCAGATCATCCAGTGCCTGACGTTGTGAAGTACGACGATGAGCCTCGCTCGCACAAGGAGGTGCTGAAACATGAAGAGAGAGAAGCCATCGAATCGGCGGCAGCTATTGAGGTCAAGCAGATGGAAGACATGGACATTGGTGTCTTCGCAACTGACGATGATGTGAAGGAATTTCAGAAGGGTGGAGGAAAGGTTTTGAATACCAAGATGGTGTATCGAAGGAAATATGAAATCGATGAGAGAGGTGTAGAGAAATTCAAGAAATGGAAGGCGAGGCTTAGTGTAGTGGGGACTGGCGAAATAGGGGGGATCGACACTCCTTTTAAAGTATTCTCTCCTACAATTGGGTTCGCTGCGATACGGTCTTTAATATCGCTCACATGCGGAAGCGAGTATGATACTCGATCATTTGATCTAGCAGGGGCATTTTTGAAAACGGTACTGCTGGATCGAGCCGTGTACGTCCGATTACCAGCAGATTGTGGACACCTTGGTGGGAAGGTTGTGCGCTTGATTAAGTCAGTGTATGGACTGCGAACATCTAATTCGGATTTCTATAAGGCACTATCAAATGCTATTCTATCTTTTGAAAAGAAAAGTGAGACCAAAACTGATCTTGTTGAAGAGGAGAAAAAGGATAAAGATGGGAGAATGCGAACAGTGAAAACGCTTGTGAAGAGGACATATCGCTTCAGGCGGTTGATCACTGATCACTGCATCTACGTGTATGAAGATGACGATGGAAATCGAATCCTCATCGGGCACTATGTGGACGATCTTATTATTGCAACAACAAATCCCGAACTGCGTGAGGAATTCTTGGAACACTTGCGAAAATCCTGGGATATTACGGATGAGGGGGTGTTGTCTAGATTTCTAGGCACGCATTTCTCTAGGAATCGGGAGACGAGAACATGGAAGATGTCCATGGAATCTTATGTCGATCGCATCGTTAGGCGATTCGAATTACAGGAAACCAAGTTTGCGACTACTCCAATGGAGCATGGGTTCAAACTTGAGGCCGAAGATATCGAAGAGGTTGCATCGGAAGAGATGATATCGGAATATCGAAGCCTAATTGGGTCTATCGGATACTGCTGTATCGCGCTTCGGTACGACTGCATGGTGGCATTCAGCGTCCTGAGCCGATATTTGGCGAAGCCGTGTGCGAAAATGATCAAAGCGGCAAAGCGCGTGATCCAATATTTGAGATACACTCGCGACTTTAACATCACTTGGACGATTACTGACAATGATATCATCAATCAGCGTCAGAATGTCTTGTTCGGAGCAGTTGACGCATCGTTTGCGATGGATGAGATTAACCGTAGGAGCCATATGGGCTTCATCAACTTCATGAATCACGGACCTGTGTCATGGATGTCAAGGCAGCAACCTATAGTCACTCTGTCGTCAGCGGAGGCAGAGTACGTTGCGCTTGCGTCTGAGATTCAAGAAATCAAATATCTTCGACAACTGTTGAAAGATTTGGGATATGAACAAATGGAACCGACACTAATATATGAGGACAATCGAGCGTGCATTCTTATGGCGTCAAATGAATCCAGTTCCGCTGGTCGATGCAAGCATGTGCATATCAAGTTTCGTTTCACTGCGGAAGCGATCTTGGCAAAGGAAGTAAGAATCCGATACATTCCAACGGATTTCAACTTTGCTGATCTCCTTACGAAACCGCTTGTGCATGCAACATTCAACCGCATTCTCGAATTGTGTCAGAACCTGAAGGATTCTAATGGGATTATGATTCTGGCCGAGGAACCTCCCATGGTGAACACAGTGAACCATGATAGTTTTCTGGTCTACCTTCCAGGAGTAGCATATGGAATGTGAGGGAATAGCACTTATCAGCCGAACGTCAGAAGTGGGGCGGCTGTTGTGAGTGAGGAAATCTCACTTACACTTCTTCTCGTACGGGCTGCAAATGTAATACCCATTTATGAGAAGATGATACTTAGAAATATAGAATATAATCAGTTATGATAAGGTTGCGGTTTGAGAGGAAGAGAATGGTTTCTAGAGAGAGAAGGCATACTAGAAAGAAAGAAACTCTGTCCCTCAACACGCTTTCTTGTACTTGATTAAATATCTTTTGAAAGCGAATCCATGCACAGCAAGCAGCTGTGCTAGTGACCCGCTCGTAGCCGAAGCAGACAGACGTGTCCGCATAAGCTCAAGATCGTCAAAGAAGTCCGCAGCTACATCGCAGTCTTCACGAAAGTTGTATCAGGGGATTAGTTGTCTCAATAACACCTGTTTCCCTCAGAACCCTGCAACTCGAACTGTACATCGAGTTTGCTGAATCGATATTGGTTGTTGAATCGCGTGTACATTGCGCACGCATTCACTGCCCGCATTACCTTGAACATTCTACCGTGGTTGAATTTACGCACACGGTATCACATCGTTATCTTGGTTGAATCACTTGGAGAACTTGGACTTTGCTCGCGCAGAATCCCTGCTACTGCTTTGCTGTAAACGGTTGCTCATGAGCCCGCAACCATTCTGAACTCATTATTCATCACAACAGGTGTATAAGCCCTGAAGAGTATCAGTTCAAGCGACTCCAAGCTGGATAGGATAGGTTGGATCTCTTTAGGTGACGGTCTTAACTATCGGAATTTTGGCAGATAGACACACCTGCAGCGTAGTGGGTGTGTACTGGAAGCGTGTTACGGAATTCAAAGAAGCACAGGACCAGTGGCCACTGGGACTGTGAGAAAGCAGGAGCAGTGCACTGGCGAAGATGTCAGGCACTGAACCACCAGGATCGGAGGGCGTGCTAAGTCACTCCGAATTTGGAGACATGGAACCAGATGTTGCGGCCGAGATACCTGGAGCGCAAGCCTCAGTGGAGCAACAGATGGGGGAGTACCCTGAAGAAGCTATAGAGCAGCAGGATATTCCAGTTGTTGAGCAACAGCGTATGATGGAACAACCTGAAGCAGCCATAGAGCAGCAGGAGATTCCAGTTGTTGAGCAACAACGTATGATGGAACAACCTGAAGAAGCCACAGAGCAGCAGGAAATTCCAGTCGCCCAGCAAGATGAAGTGCAAGAAAGCACCGAAATCGAGATGAACGACGATGGACCAATTGGCTCGGCTATAGCGATTGGCGAAAGGAGGAGCCTTGACAGGATCAGGCGCCTTTCCGAGGACGAGAATGCAGGCATAAGCGAGCGTGGAGAGGAAGTCACTCCTACGCAAGCATTGAGAATTATGCAGCAGCTACAGCAACAGCAAAAAGTGCTTGATAATCTCAAAGCGAGATTCGCTGGAGCAAACGAAAGCGAGAAGCGCTCAGGCACGGCATCGCCTGGGAAACCAGCAAGCGAACCTGAAGCGAGCAGAGGCGAAACGCGCGCACGCACCGCACTGCCTGTGAAACCGGCAAGTGACCCTGCGATATCGGTCCAATTGAATGGAAGCGTGAAAGCTCATAGCGAGAAGGCATTCAGTGACCAGATGAATCCGCTGAGAACGAGCACTATTCATGCAGCAACGGAAAACG
>Ga0315315_10003882_pt1 | contig 13786 bp, 12 predicted proteins | sample M140m3416metaG_FD_203699 | JGI IMG/M metagenome (GOLD analysis project Ga0315315, IMG submission 203699) | Ammonia-oxidizing marine archaeal communities from Monterey Bay, California, United States - M1 40m 3416 | ecosystem: Environmental > Aquatic > Marine > Intertidal zone | place: USA...
TATTACTACTCCAGGAAAAATTTTTACATTATTACCTATTCTTGATCCGGGGTAAAGAGTAACATTATTTGCTATCCAGCAATTGTCACCTATTTCAACATTCTCACCTATATAGCTGAAAGGATCTATCTTAGTATTTTTTCCGATTATTGAGCTTTTATGAATAAATACGTTATTTCTATTCATATAATTTTTGTAAGGTTGCTGTCATATTTCCCTCTCCTACAATATTATTATTAACAAAGGCTTCTGCTTTCATTTTAGCTATACCTCTTTTTATAGGAGAATCAAATCTAAGTCTCATTACAAGGGTGTCTCCTGGTCTAACCATTTTTCTAAATCTAAAATTTTCAATACCAGCTAGATATGGAATATATTTATCAGGTTCATCTATTGAATTCATTACAAGAATCCCTCCTACTTGTGCTAATGCTTCTACCTGAAGAACTCCTGGCATTATTGGGTTGCCTGGAAAGTGTCCATTAAAAAAAGGCTCATTTACAGTTACATTTTTAATTCCTATAACTTCAGATTCATCTAGATAAGTAATCTTATCAACAAATAAGAAAGGATATCTATGTTTTAATATTTTTTTAATTTCATTTATATCATATATAGGTTCCTGCTTAGGATCATATTTTGGTGCATTTATATTTTTTTTATGAATAAATTTTTTCAACATTTTAGCAAACTCAATATTAGATTGATGACCAGGTCTGGCAGCTATTATATGTCCTTTTACAGGTCTTCCTACAAGTGCTAAATCTCCAATTATATCTAACAGCTTATGTCTAGCTGGTTCATTGTTATACCTTAAATTGACATTATTTAAAAATCCTTGTTTATCAACCCTAACCTTTTTCTTTCCTAATAAAGTAGAAATCTCATCAAGTTTTTTATTATCTACAATTTTATCAACAATCACTATTGCATTATTAAGATCCCCACCTTTAATTAAGTCTTTTTTGAATAATTCTTCAATTTCATGTAGAAAACAAAATGTCCTTGCTTTTGATATTTCCTTTTTAAAATTTGATATTTTATTAAGAGTATAATGTTGACTACCCAGTACTTCACTATTGTAATCTACCATTGAAGTAATTCTATAATCGTTATGTGGATATGCTGATATTTCAACATTATTTTTTTCATCGATAAAAGTTAATTTCTCAGATATTTCTATATATTTTCTAGCAGCATCTTGACTCTTAAATTCACATTTTTCTAAACATTTTATGAACTCCTTCGAACTTCCATCAAGAATAGGAATTTCTTCACCATTAATCTGAATTAAAATATTATCAATCTCTAAACCGACAATAGCTGCTAAAAGATGTTCAACTGTTGATACTTTAGCATTATTCTGAGATAATGTAGTACCTCTTTCAACTGCAATTACATTATCAACATCAGCATTTATAATTGGCTTATTTTCTAAATCTATCCTTTGAAACTTAATTCCATGGTTAATAATAGCTGGAACAAATTTTAACGTTGCTTTTTTACCTGTATGAAGCCCTAGACCTGAAAGTTTTCCCTCAATATTTATTGTTCTTTGAAAATTCCTCATTTCGATTGCAAATTATATAATTTTTCTTCTAATTTTTTAATTTTTTCCTCTATAGAAGGTAATTTTTTAAATATTATATAAGATTTAATATATTTTTCTTTTGGCATTGCTGGATATCCAATTAAAGTTTGATTGCTTTTCATATTTTTAGTCACTCCTGTTTGAGCAGCATATTTAATATTATCTCCCATTTTTATATGACCCACTATACCTACTTGACCTCCTATCATATTATTTTTACCTATAGTACTTGAACCAGCTACACCTGACTGAGCAGCTATTACAGTGTTTTCTCCTACAATAACATTATGTGCAATTTGTATAAGATTATCCATTTTAACTCCTTTCTTAATTATTGTTGATTTTAATGTAGCTCTATCAATTACAGTATTAGAACCAATACTTACATTATCTTTAATTATAACATTTCCAATTTGGGGAATTGTAGAATATTCTCCTTTATCATTTATTGCAAATCCAAAGCCATCAGAACCAATAACAGAATTAGCATGAATTATACATTTATTACCAATTTTAGTTGAATTATATATTTTTACTCCAGGGTAGATTATAGAACTCTCTCCAATTTCAGTATTTTCTCCAATATAAGTATATGGAAAAATTTTAGTACCACTTCCAATTTTTACATTCTTACCGATATAGGAAAATGCACCAATGTAAACGTCTTTTTTAATATTTACAGTAGAATCAATAAAGTTAGGTTTTTCGATACCCTCTTTTTTAGAAATATTTAATTTTTCAATTTCAGATAAAAGTAAGCCAAATGTCGAATAGGAGTCTTTAACCTTTAAAAAGGTTATATTTGATTTAGATGGTAGTTCTACACGTTCATCAATAATTATTGCAGAAGCATTAGTTTTATTAATATATTTCAAATATTTCATATTACTTAAAAATGTTATATCACCTTTCTCAGCAGTCTCAATATCACTTATTCCTTTTATAACAATATTTTTATCCCCAATAATTTCTGCATTAATTATTTTTGCTAAATTTTTGATTTTAAAATGAATATTATTCAATGTAAACTAATTTATATTTGATTTAAATATATTGAAATGCAAAGATATAAGATTTTATGGGTTGATGATGAAATTGATTTATTAAAGCCATATGTTCTCTATTTAGAAGAAAAGAAATATCAAGTAGAAACCTTTAATAATCCTTTCTCTTTATTGGATTATATGTCTGAGGATAATAGTTTTAGTTTGATTCTTATTGATGAAAATATGCCTGGAAAAACTGGATTAAATCTTATATCTGATATAAAAAAAATATCTAATACAGTTCCAATTATAATGGTAACAAAAAATGAGGAGGAAAATATTATGAATGAAGCCATAGGTTCTGAAATTAATGATTATTTAATTAAGCCATTAAATCCAAATCAATTATTGATATCTGTTAAAAAGGTTTTAGAAAATTCTTCAATTATAAAAAATAAATTAAAGGCAGATTACATTTCTTTTTTTAATGAAATTTCTGATCAAATTAATACTAATAAGAGTGATAGTGATTGGATAGATACTTATAAAAATATTATTGATTGGGAGATCAGTTTTGATAGAAATTCTGAGGATCAGTATAATGAAATGTTAATTACTCAAAAAAAGGAAGTAAATAAAAAGTTTTCCAAATTTATAATAGAAAATTACTCTAAATGGTCTGAAAATAATTTTAGTGATGTGTTGATGACTAATAATATTTTGAATAAAAAAATATTTCCAAAAATATCTACTAGTAAAATATGTTTAATAGTTATAGACAACTTTAGATATGATCAATGGAAAATACTTGAAGATCATGTTTCTAAATATTTTTTTATTAAAGAGGATACTCCTTATTTTTCTATATTACCTACAACCACTGAATACTCAAGAAACTCTATCTTTTCAGGTCTAACTCCACTTGAAATGTCAAAAAAAGAAAATGATTTATGGTCTGATAAAACACAAGGGTTTAATAGAAATGAATATTTATTTCTTGATAATAATTTCAAAAGAAATAATATAAATATTAGACATTCATATAATAAAATAGTTTCTTATGATGACGGTTTAAAATTTATAAAAAAAATATCTGATTTAGATAATTATGAATTCAACTCTGTTGTCTTCAACTTTATTGACATGTTATCTCATTCAAAAACAGAAAATAAGCTTTTTAAAAACCTTGCATATGATGAAAAATCATTTAGATCTTTTACGCTTTCTTGGTTTAAAAACTCTTCTTTAAATGAATTATTAAAATATTTGTCCATTAAAAAAATAAAAGTTTTTTTAACTACTGATCATGGCACAATAAAGGTTGATAAACCTGTTCTTATCAAGGCAAATAAAGAAACTAATAATAATATAAGGTTTAAGGTAGGAAAAAATATTAATACTGATAGCAATAAAATATATACTTGTGAGAATGGTGAAAAAATAAACCTCCCAAGACACAATATTTTTACTAAATATTTATTTGCTACTGATAATGATTATTTATTATACTCTAAAAACTATAATTTTCATTCTAAAAATTTTAAAGATACTTTCCAACATGGTGGTATTTCTATGGAAGAGATGATTATACCATTTATTGAGTTATCACCTAAAAACCCTAAATGAAAATTTTTAAAAAAAAATCAATAGGTGATTACAAAGAGGTGATTGAGTATGTTATTTCAACAGACATAAAGGTCGTATTATTGGAAGGTAATTTGGGATCTGGTAAAACTACTTTTGTAAAATCATTCTGTAAATATTTAAATATTAAGGATAAAATTTTGAGTCCAACATTTAATATTATTAATGAATATAATATTGATGAATATAATAAAATCTATCATTTTGATTTATATAGGTTAAAGTCAAGAGAAGAATTGATTGAAATAGACTTTTTAGATTATATAGATTCAGGTAGTTATTGTTTTATTGAATGGCCAGAAATATGTAGAGATATCATTAAAGGCTATACTTTGAATCTTAAAATAAAAACTTTTGATAATTTAAATAGGGATATAATTATTAATTGAGAGCTTTTAATTTAATCTCAGTGAATTTTTTTTTAGTATTTACAGTAAAATTACTTTTCATTATCCAATGGTAATATTCTGGGTTTGATTTAAATATCTTAGAAACAGATTGATTCTTATATTTACCAAAATTAAATATTTCAGTACTCTCTGAATTCTTTATTATTCTTCCAGAAAGATCAACTATGTTATTACTGATAATTGAACCAATTGAATCAATATTTTTAGAAATTTTACCAAGATTATTTCCTTTATTATCTATAACATCCATGTCTTCATAAAATTCAACTTGCTTTTTAATTATTTCTAATGTGGCAGTTGTATCTGCATGAGAATCGTGTGCATTTTCTAGATTTTTATTACAATAAAATTTATATGCAGCTGCTAAATTTCTTTTTTCCATAAGATGATAAATCCTTAATGCATCAACAATTTTTACATTTTTAAGAGGTAGTTCAATATCACACCTTAAAAGTTCTTCAATTAAAATTGGCAAATCAAATTTTAAAATATTGAATCCTCCCAGATCGCATCCTTTTATGAAATGAAAAATTTCTTTAGCATAGCTTTTAAATGTTTTGCATTTTAAAATATCTTCCTTATAAATTCCATGAATTTCACTACTTTCGGTAGAAATTTTAACTTCAGGATTAACTCTATAATTTTTCTCAATTTTAGAGTTATCAGTATTTATTTTTATTAGTGTTATATCAATAATTCTATCTTGAATTATATCTAGACCAGTTGACTCAATATCAAAAACTACTAATGGTTTATTTACTATCATTTTATTAATAAACTAAAATCTAAATTATCAAAATTACCTGATGACATTATTAACTTATTAAAGCTTTTAAATTTTGAGTTTTTGATGGTATCTATTAAATCAGTTTTCTTTTTTACTAGTAATAATCTTTTTTCATTAAAACATTGTTTTAAAAACTTTTCTTTGAGATTAATATCTTTTTTATTTTCAGATATATAGATAATAGAAAAACTTGATTCTAATAAACTATCCTTATAATTTTTTAAAAAATTCATATCTAAACTACTTGAGCTATGTAGTTCGTATATAACTAACAACTTATTAGGATATTGATTTTTAACTGCACTTATAGTAGCCTTTAATTTTGATGGAGAATGAGCAAAATCTTTAAAAACTTTAATTTTTCCATCAAATATTTTTTCCAATCTTCGATCAGGTAGTTCGTAGGTCTGAATAGATTTATAAAAATGTTTGTTTTTTATTCCTAACTTCTCACATATAATTTTTGCACCTGCCAAATTTTGCATATTGTGTTTACCGAAAATTTTTAGTTTAATTAACTTATTATCATCATCCAGAATTACTGTTTCATTTTTATTTACTTTAAAATTTTCATAAGTAAACGATTGAATTGTTGTATTTACGTCTTTATATTCTTCAATGATTTTGCTTACCTCTTTATCCTCCTCAAAATAAATAACTTCACCACCTTTTGGAGTCATACTTACTAGTTTCTTAAACTGCTTTACATATTTTTTATGACTATCATAAACATTATAATGATCCCATTCTATTCCATTTAAAAGTAAAAGATGATGGTCATACTTTAAAAATTTTGGTACTTTATCAATTGGGCTTGTTAAATACTCATCACCTTCAATTATAATTATTGGAGAATTTGATATTTTAATATTATTTTCGAACCCTTTAACCTTAGCACCTATTAGGTAATCAAATTCCACCTTATTACATTTTAGTACATGCATTACTATTGATGTAACTGTTGTTTTTCCATGGCTTCCTGCTATTACTACTCTATGTTTATTTTCAGCTAATTTTCTAATATACTCTGGATAAGATTTTATGGGAATTCCTTTTTTTTGAGCTTCAATTAATTCAATATTATTTTTTTTTGTATGCATTCCAGTTATTACTAAATCAATATTTTTATTAATATTATTTTTAAAATAACCTATTTTTTTTGGAAGAATTCCATTTTTTTCAAGCCTTGATTTAGAAGGATCATATATTATATCGTCGCTTCCAGAAATATTATTTCCACTTTTTTTTAGATTAATTGCTAGATCATGCATTATACTACCTCCTATAGAAATGATGTGTATATTTTTTTTCTCTTGTTGTTGCATAATTGTCAAAAATATGAATATTTAAAACTCTGAACAATTTAATTTGAATAACTTTATTTTGTTGATAACATATGGAAAAGTAAAGAGTTATTTGTCTGTTGAAAATTTATTTTTTTTATAGGTTTGTTCAAATATTTTTTAGTGAAAGAAAATAAAAGTTTTATATCAAGAACTCAAAGAGGAAGTGTATCTCTCGGAAAGGATTTTGATCTTGGAAAATTACCACCTCAAGCTCTCGATCTTGAGGAATCTGTTTTAGGAGCTTTAATGTTAGAAAAAAAGGCTTTGACTGATGTCATAGATATTTTAAAGCCCGATAATTTTTATAAAGATGCTAACAAAGAAATTTATCAATCAATAATTGATTTATTTAATAACTCTGAACCTGTTGATCTTTTAACAGTATCTAATCAATTAAAGAAAAATGGAAAGTTAGACTTTGTTGGTGGTACTTATTATGTCACTCAACTAACAACCAGAGTAAATTCTGCTTCTAATATAGAATATCATGCAAGGATTATATTAGAACAATCGATAAAAAGACAATTAATTGAAGTTTCTGGTGAAATACAAAAAGAAGCATATGAAGATACTACTGATGTTTTTGATCTTTTAGATCATACTGAACAATCACTTTTTGATATATCAGAATCTCATATAAAGAAAAATTATTCACAAGTTAAAGGAATAATGAAAGAGGCAATAGATGAATTGGAATCTAAAAAGTCCAGAAAAGATGGTATCACTGGTGTCCCATCAGGGTTTATTGATTTAGATAATATTACTTCTGGTTGGCAACCATCAGATTTAGTTATAATAGCTGGTAGACCTTCTATGGGTAAGACAGCTTTTGTGCTTTCAATGATGAGAAATGCTTCAATTGATCATGAAAAACCTATAGCTATTTTTTCTTTAGAAATGTCTTCACTACAGATAGTTAATAGATTAATCTCATCAGAAGCAGAATTAGATAGTGATAAAATTAGAAAAGGAAATCTAAAAGATTATGAGTGGCAGCAGCTTTTACATAAGACTGATCAATTAAATGATGCTAAAATATTTATTGATGACACTCCAGCTCTTAGTATACTGGAATTAAGGGCAAAATCTAGGAGATTAAAGTCGCAGCATGACATACAGTGTATTATTGTTGACTATCTTCAGCTAATGACTGGTGAATATGGAAAATCATCAGGAAATAGGGAGCAAGAGATTGCCTCAATTTCAAGAGCTTTAAAAGCTATAGCTAAAGAGTTAAATGTACCAGTTTTAGCGTTATCTCAATTGAGTAGAGCCGTAGAGACTAGGGGAGGAGATAAGAGACCAGTATTATCAGATCTTAGAGAGTCAGGATCTATTGAGCAAGATGCAGATATGGTATTATTTATATATAGAGCTGATAGATATGATATAACTGAAGATGAAGATGGTAATTTAACTGCTGGTGTTGCAGAAATATTATTAAGGAAAAACAGGAATGGACCTACAGGAAAAGTAAAACTTAAATTTATAGAAAGGTTTGCTAAATTTGCTGATATGTCTACACTCGATGAAAATGAAAATAACAAATTTCAAAGCAAAGCTAATAGTGGTTTTGATCAAAACAAAAGTGACCCATTCTAATTTATGAAAATTTTAGTTTGTATTTCCTGTGTTCCAGATACTACATCAAAAATTTCTTTTTCTGATGAGAATAAATTTAATTCTGAAAATGTTCAGTTCATTATAGGTCCATATGAAGATTATGCTCTAGCTAGAGCTGTTGAATTAAAAGAGAAAAATTCAGATGTTGATATTAGTTTACTTAATGTAGGTTCATCTGAAAATGATCAACTTCTAAGAAAGGGTTTAGCTATAGGAGCAGATAGAGCCTATAGAATTAATTCAGAACCATCTGACTCAAATTTTGTGGCTATTAATATTGCTAATTTTATAAAGAAAAATAATTTTGACTTAATATTAATGGGTAAAGAATCTATAGACTATAACTCTGGATTAGTTCATTACCTTTGTGGATCTCTTCTTGATATTCAGACTTTTAATCCAGTAACATTTTTAGATTTAGATAAAGACAAAAAAGTTATTATTAAAAGAGAGACTGATTCTGGTGTAGATAAAATTAAGGCTAATCTTCCTTTAATTTTAGGATGCCAAGAACCTATTGCAGAATGGAAAATACCAAATATGAGAGGTATTATGAATGCGCGCACGAAGGACTTGATAGTAATTGATCCGATTTCAGTTTCTTCTTCTTTAGAATATGAAAAATTTTCTCTTCCACCAGAAAAAGGTGAGATAAAATATATTGATATAGAAAATATTGATATATTAATTAATGAATTAAAAATTAAAAATTTATAATGTCATCTCTAGTATTTATTGATTTGAATAAAAGTAAAATAAGTGATTCATCTATGCAAGCAGCCACAATAGCTAATGAATTAGATAATGATGTATATGGCTTGACTACATCTAAAGATGACGAATATATATCATCATTAGGAAATAATGGTTTCGATAAAATATTTAAGATTGATGATTTTAATAATATAGATGCAATCAAAGAAACCATAATAAATCATAAAATAAATACTATAGTTTCATCTAACACAAATTTATTTAAAGAAGTAGTATCTCAAATATCAATCAAGCTTAATTTTACAATTTTATCTAATGTATTAGAAATAATAGATAATAATAAAATTATATCTTCAATTTTTACTGGTAAAGCAGAAACCCAATTACGTGTTGATAATGAAAATCGCATCTTTTTAATAAATAAAAACATTATAGATTCGAAAAAATTTGATAAGGTCGTTGATATTATAAGTATTGATTCAAAAATTTCTCAAAATAATAATTTTGAAATAATAGAACAGACTTTAATTGAAGAAGATATTTCATTAAATGATGCTGATATAGTAATATCTGCAGGAAGGGGTTTAAAGAGTCCTGAAAACTGGAAAATGATAGATGAACTTGCAAAAAAATTAAATGCAGCTACAGCGTGCAGTAAACCCGTCTCAGATGCTGGTTGGAGACCACACCATGAACACGTAGGTCAGACAGGTTTAAAAATATCTCCTAAAATTTATTTTGCAATTGGAATTTCAGGTGCAATACAACATCTAGCAGGTGTTAATTCTTCTAAAACTATTGTTGTGATTAATAATGATCCAGATGCTCCTTTTTTCAAAGCTGCAGATTATGGTGTAGTTGGGGATGCTTTTGAGGTAGTTCCAAAAATTATAGATTCATTAAGTTAAAATGAAAAAGGTCAAGTTAGATATTTTAGGTTTATCATCAAGTGTAGATTCACAGACTGGATCTTTTGCTTTAGTATTAAAAGAAAATAAAGGTGATAGAAGGTTACCCATAATAATTGGGATGTTTGAAGCTCAATCTATAGCAATGGAAATTGAAAAAATAATTCCTAATAGACCTATGACTCATGATCTTTTTAAGTCTTTTTTAAAAAAAATAAATTATGTGGTAACTGAAGTTTTAATAACCGATATAAAGGATGGAGTATTTTTTTCTAAAATTATAATCTCGGATTCAAACATAAAACATAGAATTGATGCTAGACCCTCTGATGCTATAGCAATTGCTATAAGGTATAAGGCAAATATTTATGTTAATGAAAGCGTATTAGAAGAATCTGGTATAGTTTTTGATGAGGCAGAGGTAGATAAAAAAGTTAATACTGATGGAAAAGTAAAAACTCTTAAAGATTTTTCTATTAAAGAGCTTAATAAAAAATTATCTAATTCAATTGCTGAAGAGAATTATGAATTTGCAGCAAGAGTTAGGGATGAAATAAAAAGAAGAAATTAATGGATTTAATTAGGTTTGTGCTTGGTTTTATATTCATTATTTTAATTGCATATTTGTTTTCATCTGATAAAAGAAATATTAATTGGAGGTTAGTTATTTCAGGAATTTTTTTACAATTAACCTTTGCTATTCTGATTACTAATGTGCCTTTTGTGGAATCTTTATTTAGTAGTATTAGCAAGTTTTTTGTTTTATTAATTGGTTTTTCAAAAGAAGGCACATTATTTCTTTTTCCAAATGCTTCTTTTAATGGATTTGCTTTTTCAGCATTACCTGTAGTTATATTATTCTCATCAATAAGTGCATTTCTATATTATATGGGTTTTCTTCAAGTTATTGTTAAATCTATAGCATGGGTCATGTCAAAAACTATGAAGTTGTCTGGATCTGAGTCCTTATCAGCAGCTGGAAATATTTTCTTAGGGCAAACAGAAGCACCTTTACTTGTTAGGCCATATATAAAAAAAATGACGAAATCAGAATTAATGTGTTTGATGACAGGAGGAATGGCAACTATAGCCGGTGGAGTTTTTGCTGCATATGTAGCTTTACTAGGTGGTTCTGATGCAGAAGAATCTCTTAAATTTGCTACTATCTTATTAACTGCATCAATAATGAATGCACCTGCAGGAATTGTTATTTCTAAAATATTTCAACCTGAAAATAAGGGAAATAGTATTAATAATAATTTAGATTTATCAAATGAAGATTTAGGTTCTAACGCAATACATGCTTTAGCAAAAGGTGCATCAGATGGATTAAAGCTCGCCATGAATATAGCTGCTATGTTATTAGCTTTCCTAGCTGTAGTTTATATGCTTAACTTTTTTTTAGAATATTTTGGGGATATAACTTCTATAAATAACTGGATTAATACAACATCAGATGGTCAGTTTAGTAAATTATCGATGGAGTTTCTCCTTGGTCAAATATTTAGATTATTTGCATTTATGATAGGTATAAATTGGAATGAAACTGTTCTGGTTGGTAGTCTTTTAGGTCAAAAATTCGTATTGAATGAATTTATAGCCTATGTTAATTTAGCTGAGATGAAAGCAGCTGGTTTATTATCAGAAAAATCAATTTTAATATCAACTTATGCTCTTTGTGGTTTTGCTAATTTTAGTTCAATTGCTATTCAAATAGGAGGGATAGGTTCTATGGCTCCATCTAGACAGAAAGATATATCTAAATTAGGGTTGAGAGCATTATTGGCCGCAACTTTAGCAACTCTATTAACAGGAAATATTGCTGGCTTTATTATTGCCTAAATTTTTTTATAAAGTCTAATTGACCTGTAGAAGAACTATCAATTTGCGATCTATCATTATTAACTAATTTATCATAAACCTCTTCAGATAGTATTTTTCCTAATTCAACTCCCCATTGATCAAAGCTATTTATATTCCAAATACATCCTTGAACAAAAACTTTATGCTCATATATTGCAATTAACCTACCAAGATTATATGGGGTTAATTTATTAAATAGAAATGTATTTGATGGTTTATTTCCTTTAAATATTTTTGAACTTTTTAAAATATTATAATTTTCATAATTACTTTCATCACCAAGTTCTTTTTCAACTTCAAGTTTATTTTTTCCCTTCATTAATGCCATAGTCTGGCCAACTAAATTTGAGAGTAATATTTCATGTAATTCCTCTTTCTCATTATTAGAATTCACAAACCCTATGAAATCGCAAGGAATATTTTTAGTTCCTTGGTGAATAAGTTGAAAAAATGAATGCTGACCATTTGTACCAACATCTCCCCAAATTATTGGTCCAGTATTATATTTAATTTCTGAAGAGTCTTTTGAAATATTTTTACCGTTACTTTCCATATCAGCTTGCTGTAAATATTTTGGGAAGTATTTCAAGTAGTCATCATAAGGGAAAATAGCATGTGTCTCACAATTATGGAAATTGTTATATAAAACACCTAAACATGCAAGAACAACAGGAATATTACTTTCAAAGGGTTCTTCTTTAAAGTGATTATCAATTTCATTTGCTCCTTTTAGTAACATCTCAAAATTATCAAATCCAATTTTTAAGATTATTGGTAGTCCTACAGAAGACCATAAAGAATATCTTCCACCAACCCAGTCCCAAATTGGAAATATATTTTTCTCCTTAACCCCAAATTCTTTTGCTCTTTCAGTATTAGCAGTCACTGCATAAAAGTGTTTATTTACATGGTCATTGTTTTTTGATTTATTATAAAACCATTTTTTGCAGAAGCTTGCATTTTTTAATGTCTCAATTGTACCAAAAGATTTTGAGGAAATAATAAAAATAGATTCCTCGGCATTAACATTTAGTAAAACCTCAGACAAATTACTAGGGTCAACATTTGATATAAAAAAATTATTAATAGTTCTATTTGAATAATATTTTAAAGCTTCGCATACCATTTTTGGACCTAAATCTGATCCCCCAATTCCAATATTTATAATATTTTTAATTTTTTTTCCAGAAAAACCCTTTGACTCTCCATTTTGAAATTTAGTTGAAAATGATTTTAACTTTTCAAGACCTTTTTTCACTTTCTTCTCATATATATCTTTTGTTTTCGAATTAAAACTTCCCCTTAAAAGAAAATGTAATACGGATCTATTCTCTGATGTGTTAATTTTTTCTCCATTAAATAAATCATTTATTTTTTCTTTAAGATTAATGTCATCTAATAGTTGAGAAAACAACTTCATCGTTTTATCATCAATATGATTTTTAGAATAGTCTAGGAGAAGATCTTTGATTTGAATAGAGAATTTATTGAATCTATTCTTATCTTTTTTGAACATATCATTTAATGATTGTTCTAAAATTTTTTTAGAATGATTATTTAAATCTTTCCATGAAGATAAATTATTTAAACTACTCATAGTTATTTTTAATTTTTAAAATTTCCTTCTCTATTAGATTGGGTAATTTTACTTTATTCTCATCATTGTTAACCCCTGAAATACTAAAATAAAATTTAATTTTTGGTTCAGTTCCAGATGGTCTCAAAGTTATCGAATAATTCTTTTCTGAAATTAATTGTATAACATTTGATTTAACTTTAATTATAGGGTTATTCACAGATTTACTGTAGTCAATAACTTCTTTCACCTTATCACCAAATATAGTTAGAGGAGGATTATCTCTATATTTTTCCATTATTTCACTTATTTTGCTACTTCCTTTAATTCCTTCCATT
>Ga0315315_10003884_pt1 | contig 13782 bp, 6 predicted proteins | sample M140m3416metaG_FD_203699 | JGI IMG/M metagenome (GOLD analysis project Ga0315315, IMG submission 203699) | Ammonia-oxidizing marine archaeal communities from Monterey Bay, California, United States - M1 40m 3416 | ecosystem: Environmental > Aquatic > Marine > Intertidal zone | place: USA...
CGCAACTTGGCGCGATAAGCACAAGCTTCATCCAAAAATTGTTCTTTCTTCTCAGCAACCAATTTTGGCTTCTGTCATTAAGTGTGAAATGGAAGAAGGTAGGGCTCATAAACCAGGTCAAATATTTGACCGATGGGACCAGGATGACTTCTGGACGCAGTTGTTGATAGGGGCGGCGGGTCCGGAGGCACAACTCATGCAGAGAAGGCACAGCAAAATGATGGGGTCGGATCCCCACGCGCATATTCCTCGCCGTCTGGTCGCACACACCTTGTTCCTTGTCGAGGAGAAGTACGAGTACAGGAATCACATCGCATGCATAGAAGATACCATACGAGGTATCAAAGAGCGAGGCTCTGATGAGCACACCGCTACTGGCAACGAATTTTGCTGGAAAGCCCATGTTTGGGAGTTTGAAAGCGACTTTGGTGTTTCGCTACACTCAGGACAAGAAATGAAACTCCAGTGGCGCGTCAGAAACATCAACGATGCGATAAAGCCAAGAGCAGGGCATGTCTTACAAAGTGATGGGATTGTGGAACGTCATTTTGGCAGATGGATGTACTAAAGAACTGTTTCCTGTCATGGTACTAGGTATTGCTAAGAGGAGTTCCTGGTAACTAGACATGACCCGCAGGTACTCGTACCTCAGCTGCACATCTCTATCACAAGAATAGAAGCAGTAGATCTAGCTATCTACCTCTAATTGTTTACAGACAATGCATACGAACGCATATCCGTACAAACCGTACTCAAGGGACGAAGAAGTTTATGCAAGAGATCGATATCCTGGAAATCGCAGCTATCAATAGAACTGTAGCAATATTAATTACAAACATATATGGTTTTGCGCTACTACAGTAGTACTTCATTCTTTGAGCAAAATATACTATGGTCACGAGACGTTTGATTCATCGCCGGTCCCGCATCTAGGGCTTTCCCCTCGGCATTAAATCGTTCTCGCCTACAACCGCTCCAAATTTGATTCTGACATGTTGTCAATGTTCCGCTCAAAGTGTCGACACACTGCTTCAAGCTGCCGCGCGTTCGTCTTCTGCGATATCTGGAGAAAGTAATCGACTGTATCGGCGGTGATTGCGGGTTTTAGCATTCTTTCGCAAAGCTGCTTCAGGTGCTCGAGGAAGAACTGGTCTGCAAGCTCCAACAATTCAACCGCTCTCCCAATGCTCTGACCCTCATCGCCGCTTATGACAGAATCGATAGATGTCTTTGGAATATGACCCGTATAGATGTATTCCATCATGGTCACGAAAGTGTCGTAAGTGCAATTTGGAATTTCTATCTCGGAGCAATCACTCGATGCCTCTCGAAACCCGGTACCAGTCCCATACTTAGTTGTGAACATTGCTCGGAAGCAATCTGAAACCAAGGACAGGACAAGCTTGTGCCCGTACAGCCGTCGTCCTTCCACAATAAAGACGACATCAGAAAACTCTTCGTCGTCATAAAAATGACGTAACCTTCGTTCGCAGAGCTGGATACTGGTCGATTGAGTGACAGCTACGGAGGGACTGGGATCGCTGTCTAGAAGGAAGAAGTCGTTAAGGTAATCAGATCCACAAGAACCTCCGAAGACAATGATTCTTCGATCGACAGCCGTGGCAGTATGACCCGCACGACGCCCAGGTCCGTTTCCCTGGACAAAAATAGTTGGCACGGTATCCTCATCGTTCGGGTTACCGCTCTGCATTGAATGGGCCACAGTCCTTATCTCTTGTACACCCCAGTCCAAGTGGCGACGATCATTTGCACCCACGCCCGTAACAGTATGAGGCACGCAATCGTCATCATCCCCTGTATTGGCTTGCTTGGAAGACGAGGGCTCAGAATCTTTCAGCTGAGTGACATTTAACCATGCCTTTTGGAGAGAAAAAAATGATATTAGGAGTGTGCAGGCAATGTGAGTGCATGTGGAGGCTGCATATAACCCATGCAAGCAGGAGGATACTAGAATCTCTTGAGTCCCACAGTCTTTAGCACCCAACTGAATTTAGTGACATAATATAGCTCTCCTTACCATTTCCTTTCTATCCAAAATTTGCAAATCGTTGAAGCACTTCGAGCTGGTTCCCGAACCTCCAAAGAGATACAGTCTTCCCCGAAGCGCTGTAAGGGTCATTCCAGCCCGAGGATACGGTAGATCCCCGCCAACGCGTGGTTTACTCCAGACGCCTGTCTCAGTATTCAGGATATGGATGTCGTTGAGCCTTTCCCGACCGTTCCATCCCCCAAAGATAAAGAGCTCTGAAGTCTCCTCAAGGACAGCCGATGAGTGGTTGGCACGCTGCTGTGGAGCCTCACCCTGTGTGATAACAGGTCTCCAGGTGTACGTTGCAACGTCGAGTGCATGCAGGTCGTTCAAATATTCACGCCCGTTCCCGCCTCGGAAGACGTATATCTCGTTCTTAGGAGCGATAAAGTCGGCCGAGTGCATGTTGCATGGACCGGGAGGTTCGCCTCTCACCGTCTGTAAAATTATCAGCGTCATTTTTGGATGGAAAAGATGAGAAGACGCAGTGAGAGGGGGGAAAGGGAAGTAAAAAAAGAGACAGAATAGCAGTCACTTATCACTCAGATGCTTCATGAAAGATACAAATAAAAGAACGCACCGGTTGATACCAGCGTAAACTTTCGACGCCACTGCTAACGTCTAAGACGTGCAGATCTGATGCAGCTAGGGGCCCCGTACCCAACCATCCGCCAATTATTACTATGCGAGCGTCCTCTCCGGAACGACCAGAGACCAATGTTGCTGTGTGTCCATTTCGACCGGGAGGAGGGTTCCCTGAGACGTAAATTCGTCCGGGCGGTAGGGTTGAGGCGCTGGCGCTGACGCCTGTGTCAGCACTGTGAGCATGTTGACCTCCGATGTCTACCCGATCTACCGCATGGATGGTGGGGCCTTCTCCCCCCTGCCTCCTGCCTCCCTGCGATGACACCACTTTTGGCGACGGAGGGCCGTCCTCTCCCCTCAGCCTCCCCCCTGTGGGAGTGGCATCTTCCATAACGGTGTCGCCGGCAACCCCCTCCAGGGAGCCCCCAGAAGCAACAGGTCCATCGCGTATCATTTGTCTCGCCTCCCTCCATTTCTTTTCCGCAAGACCATAGACCATGAGCGTTTGATGGTTTTTCTGGCCATCGTACCCTCCGAAGGAATAGAGCAAGCCATCGTGAAATGTCACACTGTGGTTTTTGATCGTCGGAGCGCCGGCGTCTTCGGGCAGAGTGGGTTCGGCCCAGCGCATCCAAGAACGCATTGGAAGCGCCGCCATGTCTGGTCAGGGACTACGAATTAGTAATATGGGACGAAAGGTAGATGCAATGAACATATGTAGAGATATGGAACACCTTCTGAAAGACTATGCGGAGAGCAGAAAGCGGATTCACGAACTGGAGCGAAGCAATAAAAGAAGCACGGGCCAATTTTTTTGTTTATTATCACTACTCTAGTACGAGAGTACTCTAGTAGTATACTTACTAAGTACTACTACTAGCTAGTATGCATAGTATTAGTTCGCGCTCGTACGAGCTCTACGCTCTCGTATTACTAACCAGTCGTATTCCTTATTGCTGTTAAGGCTAAGTCGCGTCAGCCTAATAAAGCAGCACAAACGGAAAAGATGAATACGAGTACTACAGACCGTGTAGTAGTTGATAATGTATGCAAAATAGCTACGAGGAGGAGCGTAGTATGTATGCATACTACGCTCGTACGTAGCTAGTAGAATTTGAATGCATAAATAATGATCGTACTCTACTTCTACTAGCTACGACTCGTAGTAGTACTACGCTCGTAGCTAGCTACTCTATTACGCTCGTAGTATGTATCATCACATTAGCCGCTAAGTATCCTATTACTAAACGTACACCACGTACTAGACTATTATTCATAAGTAGTACAATGGACCATCGCGGTATGCATTTTAGATGTTCTGGGTAACACACGAGACACGAGGAGAGTAAGATCTCCCGTACCCCCGTGTGAATCCCTGTTTACGAGGTAATTGTCCCAATTCCCCCAATCCACCATATACACTGGTTGTTGTTGTTATTTAATCGGCCACCGGGATCCCGCCTCCTTAGCCATCTATGACGATTCCACCCAGATTTTCTGGTTACATACTACTAGCTAGTAGTAGCAAGTAGTATGCGGGGCATACGTCGCACGAGGCTTCTCGAGTCGCCCGTGTCTGCGGAGGCAATGAGAATGCTGTACTACTCTAGAGTAGTAGTACTCTAGTACTAGTCTAGTAGTAGTAGATAGAGTACGTATCCCGGAACTCATGAGCTAGCGCATATTTCCCTTTTTTGTGTCAACCTACGCAGATACAACCAGAGATAAACAGTGAGGAGTCGTGTAATTTTCACCAAATAAATGTAACTTCGTAGGAAGGCTGAAAAATTCTTTTAAAACTATGCAATTCGTGGCGCTGGTGCCACGCCAGTCAAACCTTTCAAGGCTTCCGCTGGAATCACCCCTATATCTCTCGGCACAGACAACCCATCGTCGCTGATGAGAAACGAAGCAACATCTCGAGCATCACCAGATAGCGATGATGCAGCTTTTGGGGCAGCGTCCGGGTCAAACACATCGAGGTGGGAGAGAACGTTGCAGAGTTCTCGAAAGGAGCCATCGGGATTCCCAACAGATGGGCACTCTGTAGTCACAAGCTCGACTAGCTCTTCACGTTTGAGAAATAGCTGAGCAGCAACTTCTTTCGCTGGTGTTTCGGCGAGATACGGCTTATCTTTCACATATTCCATCCACACCTTGTTCGCGTCAAAACTCTTCTTTGTTGGCAAATTAGGGACACCGGCGTTGCCAACGCGTTTTTTCACTTCCAGCTCTGGGTGCGTTGTGGCTAAAACGCTTTGCCAAGTCTCCACCCTTCCTTTGACCCGACAAGAGTAGCAAGGAATGTACTGATCCATAGCGTCATACCATTCCATCACAGCTTCGTATGAGTTAGAGCGGGGCTTCAAACCATCATATAAAAGGGGTAGCTGCGCTGCAAATCTCTCTAGGAACGGCGCCCAAAAGATATCAGCTGCAGTTATGTCCGTGCCTGCAATAAAGGGACCATCGTCGTACTCTTCCAAGACCTCATCAATCTCTTCCATACAAACATTAAATTTGAATTTTGGAACCACAGTTCCATCCTCTTCGCGAAAAACATACGGAGCAAGAGAAGATGGTCTCGTGTAGCGCGGCATGATTCCGTCGAACCTTCTCTCTATCGATGCCCTGACAATGTCAACAGAGATAGAGATTCCCTGCGGATAAAGGTCCGGCCCATCAGGATATTCATTTTGAATTTTTTCGAGAATATCATACATATCGGATCCGCCTTGTACCGTCCCATCCGTCCAACGGAGACGCGGCAGGCTCGTGATAGGGTTTGAGTAATCAGCGCCTTCCAGCACTGTCACGTATTTGGCTCCCTTGACCTCGAGCGCGAGCCACGCCCTTTGGGCGTTGGGATCCCAGCAGTTGCGATCGATGTAGAGAATTGTCTTCCCGTCCGCAGTAAGCGAGGATTCATCTATGTTGTCGACAGCAGCGTCGAGGACAAGCGGTCGAGTATGTTTGACGCTCGGGAGGGACGATTGAATTTCTTCCCAAGATGGCAGGACGCTGGATGAGGCACCGCCGCTCAACGAGAGAGCACCCGTCAGCCAATAATGAAGGAGCAGGCAGCAAAAGCTCGTGCTCCAGGGCATGACGGTCCGCTTAATTCTGATCGGAATTCGTTTTAGGCGACAAATCAGGTAGTATTTCGGTAGTTCCTGTGGGGGTAAATGTAGTAGGTGTGCAGAAGTTGGACGTTGGATAGGAATGAATCCGTGCAAGGAAATTATGAAATTCTATGCTTCAACACCATTTCCTGCTTCCCGCCTCCTTTCTCCTCCATGCGTCACTCCCTGTCATTAATTGTATGCATCATTGTTGTTATTGTTGTTGTTGTGTAATCGGCCACCGGGTTCCCGCAGCCTTTGCCGCGTACTACTACAGTACTAGCTAGTAGCATACTAGAGTGGCTAGTAGGTGGGAGAAGTAGTACTACTACTAGCTAGTAGCTAGTAGAGTACTCTAGCTACTGTAGTAGCACTAGTTGTACTATGCATACGTTAATAGCTAGTACGCTCGTATGACTAGCTAGTATGCCATATACGAGCTCGTATAATATTACTAATACAACTCTAGTAGGATTATACAGCTGTATGTCGTATGGATAATACGCTTGTACTACTCTAGTACGAGCTACTAGTCTCCACGTCTCCAACATCTGGTTTTGACACAATTTTACCTTCGCAGAAAAGTAACTCTTCTTGCATAGAATGGACAATCGATCCAAGTGCAGTGAGATTTTGCACCGCATACTTCCGTTTGTCAGGGACGGCGTCTCCGATCTTCCTCTTGGTTGGATACTGCTCGCCGGTGACGAGCTCGAGCCTATCGGGTCTTTGGCCAAGTTGACACATCGTCCTTCTAAGTTCATGACAAGCCTCAAAGATGGCTTTGCGGCAGAAAATATATAAACCTAATCGGGCACGAGAGACAGCCACTACCAAACGGCGGACGTCTCTTAGGTGGCCGACCGCATTCGTCCTTACCAGAGAAAGGAGAACATAGTCGTTCTGTTGGCCCTGGTAGTGGTCGACGGTTGAGATTGTGCCTGGTTTCACACCTGCCAACGGCGTGCCCGGCCCACATCTTTGGGAGACAATGTCTTCCAGGACTGCCTTTTGGCCATTATAGGTTGTCAGAATCGAAATCTTCTCCGCAGGAATACCAATAAGCACCATAAACTGAAAGAGGGCCACTACGTATTCGGCTTCGCCCAAATTTTGGTAAAAGAAGGCCGTAGGAGTGCTTTCTCCTCTTCCTTCAAAGTCCTCCACATTAATCATTTGGTATGTGTGCGCAAAGCCTGTGTTTGCGAGCATAAAATCAGATCGTGAAACAACATGCTCGAGGTCACCCAGGTCGCGATAGCGCCAACTATATAGGCGAGCGATGTCGGCCCGTGCACGACCTTGCCGATTCAAGTCAATAGATGGCACCCCATGGCGAATCAACCTGGAAAAGAGGCTTTGATCCAGATGGCTAAATTTGGAGAAGCTCATATTCTTAACGACAGGAGGTAGCTGGTGATGATCTCCTATAAGGCAGACGCGTTTCAATCGTGTTGAAGAAGATGGTGCGGCGTCGGACTCTCCCCTCTGTAGTAGCAACGGGATAACTGTTTCAACATCTAGCATCTGTCCGGCTTCTTCCATAATAATGTTGTCGTACTGAAAGCCGAGCTCGACTAGACGAGATCTCGCAATCGCAGCGTGAGTGCAAGTCATGGCAACAATTTTGGCCTGTTTTGTTAAGAGGTAGTCTGTGCGCTGACGCTGTGTTCGAAGGAGTTCAAGCGGACGGTATTCAGCAAGTTCCGCAAAGATTGCTTCGAGGTCACTAAACCTCTTCTTGGCATCACGAAGAGACAAGATGCTGGAAGCGGTACCACTTTCAATTTCAAAATATTTCTTGAATGGGAAGTCTTGCGAGAAATCCTGCGTCTCTTTCGTAGAAGTTGCAGCCTTATAGAATATCTGTATACGCTTCATCACATGATGTAAACAGAAATATTCGGCAGTCTCGCATGTATAAGATGGGCTGCCGTCAGGACCACGCTCAGAGGGCCCGCTAACACCAAGCGATTCAGAGATCAATTGCACTCTTTCAAGCAGACATGCTCTTCTCGAAAGGATGTGAGCTACTCTACCCGCTTTCGTAAAATCATGTTCCGAAGAAGTCTTTAAATCTTTCTCTCCTGAGCCCAGACGGAGTAGGTATCTCTCATCCACATCCCCTCGATCCATAACTTTCTGGAAGATATCATTGAGAGCTGCGTTAGAGTGGGTTACAATCACGGTGCGCTGAGTGGGAAAGGAGCGGTAGAGATTCGCAATGATTTGTACCGCGACATCAGTTTTTCCAGTGCCAGGGGGGCCTACTATAACTGTCAAACCCGGAGATAGACCAGATCGAATGGCTTCGACCTGGCGGGGAGTGAAATGGACCGGATTTCCTGGAAGGTTTGGTGGGTGGGGATAACAGTCGGCCTGTACCAAGCGGCTCTCTCCGTTGCTTATGACCTTGACTTTGTACCGCTTGCGGGTCGAGGTGTTACTCCTATCAACTTCAACTCTGCACCCAGGGAAAGATTCCTTGAGATGGTTCTCATCGAGGAATGTATCGCCATAGTCTAAGGCTGCATCTGGTGCCGTGACGCCGGCGGTTTTTCGAGCAAAGTCTCTCATGCTTTTAGATTCATACAAGGCTGAGGCAGGATCGCCAATACCCAGAAGTACTGGCTGCAGCCATGACGGGATGGACCGATGGACTGATCCGGTGCCCTCCAGCAAGCTGCGTATAGTCTCGAGCACAGCTTTGAAATTATTCTCTCGACCATGCCGCCGAACAACGAGATTAAGGATGTCGTACACACCTGTCTTGGATGGAGAACCTTGGCCAGTGGCATCGAGGGCGTATTGTGCGGAATCAAGAGATACACGAAGAATGCGCTTGGTACCCCGGGGTCCCTTTGTTTCACCTTGTCCACGTTTTCCTTCGGCTTGAGCCAATCCCCACTTTAATGCAGGATCGGTCAAAATAGTTCCCTTCTCGTCTCGGACCTCGGTTACCATACAGCCCCTAACGGCGGTAACACCAAAGCGTCTGGGGAAAGTGATGTCTTCCTCATCAGAGATTCGACGTTCACTAGAAATGCCTCCTCTGTGGTTTGTGCAAGATTCCATGAGTGGAGCAGGCTCTCCAGACATACGCGTCGCATCGATAGATAGCAGAAAGAGGTTATCAAACTCTCCAATGCTGTCCCATTCTGATCGTATTTGCTCACCACAATGCTTTAGATCAATTGTAACCTCGGCAAGTACTTCAGCTGGAATTGTCTGACCGAGCTTGGGAGGCGATACCTTCAAAAGTCTCACAGGCTCTAAAAGCTCTAGACCCATTCGTGCCCAGCCCTGAAAACCAGTCTTTGACAGTGTCAGCCCAGATGATTGGTCTCCATATTCCATATCATCGTAGCCCCTCTTTACAGTGGGCCTCATTCTCTTTATAACATCCACTAGATCGGAGCGGATTCCATATGCAGACTCGAGCCTAAGGAGCTTGAAGCTTCTGAGCAGGTAGTCAGCACTCGTGAGGAAGGACACATTAAGCTTTGGAAGAGCAAGTATCGGCGAAGTATTCCGTCCGACATTACCGGGGGGAACGAGATGAGGGTTCCAAAGAAGTGATTCGTCAGGATAGAGCGGTATTGAAGAGAGGGTAGTAGCCTCAGTCGCTGAGTAAGTGTGGTGATGTAGAACGACACAAGTTAGATAGGACCGAAGGCGCGCGTCGTTGCCATAGCTACTGGCCAGGGCTTCGTCGGAATCGTCGACAAGTCGCAAACGCCTGCAGAGATCACGTAGTACTTCCAGATCCAAGACTCTTAGGTTTTTTTCGAGAAAATTGGTATTGCACACCCTCCCAACACCTGCATAGATGATGTCCGTAGCCTCGTTGGGGTAGTGTCGATGGCAGAGTTTCTGTAGGACATGGGCACGGCCGTGGAGCCGGCTGGCAACCTCCTCATCTGCTAGACTCCTGCTTGTCGCTTCGTCGTATCCAAAATTAAATGTCTCTACAAGCATGGAGTGAAGCTGACGGAAGAGACAACCAGCAGGGCTCAAGGACGTCGGAGGAAGATACGGGTGCGAGAGTGAAAGGCGCACGCCAAAGTTTTGCGACAGAAGGTATGGGCGGATATGACGCCGAGCAGGGGGTAGAAGAAGAAGGTCTGTGAGGAGCTCGAGACTGCGGTTTAGGAAATCCATAACAAAACCGACGCTTTTTGCCGCTGATGCTTCTTGTCGAGATAATGTCGAGCAAGAATCCCGTCGAGCTGGGTCTCCTTCCTTGTTTTCATTCGCATCGTTGCGATCGAGGCCTGCCTGTGTTGTCTTCAGCTGCTTAACCTCAGATTCATTGAGCTGCATGACGTGTTCCCCTCCCCAGATGGAATTTTCATCAATGAGGCGAAATATGGTCGCTACGAGGCGAGGTAAATAACCCACAAGAATCATTTGATTCCTATCACTGCTTTGGTCATTGTCATGCTCAATCGACTTTTTCCACGCGCCCCACCTCCTCCGCAGCATGGCTGACTTGCGTAGCTCCAAGTCGCGATACCGTTCGGGCATGGATTCCCATAGACCAATGGAAGTGATCTTAGATAGCGTATCTGAGAGGATGGGTGGACTCCTTTTGCTGAACTTTCCGGCAGTATTGGAGACGGGAGTGGGGCGCAGATCGAGGGAGGCGAAAGCATTGACAAGGAAGTGGACCACTTCGGTCTGGCCATTCAGATCCGATTCAATTCCGCATTCGTTCTTGGATGTTGACTCAAACCGCTCAAGCAGTTTTGTCGTAAGAAGCATGAATGCGCCGGATTGAACAGTGATAACCTGATCAACACTTAGATGGGCAAGGATATCTGCATAGATGTCGCCGTCCCCGGCAGTGGAAGCCACGAAGGAGAGTGCGGCAGAACCCCCCGGGATGGATGACGCCGAAGAGCCGCCACCCCCCCCACCCCCGCTGGCTGATCCAGATGCCGAACGGCGATTGACCAGAAGGCAGAGCAAAAGAGCCGCGTCAGTGGCGGGGAACGACGAATTGGCGTCTTGGTGGCCATCATTATCCGCGTTGACGTCTTCATCGACGGCTGCCGCAAGACGGAGGAAATACGGCCACAGACGTAGTTCAATGACGCCACTTTCCTCGGCCGAGTCAAGATTTCTTAGGCGTTCCCTGTAAATTTCTGACGTGCAACAACGGAAAATGTCGCAAAGATTCCGATTCAATATGGAGGAAGGCGACGTTGCAGGTACAGCAGACGACGCAGCAGCAGCGGCGGCGGAAGTAGCGAACGAAGCGCTTTGTCCGGGTGAGCTGGAGACCCGAGGCCTTTTATTATTACCCCCACCGCCTCTACCGCCCCGCGCAGCGCCCCTGCGTCTGTCAGTAAACTTGCGTGGCATGCTAGCTCAGCTTTGTCTTTATTGAATGAGGTTGGTGGTTGAGGAATCCAACTCTTAGAGTAGATGAACGATGAAATGATGAATCAAATTGATAATAATAATAATTCGCTCATCGATGCGACTGAGCGACTGAGCGTATGCCATATCTGCCTGTGTATCAGAGACGCGCAACATGATCGACATCCAAAAAATAATCAATAAAAAATAATAATGATGTACGAGCTCGTACTAGCTAGTATGCATACTACTCTCTCGTATGCATAGTATGCATACGGTTTGCATATGCATAATAGCTAGTTCTAGCTAGTCTAGTACTAAGAGAGTATCACGTACGAGTAGTAGCTAGAGTAACTCCAGCAGTCCTCATGGTCTGTACGTCATCAGTCAACGATATCTCCGGGTTCGAAACTAAAACGCTCGATGACGAAACGACAGTGCGTTACTCGGTATCATACAGCAGTACAGTACGAACGTATGCATACATCATCAGGGAAATTACTCCTACTGTACTAGAGTAGTAGTACTCGAGTAGAGAGTATTGGATATCTATTCGAATCTACGTACTTAGTACATGATGTACGTATAATCTAGCATACGAGCGTAGTATACTCTATGCATAGTATACGCTCGTAATTTGCATAGAACTTAGACGTACTTTAGTACCATAGTCCTAGCTAGTATGCGTTTTCAAAAGTCTCCTTAGTTAATCGCTTCAAGTCTGCTTTGACCTTCGCTCTGAGAGGCCTGATCGAAGCTGCTTGACTGTAACCGCGTTCGAAGGCATCGGCTTACCCCAGACCCAGTCACATCCTGCCTCCTTAAAGAGATCATCCATATCGTTACCGGAGCAACCAATAATTATGGATTCTATTCTCATCCGTCTCATAGCGAAGACTACATCGGTGCCAACCATGACCCCTCCAGCCTCCTCCATGTATTGATCGACAACGATCACGTCGAAAGATTGCTTCCCACAAATGATAAGGGCCTCCTCACCCGTGGAAGCCTCCGTGATGACGGCATTCGGGGCAATTCCCCTCTTAATACGACGCGTAAGCATGGATCTATTCATGGCGACGTCGTCGATCAGGAGGAAGGTAAGTGGTTCCTCTATATGCTTTCCTTGCTCCTCCTTCGTCATGATTTCAGGCGGTTCGCACGTCGCTAGTGGCATCATGACGACGCACGATGTGCCCGGCTTTATCGTCGGGTCACTGTGAAAATAGATGCTGCCTCCCGTGAGGTCGACAAGGTGCTTAGCAATTGCAAGTCCAAGCCCAGTACCCGGAGCACCTCCGCGCTGGACGAAGCGCTCGAATAACTTTTTCTGTTCTTTCACCGGAATGCCTGGACCAGTGTCAGCGCACTCAAATCGAACCTTGTCACCTTCCCACTCAATGTTGAGAATAATTGATCCCATGGTTGTGTACTTAATGGCATTGGTGACAACATTAGTAAGTACCTGTTGAATGCGATGCGAATCTCCCATAACCCAGCCTTTCTCTCCCGTCCTGCAGTGGGACTCGAAGACGACGTTAGGGCGGACAGACGGTTTGAGCATCTTGTGAACGCTTTTAAGGGTGGCTTCGAGAGAAATGGGGGCGGTGTTCAGAGTCATTTTTCCTTCCTCCATTTTCCGAACATCAAGGAGATTATTCATGATGGACGACATGAAGCCAGTGCATAGCTGCATGGCGTCGACGAGGCTCTGAGCCACCTCTGGTAAGCCATCGGGCATGGAATTGAGCGCGCTGTCGATAGCATGAAGAGGATTGCGCAGCTCGTGAGCAAAATAGGCCGTCATATTTCTTTCAGTCTCAACCTTAGCCTCCTGAGAAGCGCGGATGTACTGCATTTCTCGCAACTCTTCCGAATGCTTCCGATCATCAGTCACGTCCTGAGCAACGCCAACAACACCAACAATATTATTTTCAGCATCTCGGCGAGTTGTGGCGTTCACGAGGAGGTATCGAATTTCTTTTGACTTGGTTTCAAACTCGAGCTCGTAGTTCGAGGTTTCATTTCCATGTAAGGCCTTGTCCAGAACCTCTTGCACGCTATTCCTTAGAGATGGTACAATGAAAGTCGACACCAATGGCTTATGAAATGCCTCCTTCTTCCCGAAGCCCGTGATCTCGGCCGTCTTGTTATTCCATTCGTTTACATTGCCATTCACATCAATTCCAAAAATGGGAGCATTGGCAGTATCTACCAATTGCCTTAGCTCGTTTGCCATGGCCGCCACCGCCCGGTCATGTTGCGCTGCTTCGGTTACATCCTGAGCGACACCGACCACGCCAACAATATTGCTTTCTGCATCACGACGAGTAGTTGCATTTACCAGAAGATATCGGACCTCGTTCGATTTCGTACGGAACTCGAGCTCGTAGTTACTAGTCTCGACGCCCTTCAGCGCATTGTCTAAAATGAGCTGAACGCTCACTCGAAGCTTCGGCACAATGAATGTTTTAACAAGTGGATTGCCCACAGCTTCTTCTACTGAGAAACCCGTAATCTCTGCCGTCTTATTATTCCATTCGTTGACATTGCCATGTACGTCAATACCGAAGATGGGAGCGTTCGCCGTATCGACCAGCTGACGGAGTTCGTTGGCCATCGCCGCCACAGCACGGTCGTGCTTTGCTGCCTCTGTCACAT
>Ga0315315_10003886_pt1 | contig 13780 bp, 9 predicted proteins | sample M140m3416metaG_FD_203699 | JGI IMG/M metagenome (GOLD analysis project Ga0315315, IMG submission 203699) | Ammonia-oxidizing marine archaeal communities from Monterey Bay, California, United States - M1 40m 3416 | ecosystem: Environmental > Aquatic > Marine > Intertidal zone | place: USA...
ACCAACGAGCTTGAAAAGTCGATCGCTCTGCACGCAAAGACCCCACTGGAACTGACGGCGGAAGTTTCAGATTTACGCAAGAGACGAATTCGACTCGTCAACGTACGACGACAGCAGGTGATGAGACTGGGTGAGCAGTCGTTGTTGCACGTTCTGTCAGACAATGGCCTTGAGGTTGGTACCGTTGGTTACGCTGGAGGATTTACAGGAAGTCTGGGCAGAAGTTACGAAGAGTCTGTTCAGGATACATACCGTGCTCTCGAAATGGCTGCTGCACTCAACGCCCGCTCACTGGTTATCGTGCCGGGATCACAACAGAAGCACATCCACAGCCACGCCAGTAAAACAATCATGGCAGGACTTGATCGGTGTTTGGACGATGCTTTACGCTTTCGAATCGATCTGCAAATCGCGATGAGCAACATCATTCGTGATCGAGACGACGTCTTTGTACCCATTGGCAAGAGTCCTCTGCAGTGGATTGAGGATATGGACAGCCATCGCATAAAGGGCATGATGGTGCTTCGAGGTGCCTCGCCATGGAAAGACATGCCGGATAGCTGGAGACGATGCCTTCTTTCCGGTGGCATTTTACGTCTCAGTCGTAGTTGTTGCCAGCTTGTCGGTGCGCGGCGGGTGATGGACCATATCATCCAGGGGCTGAGTGATGTTCCAGTGATCGAGAACCCGTCTGATGCATTTTCGCTTCCTCACTGACGAACTTGGCTTAAAAATCAAAGTGAAACAGTTTGGTCAAACTGCCGGGCCGGTGATTTCACACTGGTCGGTTGAATCACCCCACCGAGCTGACGACGCAGCGAATTGCAAGGAGTGTGTCTTGTTCCTGCAGGAACGAAACGAGTTCCACCTCACTTATTCGCGCCCAGAACGTTATACTCATCTTCGCGTTGGGGATGTCTGCCTGAGTCACAATTGCCGGAAGTATTCTTGTGGGGATACTCAGAAATAGACTCATCAGGCCAATTCATTTCGACAGGACCCTCGGATGCATCCGGATCAAATTGGACCGTATCGAATCGACCAAAAGATCGGCTCCGGAGGCATGGGCAGTGTCTACTATGGAGTTCACACGGAAACCGATCGGGTTGCCGCCGTTAAGGTGCTATCGGCGGCGCTTGCTCGCGAAGAAGGTTTCGTCGAACGATTTTCTCGCGAAATTCAGGCACTGAAGAAACTAAACAGCCTTCACATCGTGAAGCTCTTTGATGATGGATCTAGTGAGGATGGGTCATGGTACTATGCCATGGAATTCGTCGACGGTGAGACGCTCACCAGCCTGATCAACCGAAAAAAAAAGCTGGCGTGGACAAACGTTGCGGATATTACGCTACAGATTGCCGCTGCTCTCAAGGCCGCACACGATGCTGGCGTCGTGCATCGAGACATCAAGCCTTCCAATTTGATGATTACGCCCGATGGGACTGTCAAGCTGACAGATTTCGGCGTCGCTCACGTGTTTGCAACAACACGGCTCACACGCACTGGTGGAGTCGTAGGCACAGCTGAATACATGTCCCCGGAGCAGGCTCGAGGTCAACGGGCAACGAAACGCAGCGATTTGTACTCAGTAGGTGCTGTGATGTACGCAATGCTGACCGGTCATCCGCCATTTACCGGGAACAATGCGAATGAGATTCTGCACAAGCAGCAGTTTTCGCAAGTCGAAAAGCCACGACACCATGCGCCCGCAACGCCGCTGTTATTCGAGCAGCTGGTATGTCAATTGCTTGAAAAGAAGCCGGAGCAACGAGTTCCGGATGCTTTGGTGCTTAGCCGAAAAATTGAACAGATTCAGTCTCGAGTCGACTTTGCCGCTCGACAGAAAAAAAAAGAAGAAAAGGAGCTTGAGGCTCCCCTCTCTTCGGCAATGGGAGTCGCAGACACAGAAGCAGCGGGATCGACCGTCGACGGCAAGGTTGAACATCGACCGGGACCGGCAACCCTGGTACGGAATATTCTGCGGCAGGAGGCTGTTTCACAGGTTGAAAAATCGCCCGTTGCGCGGTTCTTTGATAATACTTTTGTACTGGTCACCATGCTGATACTGGTGGTTGCACTGGGCTACGCTCTTTCTCAAAAAACAATACCGACAGACGTCGAACGGTTCGCCGCCGCAGAAGCCACAATGGGCTCAGAACCATCACCTGCATGGCTGAGTGCTCGTGATACGATGCTGGAGCTGTTGAAAGCAGATACCCTGCCAGAGCTTACTGATGAGCTGGAACTGATGATTGAAAAGGCCAACCAATACGACTTTTGTCGCTCTCTTGAACGTACAACACCGAGCGAAGGTTCACGTGATAAGGAGATTCAGCGACTAATACGTCAGGCATTCGATCGTTTTACTCATGGAAATGTGATCCAGGCACGTGCTGAACTGCAGTCTGTAGCTATCATGATCGCTGATAGAGACCGTGATACTTATCTAAGCGATTTCATTGAATCGAGGCTGACGGAGTGGGCAGGCGACACCAGTATTCAAGGGCGGCATGAGCTCATGGCATCTGTACTGCAGAAAGCACAGGAGTACGGGGCCGACAGTCGAGCCGGCATGAAGTTACTGGAATCCGCCCTGACACTTTACGGAGACGACCCTATCGTCGCAGAAGAAATTGGGGAGTGTCGAGAGTTGCTGGCGGCCATCCGCAGGCAGTCCGGACAAGAAGCAGCAGGAGAGTAAGCTGGCTGTTGATAATCTGAGAATCCTCAGGCCAGAATGCTGCAGCCCTTGTCAGATTCCGTCGGTTGATCAGAATCACTTCCAATTCAGGAGAGGAGATCAGTATGGCGGTTCGAGGAATCCGCGGCGCGACGTGTGTTACCGCAGACGATCCGCAACAAATTCGAGAGTCAACTCAGGAATTGATTGAACAGATTCTGCAACGAAACGGAATCGAGGATTTCAATGACATCATTTCGGTGATCTTCACAACTACCGGCGACCTGAGTTCTGCGTTCCCGGCTGAGGCTGCTCGGCACATTGGCATGAATCTTGTGCCGTTGCTGTGTGCTCAGGAAATTCCGGTAGACGGCTCTCTGCCACTGTGTATTCGAGCACTTCTGCACGTCAACTCTGACCTGTCGCCTGCCGAGATTGAACACGTATACCTGGGTGAAGCTCAGAAGCTGCGACCTGATATGAAGAGCGCCCAGTAGTCGGATTCGTTCCCGCAATGTGGCGAGTTGCCAGCAGTGATGAGCTTCCGCTGATCCGCCACAGGCACTCAACAGCGGTGCAGAATCCTCGCGCTTCCAATCAGAATTTTCGCTCGTACTGCGACGATTCAGGCTCGCGAATCGACTCGGTTCTTGAACTTGGATGCTGTTTCACCGACCATGGGGCCATGAAATGCGTCTGTGTCATCATCTTAACTGCCGTAATGCTCATCGTCGTTTCCCCGGGATCGTACGCAGACCAAACAAATGACCGCGCATTCTTTCGAGAGCAAATTGTTCCACTGCTGGAAACCCATTGCCTCGAATGCCATTCACATGCGTCCGGCCAAATGGAGAACGGGCTCACTCTGGACTCTCGTACCGGTTGGGCGGAGGGTGGGAATCATGGTCCGTCGGTTGTGCCCGGTGACCCAGAAGCCAGTCTGCTAATTCAGGCCGTTCGTTACGAAGATGCCGACCTGCAGATGCCTCCGGGCGAAAAGCTTACCGATGCTGAGATCGCTCTTTTCGAAAAGTGGGTCCAACTCGGTGCTCCCGATCCGCGAGAAGCTTCCAGCACCAACCTCACCACAAACGACTGGTGGTCACTGCAATCGATCGTGCGTACTGAGATCCCTCAATCAGATGGGCAGAGCAATCATCAGCACCCGATTGACGCTTTCATCAATACGTCTCTCGTTGCAAAAGACCTTTCCGCTGTACCACAGGCAAATCGCCGTACGTTGATTCGACGGCTGTACCTTGACCTGCATGGCCTGCCGCCAACACCTGAAGATGTGCAGGAATTTGTGGCTGACCCGGATCCCCAGGCATATGAAAAACTCGTGGATCGTCTATTGAATTCACCACGTTACGGCGAACGCGGGGCTCGACACTGGCTCGATGCCATTCACTTTGCAGATTCACATGGCTGCGAACACGACGAGAAAAGACCTCATGCTTGGCGATTTCGTGATTATGTGATTGGTCGCCTGAACGATGATATACCGTGGGCGCGGTTCGTTCGAGAACAACTTGCTGCTGATGTGTTTTATCCCGAACAGCCGGAACTCACGCCAGCTCTGGGATTCATCGCCGCGGGGCCGTTGGAATTAAGTCGGGCAAAAACCGCACCCATCACCTTTGATTATCTGGATCGTGATGACATGGTGACTCAAACCATGTCGGCTTTCGTGAGTACTACCGCCAACTGCGCACGTTGTCACGCTCATAAGTTCGACCCGATCACTCAGGAAGACTACTATGCCTTGCAGGCCGTATTCGCGGGCGTCGGCAAGGGAGACATCGATTACGACGCAAGTCGTGCTGAACAGAAAATCCGCCAACATTGGGAGTCGCTGCTCACGGCAGCCAAAGCTAAAGACTCCGGTATTCTGGAGACTTCAAATGCAGACAGCATGGTTGCCAACTGGGAAACAGCAATCGCCAGGTCTCCTGTTCGGTGGGTGTCCCTGAAGCCAGAAGTATTTCTATCAGCCGAAAAAGCCACCTTAGTACATCTGGATGACGATTCCCTGCTGGCGACCGGCGGTCAGCTGAAAACCGACACATACACAGTGTCATCACCTTTGACGATTTCCGAGCTGACTGCCATTCGACTGGATGTGCTGACGGATCCGAGCCTGCCGCAAAACGGACCGGGCCGGCAGGAGAACGGAAACCTGCACTTAACGGAAGTCGCGATTCAGTTGTTTCAGCCGAAAGCGGCAGAACCGATTGAGTTACCAGTCACGATGGCCTCAGCCGACTGGAGTCAGGATGGTTGGACCATCGGCCATGCGATCGACGGAGATTCAAAAACGGCATGGGGAATTTTTCCACGAGTCGGTGAATCGCATCATGCGGTTTTCGAAGTGCAGCAGCCCGTTGAAATCAAAAAGGGTGCGAAAATCGCTGTGATGCTCAAACAGTTGTATGGTGACGCACATCTTATCGGCCGTTTCCGATTGAGCGTCACTGACGGATCCCCGGAACTTGCTCGTGCCCTGCCGTCTGCCGTTTCAAAAGCTTTGAGCGTTGCAGTGAACGAACGGACGCATGCCCAAAAGCTGACCATTACCAGTCATGTGCTACAGCAGCATGCACGCAGTCAATTGAGCCAACTGCCACCGCGCGAGACCGTTTACGCCGTGTCGTCATCTTGGAATCGTTCGAGCAAGCTGCCGGCACCCGCACCGCCAAAAGCGGTCCATCTGCTGAACCGCGGGGACATCAACAAACCTCTTCGGGAAGTTCATTCCGGAGCACTCACAGCAATCAAATGCCTGCCCGCTCGTTTCGCTCTTGAAGATTCGTCGCAAGAGGCGCAACGCCGAGCCGCTCTGGCGGATTGGATTGCATCCAAAGACAATCCGCTCACCTGGCGAAGTATTGTGAATCGAGTGTGGCAGCATCATTTTGCTGCTGGACTCTGTTCTACTCCCAACGATTTTGGACGAATGGGAAGTTTACCAAGTCATCCGGAACTTCTGGATTGGCTTGCGGTGTGGTTTCGAGACGACGCAGGTGGATCACTGAAACAACTGCATCGCCTGATTCTCACAAGTCACGCATGGAAACGCGGGAGCCACGTACCCAGTAATGGGCACGCCGCAGCACTGGCATCAGATGCAGAGAACACTCTTCTGTGGCGGATGCCACGAACACGACTGGACGCCGAATCGTTTCGCGATTCCGTATTACAAATCAGCAACCAGTTGGATTCGACGATGGGCGGTCCGGGCGTTGAGCACTTCGTTACGCACAAAGGAAACCAATTCACTCCACGTCTCGAATACGGTGAATTCGATTGGAATAGCAGGGCTGCCAGGCGACGCAGTATCTATCGGGTTGTCTGGCGAGAAATCCCTGATCCGTTCATGGAAGCTCTCGACTTTCCGGATCTGGGTCTCCTTGTACCCAAACGTCGTTTTTCGGTTTCCGCATTGCAGTCACTCGCATTGTACAACAACGAATTTGTACTCCATGGAAGCGAGTGGCTGGCGACGCGCCTGCACCAGGAAAAAGCCAACACAGATGAAAGAGTACGTCGCGCGGTAGCACTCGTGTGGCTGCGCGAACCCTCCCTTACAGAACATCAGCAATTTCGGGACTATGTCGAATCACATGGTCTGGCAGCTTTGTGTCGAGTCCTTTTCAATAGCAATCAGTTCCTCTTCGTCGACTGACGACATCGTGTGAGACATTGGCTCGTGCATTCTATGAATTCCATCCCGCCCAACACTGCTGATGCACAACGCCGTTCGTTCCTGTGGAATATCGGAGGAGGGCTTGGTGGCGTGGCGCTGTCACACATGCTGACTGAGGACGCTCTTGCTTCAGGCAGACCGGAATTCAACGGAGGCCTGCATCATCCCGCCAAAGTGAAACGCATCATTCAGCTGTTCATGACCGGAGGGGCCAGCCCCATGGACACGTTTGACTACAAGCCGGCTTTGGAAAAACTGCACGGACAGAAACTGGGACCAAGAGAGAAGCCTGAAGGATTTACGGAGCCCGCAGGAGCGATCATGAAAAGTCCCTTCGCTTTTAAGCAGCATGGCGAAAGTGGACGCTGGGTCAGTAGTGTGTTCCCGGAACAGGCCAAACGTGTAGACGAGATGGCTTTTCTGATGGCGATGCAGTCCAAAACCAACGTTCATGGGCCTGGCACATACATGATGAATTCCGGTTTTTTGCTGTCCGGTTTCCCATGCCTCGGCGCATGGATCTCATACGCTCTGGGAAACCTGACAGAAGACCTGCCAACATTCATCGCTCTGCCAGATGCGAAAGGCCTGCCGTACAACCAGCGAGGGCCTTTTTCTGCCGGATTTCTGCCTGCAGTTCATCAGGGGACCGTGATCAATGCATCCGCAAACAATGCCGTTCCTGATCTATTCGCCCGAGACACTTTTCCATTCGTAACTCGGCAAACAGACAGAGCGGGACTGGATCTCCTCAGCAAAATCAATCGTCAACACGCATCCGAACGACCGTATGACTCACGGCTGACTGCAAGGATTCAATCGTATGAACTTGCCGCGAGGATGCAGTTGTCGGCACCGGTGGCGTTTGATGTGGCGAGTGAAACAGATGCGACTCAGGCTGCCTACGGGCTCAACGAAAAGGTCACTGAGGATTTTGGACGCCGATGCCTGCTGGCGCGTCGACTCGTCGAGCGAGGCACGCGATTTGTTCAGGTGTGGAGCGGCCCGCAGGGAGCGACTGGAAACTGGGACAATCACAGCAGCATTCCCAAAGAACTGCCACCGATTGCAGCCAGCGTCGACAAGCCCATCGCGGCTTTGATTGACGATCTTAAGTCCCGTGGACTCTTCGAAGACACACTCTTGATCTGGACCACTGAGTTTGGCCGTACGCCGTTTGCTCAAGGCGGTGAAGGCCGTGATCATAACGGAGGATCATTTGTCACGTGGTTCGCGGGTGCAGGAGTCAAGGCAGGGACTGCTCACGGACAAAGCGACGACTGGGGGTATCAGGCCGCGGAAGGAAAAACCTACTGCTACGATTTCCACGCCACCGTGCTGCATTTACTTGGAATCAACCATAAGCAACTCACGTATCGACAGAACGGAATCGACCGCCGTCTCACTGACGTGCATGGGCATATCGTGAATGAAATTCTCAGCTAACGTTCTTCGAATTCCTGACCATCCATCTCCTTTCACTAAGAACCGGTTCTTATGTTTTTCACCTTTCTGCGTCGACTTGTTTATCTCTGCTGTTACACAGTGTTCGCGTTGTCCAGTGCCGTATTTGCTGACGATCCCTATTCCGAAACTCCAGGAACAGTGGGGAATGGCAATTTCACGGTTGGGCCGGACTATGAGATTCATCCGGATCTCACCGCTCAGGGCAATCCCGAGGGCAAGTCTTTTGAATTCACAATGCGACTGGCGGACAGCAAAATCTTTCGAGGTGATGATTCCACACTGGACCGAAAGAAGCCGGTTCGCGTGGCACGGAAGATCTTTGTCTACGTGCCCGCCGCCTACAAGGATGGCACTCCGGCTCCGATTTTGGTGTCGCATGACGGTCCCAGTCGACTGAACCTGGTTCGCAACGCTCTGGATAACCTGACCATCTCGAAGGATCCCCACCGCAGGCTACCGGCGTTCATTGCAATCGCCGTTGAGAATGGAGGCGATGACAGCAAGGGCAGCGAACGCGGGCTGGAATACGATACGATGTCCGACCGCTACGCGCGGTTCATCAACGATGAAGTTTTGCCAGCTGTGTTGCACAACGCCGACATTAAAGCCGCGTATCCGAACATTGCCTTCACAGACAATCCGTGGGGTAAAGCGACCATGGGCTGCAGTTCAGGGGGAGCGGCAGCGCTGACAATGGGCTGGTTTCGTCCGGACCTGTTCCGTCGATTGATCACCTACTCCGGCACGTTCGTTGATCAGCAGGATGACGATGCCGCAGAGGAAGCCGCTTACCCCCTGGGAGCATGGGAATATCATTCGAGCATGAAGCTGATCGAAAACAGTGAAAAGAAGCCGCTGCGGATTTTCACTCACGTGGCTGAAAATGATTTGCGTGCCAATGATGCGGAAAGCACCTATCACAACTGGGTGATGGCCAACGAAAGAACAGCGGCCGCGTTACAGGCCAAAGGCTACGACTATCGCTATGTCTTCAGTCGAGCAAGTCGCCATTGTGACCGCAAAGTGTTCGAACAAACGCTGGCAGATACTCTGGTCTGGATGTGGCGAGGTTACGAAGCGGAGTGATGGATCTAACGCGTATTTAACCCTGCCGGCCAAATGGTCAGGTGAAATCATTCGCCGCTGCTACGAGGCAGCCACCGGTCGTAGACAAACGGACCAAACGGGATCATCGCGGCCAGAATTCCGGTGAATGCGAGGCCCTTTGAAATCGGAATTCTGGTGATTGCCAGCATCAGCAGCAAAGCCAGACCGACAAAGAGGAATCCGTGAATCGATCCGGCAATTCGTACTGCCAGCGGCATGCCTGCCATGTACTTGAGCGGCATGGCAATACCGAACAGAATCAACGTGGAGACTCCTTCCAGAAAACCCACACACCGCACGGTGTTGAGAAACGCGTCGTTGATGTTAGCCGTCTCGCCTGAAGTGGATTTGATCATGAACGGTAGTATGTGTTGCGTGCGGCTTTCGAGACAAGAGAAAAAGTGTTCTGCCCAAATTCAGCCGCTTTGCTGCTGCTGCTGCTGAAGGGTAAGCATGTAAAATGCCTGCGCCAAATGCCCACCGGTGTCATTGTTGAAGTGTGGGACGGGATCGGAAACGATTGACGGCAAGTGCTCCGCTGGGAGTCACGTCGATTCTGACGGCTCCACTGTTGCTGGTGAAGTACAGTTTGGAATCACCGTAGACCGCCTGCAATCGACTTCGATTCCTGTCATCGCGCGCACTGATAATGACGTGTTGCGGAGCAAGCTGTTTGGCGACAGTCGGGATATTGGCTTTCAATGATCCGTGGTGAGGACTCACCAATACATCCGCTGCGGCTAGCCGCGGCAGAACGTCATCAAGCGCCGGTCCTTCCAGGTCTCCAGGGAACAGAATGGTCCGTCCGCAATATTGCAGCTGAACGATAAGACTTTTTTCGTTGTCTGATCGCGCTTCCCGCAAATGATTCTGCGAGGTTTGAAAAATCTGCAGGTCAACTTCGCCAACCTTCAGATGTTCTTCGTCGCCGACAATGCGAATGGGAATCTTTTGAGACTCAGCCATGGCAATCAACTGCTGAGCGGCTGGTGAATCGTTTTGCACGAAGTTCCATGAAACGAGCAGCTCACTGACCGGAAAACGTGTCAGCACAGGGCCCAAAGCATTGAAGTGGTCAACATCGGCATGGGAGACCACGATCGAATTGATCATGCGATGACCGCGTTGCCATAAACAATGACTCACAATGTCCCCCGCCCGACGTCCACGGTTCATTGCTCCGGCATCCACCAGCATGACCTGTCCGTCCGGCAGTTCGACAACGGCCGCACTGCCATGTCCGATGTCCAGAATGCTGCAATGCAGGCTGCCGTCTGGTTGAAGGTGTGTGCGGTGCCACAGCATCCCAGCAGTGAGTACACACAGACCCAACCACAGTACGTGTTTGCGCGGACGACTTTGGATACAAACTATAGTCAACAGCAGTCCGTACCAGGCAACCAGAAACCAGCGAGGCAGATCGGGGAGATACTGGTGACCGACACCGATACTCGCTGCCGTTTTGACCATCCATGTCAGCAGCCCGAGCATGTGTGAGAAGAGCACGCCTGCGGGATTGAAAATATCCGGGAGAAGCATTCCCAGTGCGAGCGTGGCGAATCCCGTCCATAACGTCAACATGGTGTACGTGATCAGCATCACATTGACGAGCAGGCCAATCGGGGCGATCACATGAAATTGCCACGCGGTAAGCGGAATGGTCGCTGCCAGAATCCACAGCATGGGGCGATAACCGGCAGCCAGCCAATGGCAAACCTGCAGCCCGGCATGCCGCAGATGCTCAGGAAAAGTCAGCGGTGTCGGAGGGGTGAGGGCAGGCCCGGCCATTTTTTCGTGCTGCACAGCCAGGGGAATGTCTCGAGTCGCCCAGGCAAGCCCGGTGACCGACAGGAACGACAGCCATGCCCCCGTGTCGAATGCGAGGTGCGGTTGCCAGAGCAGCATCAGACAAGCGGTTTGGCCGATCACCACGGCTAGCGAAACCTGGCGTAATGTGATTTGTGAAACTGTGAACAGAAACAGAAAGACGGTGGCACGCACAACGGAGGGTCTCAAATCTGTCACGAATGCATACATGATGCAGAATGCCAGAATGAACACCAGACGCTGGTTCCAGGGAATCAATAACCAGTGGCCAAGTCGAATCAGTAACAGGCAGAGAATACCAATGTGCAGCCCCGAGATGGCCAGCAGATGCATTGTGCCACTGGCGATAAAGGCGTCTGCGGTTTCCGCTCGAATCTCACTGCGACTGCCCAGTAGAAGTGCCGCTGCGATGCCTTGGTAGTCCGATTCCACGGCATCCGTGATTGCCGTCTGAGCGGCTCGACGAAAGAGCGTCAACCAATAGCCGACATTGCCCATGCCAACAGGTTTCATGACCTGCACGGCATCAGGGTGACCGATGAAGAAGGTTCCGGCACAGTGTCGTCGTTCCAGGAATGCAGCAAAGTCAAATTCGCCCGGATTGCCTGGTGATTGTGGCCATGACAAGCGGCCGGTCATTCGAATTCGGTCGCCACGTTTGAATCTTCGGGCGGCCTGACCTGCAATGAAAACCTGAAGCGTTCCATGCGCGTCCGCCGGCCGTGAGTCGACCTGAATAGAGACGCATTCTGCCATGAAGCGAGTTTGCCAGCGGTCGTTTTCTCGCCGCACATCCAGTTGAGAGACCGAGCGTTCGTGTGCAACCGGCACCGACGTAATCACAACATCAGCCACCAGATACAGATTTTCGCGTTGCGCCAGACGGTGGAGAGGATTCTGCTGATACGACTGTGACATCATCGTCCAGCGGACTGCGGCCAGCAGAAAGATGGCGGCCAGGATGAGTACCAAATGAGTGGGCGAAGCTTTTCCAGCAAGAGGCCGCACGAAGAAACTGCTACCGAAGAACAACCAGGTCAGCAGCAGCAATGCGTTAACCTGAAATGGCAGAAGCTCTGCGGCGAAGGTACCCAGCAACAGGGCGGAAGTCGTGGCAGCGATCGCAGAAAACCGTTGGCTGCCGACGTTCATGGTGCTGACCACCGTGAGAAGAAGAAGGCCTTACTTCATTTGTGACCGTATTCGATCGTCCAGAATCGGCTGCAGTTCATCAACGAAGTCGTTGACGTCTTTGAATTCGCGGTACACGGATGCGAATCTTACGAAGGCCACTTTGTCCAGCTCACGAAGAGCGTTGAACACCATTTCACCGATTTGTCTGGAAGCCACTTCTCGCAGACCGTCTTCGTAGATCGCTGCTTCGACATCGGCCACAAGCTGATCGATTTGCTGATCGCTGACCGGACGTTTGTAGCACGCCTTTTCAATACCGAAACGGATCTTTGAGCGATCGAAGGGAATCCGCGAACCGTCCTTTTTCACGACTTTCACCGGAGATTCTTCAATCCGTTCATAGGTGGTGAAGCGGCGTTCGCATTGCAGGCACTGTCGGCGTCGACGAATGGAAAAGTCCTGACTCGTACGGGAGTCAATGACCTTGGTTTCGTCATGTTGGCAAAAAGGACAGAGCATTGTGGGTGAATCTTAGATCAGATTTATCTTAATGAGAGCGGCTGGCGTAGTGTGAAGAGCGATTGGTAGCACTCCGGCTCAGGCGACACGAGCTGTGGATGTGCTGCAGAACCCGTCGTACTTCAGATCAGTGACCGATACAGGTGCAGAATGGTGGCTGTATTTCTCGTTTGTGATGTGAATAGGTGTCTCTTCAACGGCTTCCGACGTCAGATTTGTTCTGCGTAGGTGTAGGTGATTGTAACACCCGGGGACCACAAGACAATCGCTGCTTAATGGACCGCCAGGAGAACTCGATATTCCAGAAGACACCAGTTTGCCTCGCACGGTGGAACCAGCCGCGAACGCGTCAGCAGGAGATTGCGAATCAGTTCCCGGTCTCATCTCTGGCGTGAACAATCACAAAGGGAAGACACCAGCCGCCAATTCACGAAGCTACTGACCATCTGACGCGAGATCCAGCCGGTGTTTGACCAGTCGTTCCCAATCAAATGCTCCAAGATCTGCATCGTAGGCGTTGAAGGCTTCGGTCCGGTCAACGACAAACACGGCCCGCTGTTCCCAGCCGGCATCATTGTATGGATTGTTATCAGCATCCAGATCGAGTCCCATGCGGCCACCGAGACGAAAGACACCACTCGCATCCAGCACTGCTTCAAAGTAAGCGGCCGTGCCGTAGGCAATGAAGCAGTTACTGGTAGTGGTTGTATTGTTCATGATCTTCGACAGGAACTGATGCCGGTGCACCATGTTGGCTGTTCTGCCCCCAGCGACTGAATCGGGATCCAGATGGAAGGCTGTGTCGCCTGGTTCCATCCAGTGTCGGTTGGTCGTGGCAACATCGGTCGTTTCACCGAACGCATTATCGATGGGCAGGCCGGCATTATCGGCAATACGCGCGGGTCGATGCAAACTGCCACGTCGCAGAATCGTATGATCGATACCGGTATCTGATGGACTGGCAGTCGCACCTGTCACACCAGTGGTATACGCCAGTGAGCGAAATGGATGACTATTGGGAGTTGCCGGCAACCACATTTGTGTTGCAGATCCAGCGTTGACGGTATTCACGTAGCCATCGCGTTCGTTGATGAATTCCAGCCAGCGATCACGGGATGACGATCCAGGTGTCGCGTCGTCGCCGTCCGGGGCTGTCGAGATCAGGAACGGCCCGTTTAGGTCGCCGTTTCCATCTGCATCGGTCATCGGCGGCAGATCGGCGATGTTCAGATCATCCAGCAGGCCGGCGTAGACCTGGCGGTGACGGATCGTATTGAGATTCAGTTTCCCTGGCACACGCTGCAGATTGATGTAGTTTCCCAGCAGGCGGTTGACGCGTG